>OMGP01001799.1_pt1 | contig 15918 bp, 11 predicted proteins | sample 1646091 | NCBI WGS metagenome assembly OMGP01 (sample SAMN05578580, study PRJEB25193) | human gut metagenome | biome: Human Microbiome; feature: human-associated habitat; material: feces | host: Homo sapiens | place: USA:Birmingham | reverse complement strand
CGCTGGATCTTCGCCGGTGTCGCGCTGCTTATCGTCAGATTCTATTGACAAGCTATACATTGTTTTCAAACGACTTTGTATTTCTATTCAAGTTCGATATTCAAATCAAAAAATGATAGATTCACGGCTGGTGGTATATCCATTAAAGATTGGAAGTCTATTGCTCAAAATACTGTTCTCAATGCGAAACAGGCTTACAAAAGCGGGCAAAATGTTCCGTCAGCGATTCTTTCTTCCATCGGTTCCGGCTATAAAGATACCCGGAAAAATGAACTCGTCTCCGTTTTCCAGAAATTACAGGAAGGCGCGAAAAATGCGGGCGAAAGCCTTACCTCTTATATTGATAAGCAGGGCAAAGTTGATGCACAGATCCGCGAATTTGTTCATAATACCGATGAGGCAGGACAATCGGCGGAGAATTTCGGCGCGCAGTTGGAGTCTACTGTCGGCATAGGTACACAGCTCGGCGGCGTCATGAAGTCTCTTGGCGCGGCGGCTCTGAATATGGGTGTTTCTTTCTTGGCAGGCATGGTGATCAGTGCTGTCATCAAAGAGTACGATAATTATGTAAACCGCGTCAAATACGCTAAAGAAGCCTTGCAAAATTCTCTGGACGCATACGATAGCGCAGGGAACGAGGTTAAGGATCTGACTCAGCAGCTTAAAGAGTGTGAAGCTCAGATGCGCGAGCTAGAAGGTACGAATGGCATTACCATTGTCAGCGATGAACAATATCAGCGTTTGAAGGAGACGAAAGCTGAACTGGAAGCCCAGCTTAAAATCAAGCAGGCAGAACAACAGATTGCGGCAATGCAGGCTGCCAACGACGCCCGCGATCTGTATAGACAGGGTTTTGATTCTGGAGTAGATGATTCAACGGGTGGTGCTTCCGCTCATAGAGATCCATATGCTCAGGATCATGGTCCAGCAGCTAACGAAAGACAGAGCCCAGACAAGGCTCTGAATGAAGCGATTGCAGATTATAACGAGAAAGCATCGGCAAAGAAAGATGTTGACGCAGACCTCCTCAAAGTCTCCGACGAGATGAATAAGACGACTGATAAGCAGTCTTCCGCATACGGCGAACTTGTCGATCAATACAACGATTTGATGGATCAGTCGAAGGAGTATTCGAGCCAACTTGCCGATTCGGCTCAGAATATACAGGGATTATACGGCGCTGTTGAACAAGTTATAAACGGTTACGATGTCTACATGGCTGCCGGAGGACAGTTGCTTCCCTATGAGCAAATCATTTACGATAGCTTAAAGAAAAGTTCAGATGGTTTCTTAGATTTTGCAGATTCATTAGGAGTTGCGACTGATGCCGAGGAAGAGAATGCCCTTGCGGCGGTGGGACTTGCGCGGTCGTATACAATGTCCTCTAGCGATATGGACACGCTCAAAACTGAGGTTGATGAGGTCTGCTCTTCCTATGAATCTCTGAACGCGGCTCTGACGGCTCAGACCACTGGCAAATCTGTTACGCTGACGGATGATCTGAAACAGTATGCGAATTGCCTGGAATACACCAATGGTGTAATGCAACTTAATACGGAGCGGGTACGTGAACTTGCCAAGGCGAAAGCCGATGATAAGCTGGCAACCATCGCGGCGTATGAAGAGCAGGAACGCTACCAGTACAGCCAGAACAGTGTCACCATTGAAAAGTACATCGCGGCTCTGGGCGATAAAAAACAAGCGATCGTAGATGGCATTACAGTCACCAAGGACACGATTGATGCTCTTCGTCGCGATAATGAGCAGATTGCGCTTAATGCCAAAAACTATGAACTTCTCTCCTCTCAGATTCGACAGGCAACCGGTGACTACCAAGCATGGCTCGCAGGTCAAAATGCGCCGACACAGGGAACGATGTTTACCGATGCTGGAAATGCGATTAAAGCGGTCATGGAAGGTCTGGCAAACGGTAAGGTTGGTACAGAGAAATTCAAATCTGCGGTTGGATTTATTGTCCCGGATGATATTGACTCCGAGGATAAAGCCGCAGTTAAAAAATATGTTGAAAAGCTGAAACGATATCTAGCAGATAACGGTAGCGGTGTTTCAAACTTTATCAATGATGCGGTAAAGAAAGGGTTGATGACCGGAAGTGCCGCAAAGGGCGCGGATATTGTTGAAGGTACAAGAATTCAGGATTTCGTTGATAAGCTGGGGCTGACTGAAGAGGTTGTCCGGGCGATTTTCGGCGAGCTGGAAACCTACGGCTCAAAATTTGATTGGTCCTTGGAAGGATTAGAAGATCTGGACGACGCTCTGTTCGAGGCGCGCACTCAGTATGATAACCTGCGGAATGATTTGGAAAAGCAGGGAATCAAAGTTGACGTGGACGACACTGATGTTAAGAACGCGGAAACGGCGCTGAAAAAACTGAGTCAGTACGGAAATGTCAACCTGACTGACAGACCGAAAATTTCTGCAGATAAGATGCAGGCTGCGGGCTACACTGATTTCAAGGATGGCGACGTCGCAACTACTTACACCGCCAGCGATTTTGTATGGCGTGGTGGCAAGGACGATGGCAGTTATGTCATGGTTCACTACACTCCTATCATGCCAAACGGCGAAGTATTGTCTCCAGAAGCTTTGCATGAGTATTTGAATGAGACGCTTGCTAAGTCGGAAGATATGCTGACAGCCGATAAGATCGAAAACGGCGGCAAAGGTATTCTCATGAAAGTCGATACTGGGCTTACTCATGAGGAATCCGCGAACTACCGGGATAACGGCGTAGCTTCCGACGCAATAGAGAACATGATCGCGCAGGCTGATACATGGGATGAAAAGGTTCATAATTATCAGGCGACGTTCTACCAACTCATCGATCAGGACTTGAAGAGGATTTCTGCGGAATTTGGCGAAGCCAGCGACGAAATGCAGACATTGAGCCAGCAACGCTATGAAATGTTTAATCAGACATATTCCGATACTGATTTCCAGCAGTTGAAGCAGGAATACGAACTGGCGCAGAAATATGCCGATCTGAAAGTGCAGGCTCGTGATATAATCGTCCGAAATGCCGACGGAAAGAGTTGGGCTGCCCTGCAAGACGTTCAACAGCAAATGTATGATATTGCCGATGAGCTTTCAAAGACTTACGGGCTTGACATTAATGCTGACGGCGCAGAACAGGTTATTGGCGACTTAAAAGAGCAGATGCTTTCTCTGTCCGGTCTGAGTAGTATCAATATTGACATCATAGACGAGCAGGCGAAGAAGGAACTCCAAGATTTGCAGTCGCAGTTAGATCGGGTCAATGAACGACTGAGTCATGAAAATATAAAGGGTTCCAACTATTATTATAAACTGCTTGACGACAAGAGTAATTTAGAAGAACAGGTCAAGAATAAGCAAGACGAAATTGACATGATTGCCACGCTGAAAGTCTCTCTGGATGAAAGCGTACAGGATGCTCAGGATAAAAAGGATGAGCTGACTTCGGATAAAGAATTTAGTCTCACGGCAAACACGTCGCAGGCGGAAGCCGCGTTGAAGCGGGTTAAAGCACTCCTCGACGGCATCATGAGCCAACAATCCGTCACGATGGCAAATATCGGTCTAACTTCTGGTGGAACCAAACCGAAACCAGCCAAGGCGGCTGGAGATCCATACGTCCCGAAAACCGAAACAGCGCTTATCGGCGAGTTGGGACCAGAAATCGTTGTTGACCCGAAAAATGGCTCCTGGCGTACATACGGCGATAACGGTGCTGAGTTTGCTACTCTTCCGAAAGGTGCTATTGTCTTCGATGCTAAAAAGTCGAAAGCTCTGTTGGAACGCGGCTTTGTCAATGGTCGCGGCACAGCTTATGCGGCGGGCACGGCTTATCCGGGCGGTGGTATTGTAAGTGGACATACTGAGGGTATTACCACATACGGTAAAGACAGTATTTCCGAATACAATAAACAGCTTGCCAAGAACGCGAAAGCTACCAAGGATTCTGCCAAGGCGGCGAAGGATGCGGCAAAAGCCGAATCTAATTTAACCGATTGGATTGAACGTCGGATCAAATTGCTTGATGAACAGAAATCCCGGATGTCAAACATTTCCTCTGACACCTTTACTCAGTATTTCGGTTTACCAGCCGATCAGTTGCAGGAAATTAGCGATCTATTCGCGACGGATCCTACCTCTGACACTTACTGGCAGGGCATGGTTAAGTTGGGCGAGCTTGCGACCTCTACTGGAAAATCGGTGCAGGAATTATATGATATTATTCAAAGTGGAGCTTTCGAACAATCGCGTGAAAATGCCATCTTAACATCGCTGGATATTCAGAAAGAAAAATTAGCCACACTCAAGGACGGATTACAGACTTATAAGGATACCTATGAGAGTTTCGCGGCAAAATTACCAGACGGCTACCGAGATAAAATCGAGCATGGCGCTAATTCTGTTGAAGCGTTTGCCAAAGAAACCGGCGGCAAAGATTCGAAATCGGGCAGCGACACCCTCTCACAAAGTATTCAGGACGCGATTACTTGGTACGACAAATACCAGGGTGCCATCGCTGATGCCGAGGATGCCGAGCGTGAGTATTATAAAACCGTTGAAGAGCTTCATAACAACCGGCTGACCGCTCTTGCGAAAGAAGCCGCACAGCTTGAAAATAATAACAGCCTCGTCCAGAAAAGCATCGATCTGGCAAAGGCTTCCGGACATGTTGTTGGCGCATCCTCTTATAAGAAGCTGATCTCTAACACTTCCGGTCAAATTTCAAATAAGCGTAGCGAAATTTCTGAACGTGAAAGCGAACTAGAAGATCTTGTTGCCAAAGCCAAAGAGCAAGGTAAGGACATTACTGGAACCGAGGAATATCAGAGTTTAAAAGAAAATATTTCCAAGGCAAAGGGCGAGCTTATCGATCTGAAAAAGTCACAAGCTGAATACAATAAGCAGTTAAAAGAAATGCCAATAACCAATATGTCCACGGTTATCGGTATGTACAAAGATATTTCGACTGCGATTCAGAACTGGGGCGCAGAATTGGAGGCTTCCGGCACAACTTTAAGCGCCGACTATTACCAAGAGCTTATCAAGAATGGTTCTACCATCATCGACCAGTATAAAGAGCAGTCCCGCGTCATTCAAGACGTCATGGACAGTTATCAAGTCGGCTCTGACAACTGGAATGAATTGTACGGTCAGCTTCAAAGTGTCAATTCAGAAATGTCGAGTATGGTGCAGAATCTTAAAAAGTGGAATGAGGAAATGCTCAAGATCCCACTGGATAAGATAAATACCTACTCTTCTGATTTAAACACGGTTAAAGAAGCACTGACAGATTTACAGAAGGACTATACGACTGTTATCAGTGCGGCGACGACGGCGATCGAAGACCAGACTAAGGCTATTCAGGATCAACAAAAGGAGTTTCAGAAGTCTATTGAAAAGCAGAAAGAGGCTATCCAAGATAAAATTGATCTGCTGGACAAACAGAATACAAAACTCCAGTTGCAGCAAGAGCTTGAACAGGCTGTTTATAATTTACACGTTGCTACCACACAGAAAACCGAGGCGGTAATACGAAACGGTCAGAAAGTGTATGAGGCAAATGCGGATAAGATTCGCAACGCCCAGAAATCGGTGCAGGATGCGACGTTTAATATTACAAAGAACAACTTGCAGGAACAGCTCGATGCGTTAAACGATCAACTCGACGATTACAACGATAAGGTTGAGGAGCAGATCGATGCCCTTGACAAAATCAAGGAAAAGTGGTCTGAGATCGCGGAAAATGTTCAGAAGGCGCAGGATGCTGCGGTTGCCAATCAGTATCTTGGCGACGGCTGGAAGGATAAGATTCTTTCCGGCAAGGACGATGATATTTACACCTCATTTAAGCAACTGTACGAGAAAAATGCCGATCAGATTCAGGCATATGAGAAACAGATTGATTCTACTGAAAAAATCTATAATCTCTTGAATGAATATATCACGGCGTATAAATCCGGACAGATCAGCTTTGAGGCGGCTCAAGCAGGTGTGCAAGGACTTCTCGCGCAACTCAACCAGAACATGACCGCAGTCGGCAATCTGGACAATGTATTGAAATATATGCAAACGACGACCGGCGCGGTTGGAGCGACTGCAGAACAGGTGCTTGCCGGTATCCAGGCTGACCTTTCAAAATCTGCTGACAGCCTCCTCTCTTCTTTGACTCAGTATCAGAAAAATGCTGGACTAATCTCAGAATATACTTCTAGTTGGCAACAGCTTACGGATAACGTTTCCGAGATGTTGAAAGTCTTGAAGCAGGTTCGGAATAATCTGAAAAACATCAAACGTAAGAGCGACGATGAGGACGAGGAAGAGGAGTTTGACGAAGAGGAAACGACTAGTAAACCGAGTAGTTCGTCTTCAAACTCTTCCGGCGGCAGTTCATCTTCCAGCTCTTCATCTTCTTCAAAGCCGAGTGGTCCCGCATCCGATCCAGATTTAAAAAATCGCAAGCACAACGCAGCCACAGGTCCCGCAAAAGAGATCGAGGACAAGAAAAAGAAATATCACAGTGGATTGGAAGTCGGCACAGTTGGTGAACCCGGCGGGGTTTCCGATACTGACGCGAAACTTAAATTGCTTGGTTTGCGACGTCTTGAGCCAGATGAGATCCCGGCACTTCTGCAGATTGGCGAGCAGGTTATCAATGAGCCTCAGCGTGAAATGGTTCTGTCCAATATGAAATCAGCGTTTGATGCTGGCGCACAGCGGGCTATTCGAAACACGTCTCAAAATGTAGTTGTCACGATCGATAAGATTGTCATGCCGGATGTTACTGATGCGGACGGTTTTGCACGGGATTTATACAAGAACATCGAGTCTTCGTTCTCTCAGCAATTTTCAAAAACTAGATAGTTTCATGGCGGCTCTGCTCATCACGGGGTCGCCATATTTCTTTGGAGGTATCATGGAAAACCAAACAATCATAAATAAACTTGTCGCAACGATACTCTCCTACGCGCAGAAATTGATTGACAAGGCAGCATTTGACCGCACATTTCGGGCGCGAATCACAAGCATTATCAGCGACGGAAAGTATCAAATAGAATGGAAAGGCGCGAAATATACCGCCAAGAGTTCGCAGACTCATGCTGTCGGCGACTGGGTATATGTTTGTGCTCCGACTAATCAATGGGAAGATTTGTTTATCTTACCCGAAAAGCTTATCGTTGAAAATAATACGCCTGTTTGGGAGAAAATCTATCCAATTGGAACTATTTATATGTCTGTTAATGATACAAGCCCTGAAAAATTATTTGGCGGTAAATGGGTCTCATGGGGGAGCGGACGGGTACCTGTTGGTGTGAATACATCTGACGGAAATTTTAATTCTGTTGAGAAGACCGGCGGTGCTAGCACTCACGCCCACACGAATCCGGTCACTGGTTGGACCACGCTTACGGTGGATCAGATTCCGGCTCATAAACACGGCTCTGAAAACTGGAATTGGGAGGTATCAGGAGGTTTTAATACTGGTAACTACGACGTCACTGGTGTTTCTACAAATAGAGGTAATGCTTGCGCGCAATCATCAATATATACCGGTGGCGGACAAGGGCATAATCATTCAATGGGAAATACTGGCAATTCATCATCGCTGCCGCCGTACATCACTTGCTATATGTGGAAGAGAACTGCATAAAATAAGGAACATATTTGTGTAACGTTTGATGCCCCATAACATAACACCATGACATATCCATAGCATTTTGGAGAATTTTTATTTGTTGGCGAGATGAGATACGGAATGAACCCACCAGCATCATAACTGTTCAAATCGAATGACTCATTCGTGCGTACATATGATGCTAACGGTTTTAACCAATAATACAACTAAACATATCAAATAAATATCTTAAAGAATGGAGGTGCATCATTTGGAATGTTTGATTCAAGGCGACAACAAACCCATCGTTCTTGAATTTGATGAGAATATGGCAAACATAGAACAGATTAGTGCTGTTTTATATGGAGAGAAAAAAGAATATAAACGGTGGGATGAAAAATCAGTAGTGATCGAAAATGATAAAATCCAGTTGCCACTATCCCAAGAAGAAACAATGGCGATTGACAGCGATTACATAAAGCTTGAAATTAAGTTGGTCTCAAATGGAACGATAGAGTTTTTTGAAATCATTCAAATGTGTGTTCGAAAGAGAAAAGATAAGACGGTATTTGAGTTTGGAGGTGAGCAAACATGAAACTCACAAAAATAACGGCTTCTGGTGTTGTAAAAAATGTAAAAAATGTACAGCCAGTTGTATATGAAAAAGGGTACTCTCCATTCGTACAAGACGGAACGTGGTGGCAATATGATGAATCTGTAAAAGGATTTGTTGACACTGGCATTAAGGCAAAAGGAGAAAGCTTCAAATACGAGGATTTTACCTCTGAACAATTGAATAAATTAAGACCAGAAGTTGAAGTCAAAAAGGTCGATGGAGTTGTCTCTATATCTGTTGATGGCGAGCATAAAGCCGATGTGGTTGATGGATATACACCTATCAAAGGAGCCGACTATTTTACAAAAGAAGAACAAGAAAGCTTTAAAAACGATATCACACCCAAAAAGGGTATTGATTACAATGATGGAGCTGACGGTCACTCTCCTGTTGTTACCGCAAATAAAAATGACAGCATTACCAATATCTTAGTTGACGGCAAATCTATCGCTACTATCACAGATGGATATACACCAGTAAAGGGAACGGACTACTTTACTGATGCAGAAATCAAGAGTTTTAAAATGGAAGTAACTCCCAAAAAGAATATCGACTATAGAGATGGAATTGATGGTGTTACACCAGTCAAAGGGATCGATTATTACACAAAAGATGAAATCGCAGAGATTAAGAAATCTGTAACCCCGATAAAAGGTGTTGATTATTTCGATGGAGCTAATGGAAAAGATGGCAGAGATGGTGTTAATGGTAGGGATGGTGCAAATGGTATAGACGGTCACTCTCCTACTGTTACTGCGAGCAAGACGGATGGTGCTACCAGCATTTTGGTTGATGGAAGCACAATAGCGACAATTCAAGATGGCTATACTCCGATAAAAGGAACTGATTACTTCACCAGCAAAGAGGTTGATGATTTTAAAAGGAAGTTACGCCAAAGAAAGGCATTGATTATAAAGATGGAACGGATGGCGTTACTCCCGTAAAAGGTGTCGATTATTTTACAAGCAAAGAAATTAACGATATTAAAAGAAGCGCAACTCCGCAAAAGGGCGTTGACTACTTTGATGGGATTGATGGAAAAGATGGAACAACTCCACAGAAAGGTGTTGATTACTTTACTTCGTCTGAAATTGATGATTTTAAGAAATCTGTGACACCTGTTAAAGGAGTCGATTATTTTGATGGTGAAAAGGGCGAGCAAGGCGAACGTGGTGAAAAAGGTGAAACTGGTACGGCTGGTGTTAATGGCGAAAGGGGAGAAAAGGGCGAAAAGGGTGAGCAAGGACAAAGCGGCATAAGTCCTATCTTAACCATTAGCGACATATCAAACGGTCATCGTGTCACAATCACAGACGCGCAAGGAGCAAAATCTTTCGATGTAAAAAATGGTGCAAATGGAAAAGATGCTTCTATTACGAGTACAGCAATTATTAACGCGCTTGGATATACGCCATATGACCCAAATAAAACAACACTGGACGCGTCTGTACTTACTGGTGGTATAAACAGCATTGTAAATAATGCAAGTGCAATATCCATCAATCCTGCAATCAATGGAGAAGGTTTTACTATTCAGCGTGGAGGAAAGGTTAAAATATCAATTGATGGATACGAATTTGAAGTTATCGAAAATGCAGTAAAAAGTTTATTCGATGGTTCAAGTAAAACATATATAAATTTTGCTCAACCAAGTACTTTTGCGAGTTCTGACTTTATAGACTGGAGTTCTACGAAAACATATTCTGCAGGGGCGTATGTGCGATATTTCTTAAATGGTGGAACAACAGGAAAATATTACTGGTTTAAAGCACTTGTTGAGAATACAAATGTAGTTCCGCTTAATGATGAAACGGGAACGTGGGAGTTAGTATCAGTCGATACAGGAAGATATTATACAAGCATTGATTTCACACAATCGTTCATTGTGATCGAGATTGAATTCCCAGATAGTATCCGGTACGAAAATGGTCTTTCTTTATACTGGCGCGCACAGTTACAGAACGCCAAGTATATCAAAGTTGAGAAGTATGATGATAAGGCTGGATGGGGGCTGGTGGCAGAAGAGAGCGGTCTAAAGCCTACACAGGTAGTAAATACATATTATCTTGGAAATGCCGAGGTGAGTCAGGGAACACAGCAAATTCTTAGAATAACGTTTACTCCGACGAGCACATCCTGGTGTGCGCTTTGTCAGATCGCCATAACAGGCTTAGTGGGTGGCATCGAAGGAACATTGGTAAGCCGTGGAGGAAGTTCTATGTTTGGAAATCTTGAACCATACAAGGACAACATGGTTGATTTAGGAAAAACCACTGCCGAATGGAGAAGTATGTATGCCAAAAGACTGGTTCTTGGAAGCACTGCCGTCACAGAATCACAGCTAAAGGCTTTGTTGAAATTGATCTAAAATCATGGGCGGCTACGATAATCATAAAAGGAAAGGAACGGCATGGAAAAAATCAAAATTATTGGGTCTGAGAAGATTTATGAAATCCGCAACATCAAAAGATATTGATATGCAGCGACAGGAGTTCCGCGTTTTCGGCAAGGGCAACAAGGAAAGAATTGTTTACATCAACGATAATGCTCTGCGCTGGCTCGAAAAATATTATGATTGGAGAATGACCGCGGAGAATCTGACATATTCCGAACTTTCTGAGAAACTATTATTCGTCAATGTTAAGAAACCGTATAATCGTCTTAGCATCGCCGGTGTACAGTGGATTTTTAAAAATATTGGTAAACGAGCGAATGTCAGCGACGTTCATCCTCACAGGTTCCGACGAACATTGGCGACAGATTTATTGAGTCGCGGCATGAGAATTGAGGAAGTCATGATTCTTATGGGTCATACAAAAACCGAAACAACATTAATCTATTTCAATATAAAGCAGAACAATGTGCGCGAGTCGTATATGAAATACTCATCATGATATAAGGGAGGTGCTAGATGTATGCAATAATTCACCCGATAGAGCCATTTGACGCTTCGAAGGGGGCGACAATAAATTTCACCTGGAATGGCAACCAGATTCGATATGTTCATTGTATCATTAAAGAAAACAATAGCGGCGAAACCGTATATGATGAAACTGTCGAAAACATGAAGCAACAGTATAATGTGCCAAGCGACTCTACTCTTTCGAACGGAAAGTATTATGTTGCTTACATTACTGTACTCGATGTGGATCATATCGAATCCGAGCAGCAGGCAATTGGAACGCCATTCTACTGTTTCTCTACGCCAAAATTTTCCTTGTCGGTTCAGGAAAACGCCATCGTGCGAGCGTCCGCATATTCCGTTTCTGCCATATACTCGCAAACTGAGGATGAGCCACTAGACTCATATCGTATTATGTTATACGATCACGCAAAAAAAGTCCTCCAGGATTCCGGTTCGATCTACGACACAACATCGCTACAATATATCGTATCCGGATTGGAAAATGCCAAGCAATATTATGTTCGATCCACAGGCGTTACGTTGCATGGCATGAACATTGATACCGGATTTATTCCCCTTTCTGTATCTTATAACCAAGCGCAAGTCTTCTCTCCGCTTGAATCCAATAATATGCCCGATATCGGTGCAATAGAAATCAAGTCAAACATTATCTCCACACAGGCGACATCGGAAAAGCCAGTTGATTTTCTGGATGGAGAGCGAGTCGATCTACGCGACAACTCTATCGCATACGATGTTGGTTTTGAAATTGAAGGCGATCATTCTTCTATCTATCTTTTTGAAAAACCAAATTTAAACACGTCGCTGGTAAGATTTTTTGGGGAACAGACAGAAGCCATGGTTGTATATCGCGAGGGCGCATTTTCCGACTCTGATGGCAAGAAGGCTTATTTTGAACTCCGAGTAAAGGCGGGCGGCAGGTTTTACGTGCTTATGAGTAACTACGTGGACATTCCCAGCGACGATCAGCAATTTTCTCTGTTGGTCAATCGCGAAGGGAATTTATATGAAGTGAAAGCTGTATTAGTTAAGAAAAGAGGTATCGCATGATTCTAGGAAGATCCTTTGCCGGGGAGCCATCAACTCTCTCATCGACGCTCCCTGCTGCCGATACAATCGAACGGTTGACACTGGAAAATGCGATTTATGACGAGACATACGTTTCCGTCGCAATAACCAAGCCAGATAATTTTGACGGCTCTATTCCTAGCATTTGGACTTTTGATACCCGTTTGCACGCTGTTTTTGCTGGCGACCTTTATGGCGGCAATGTAAGCTTCACAGAGTCTATTGTCGAATCAGTTCGTATTAAAAAAAGAACCAAAAAGGACAACCGCTTCCAGACCATTTATGAAAAGAAAATCAAGACCAATGAGGATTTTGAAATTCACATCACTGACTATTTGGAGCCTGTCGGCGAAGTGGAATATGCTTACGTCCCGGTTATTTCCGGCGGTGAGAGCAAATATATCGTCAGTAGTGTTCGTTCTTCTTTTGACAAATACTTTATGTGTGAACGCGATGTTTCCTACCCGCTCATGATGGATATGGATTTCTCCCGAACCTTAAACCAGCAAGTCGGTACGGTGGAAACTTGGGGGCGGCAGCGTCCGGTCATCATTAAGAATGGAAACCTTAAATACTATTCTGGCGACATCGAATGTACTTTTGCCGATATATCGGAGTGTGTGATTGACTGGGATAATGCCTGGGATTACCGGAATATCATTAATGATTTCTTGACAAATGGAAAGCCAAAGGTTTTCAAAGACTTTGAGGGTAATATTTATATGATTGCGGTCACTTCCAGCCCTTCGGAGTCTCATGATTATTGGAACCATGTCACAACGAAATTTTCGGTAACAGAATGCGGCGATGCCTATGCAACCGGAGACCTGTATGATAATGGTTTTATCGACGTGGATGTAGATCGGTAGGTGAAACATGGCATATACAGCAACTCAAGCCGATCTTAACATCTTGCGTCAGGGTGAGCAGGAAATTTTTCTCAAGGTCGAGCTTTTAAACAGTAATTTTAAGGTTATTGACTCTCTGACCGGAAACATCAAGAGCGATACTTACTCTGTGGATTCCGAAAGTATCCAACGTCGCAGCTATAAAGCGGATATTGTGGTTACTGACGACAGCTTTCAGATTGGGCGCGACAAAAAAATATGGCTGGATAAACGTATTCGTGTTTTCTATGGCGTTTACTCCTTGCGCGAGCGGCAGATCTTATGGTATCGGCTCGGAGTCTTCGCCTACACGACACTCAACTATTCCTACAGTGCTTCTGAACGACTGCTCTCTGTTACCTGCCCTGATTTGATGGCTCTGTATGACGGCACTTTGAACGGGGAACTGAGCGGCTACGGTTCTTCTCATGTGGGTGATACAACTCAAAATATCATGGCTCATGGTTTGCTGATTCCTGCGGGCGAAAACATGAGGAAAAGTATCATCGCGACGTTAAAGGATGCTGGGATCACACGATATGTCATCGAAGACATGGATTATGTGATTCCGTATGATTTGGAATTTGACACCGGTGTGACCTACGCAGACGTTTGGACAAAAATCCGCGATCTGTATGATTCATGGGAGTTTTTCTTTGACGTAGATGGAACTTTTGTTTGGCGCAAGGTCCCCACTTGCTTAGAAGATCCTATCGCTCTCGACAATGAGCTGATGCGGAGTATTGTAACGGAAACCGAGTCTACCAATGTTGATTTCACTGGTATATACAATGTAACCGAAGTCTGGGGTAAGGTTTTGGAGTTAAGTAACAGCGACCGCTACGCCGAAACGTCTACCTACACAGACAATGTTTACCATATCACACTGGCAAATCTTGAAAAATGGAGCGACATCGACAATCTCACACAGATCGGTATTAAAATCTGCTCTGATAATCTGGCGAATCCCCAGTTTTCGGTCAATGACTACTCTCCTATTCCGATTTATGATGGAAACCAAAAACCGCTTACTGCCGGGATGTTAAAGGCGGACACGATTTATGTTTTCCGATATCGACGGCTCAATGCGTTGAATGCCGAGACGTTGAAGGCAGGGCTGTTTCTGCTTGGACAATATCAGTGCCACGGTATCTATGAGGAGAAATCCGCGGATTGCCCGTATAGCACAACGAATCTGGGATATATCATCAAAAGATCTGTAGACTATTCTAATCTCAGCGACGATGCGGCGTGCTACAACCAGGCTGAATATCTGACCTATAAGAGCACCGCCATGCTCGACACAATTAGTTTGAAAACCTTGGTTATCCCTTGGCTGGATGTAAACACGAAGGTCGAATATGTGCCGTATAGCCTTGAAAATAAAAACATGGATATGCGTCGCGCGGAATCAAAGAAAAAGTATCAGTATATAGTAAAATCCTTTAGCTGGTCAACCGGCGACGGGACAATGAGTTTGGTCCTCTACCGTTTTTCAGAGGACTTTTCTTTTGTTTATAACAAGAAAAATAGCACTACAACAAGATAGGAGGAATCATGTCTCTTAATCAAGAACAAGGGATTTATGAAGAATATCCTCGTTCACAATTTCCGGGCAAAGTAGATAACTGGGCGAATAAGCAGGACATCCCGGTTACTATGCAGCCGATCGTAGCCCAGTATCAAGAAGCCTGGGACAATATGGACATCGCGACAATTGAAACTTTGAGATCGAAATACCCACAAATTATGACATATCTGTTTACTGCCGATGACATAAATAAGGTTTTCGACGGACTTAAAGCAACTCAACAATTCTTCAAAGATGATGTTGAAACCTATTTGAAGAAAATTGCTCAATATAAGGTAGGAATTGTGGATGAGCCGTCCAGCGAGGGCGAAAAGAAAACTTCTACATATTCTGCCGAGAAAATTGAACAACTAACCGGCATTACTGTCGGAGAAGATATTACTATTCCGATTTCTGATTGGCAAACGGTTGAGCGCGAAGATGGCTTTAAATATAAGTGGACTTATTCGAATGACAAGGTTCTGCAAACAGATCGGGTCATGGCATGGTTCGACAATGCTTCTATGATTACAGCATCTAAGGCAAGCGTTTCTATTGATGATAATAGTGACGAGCATACCATTTCATTTATCTCTGTCAAAATCCCCAAAAAGGATTTGAATATTAGGTTACTTAAAATTTATCGCGCATAAGGAAGGAGAAACTATGGCTTTGTCTTTTTCCGAGCCTTTAAAGGCTCGGAATTCAAATATCGAACAAACATCAAAAAATGATGTTAATTTAATTGATATCCAGATGAAGCCTTAAATTCCCCTATCGGAGGCTAAATCGCCAAAGAAGCGTATTTCCGATCGATACAGCATTGCTGAAAGCCTTGTATTTAGCGACATTTGAAGCAACGAAACGCTGGACCAGTACAATTCGAAATTGGGGGCAGGTTTATGGGGAGTTGAGTATTATGTATGAGAATAGGCTTCCGGAATAATCAAAAAAGAGGTATGTCAAGAGCGGACGGGGGGGAATCTGCCCGTCTTGACATACCCAGAAATCGCTGTTATATACAAATCAATGGCTAAAAGCCTATTTTATAAGCCTTTAGCCATTCTAATCATAGAAGAATCTTATTTACAGAGATTTTTTCATACTCTCGCTTCTTACCATTATTATCTCTTAACGAATATTCCTTTTATATTTACTTTTTCTCGTTCTTCTAGTTCAAATTTTTTTACGAATTGCAAATCTTCCTGCCATTTGCTAATTGCA
>OMGP01001740.1_pt1 | contig 16405 bp, 7 predicted proteins | sample 1646091 | NCBI WGS metagenome assembly OMGP01 (sample SAMN05578580, study PRJEB25193) | human gut metagenome | biome: Human Microbiome; feature: human-associated habitat; material: feces | host: Homo sapiens | place: USA:Birmingham | reverse complement strand
GTGCTTCCCTTTTTAATCGTTGATACTGCCTTATATTTACCGGATTTGGATGTGGCACGGTATACTACATACCCTTTGGCACCGCTTACCTTTTTCCATTTCAGTGTAGCCTGTTTCTTACCGGCAGTTACTGTGACAGCCGGGGTTTTCGGTTTTACTGTCTGTGCCGGAGTTGGTGTCGGTGCAATTCCATTGGTTGTTACAGAGAAGTTTTTGTCATAACTGCTTTTAATAGCACCGCCCCATTTGGTGGAAACAGCCTGTACACTGTAATAATAAGGAGTTGACGGAGAAAACGCTGTATCTGTATAGGAGAGGTCTTTGACCGTAGCAATCTTTGCGAATTTGCTTTCACCCATCTTACGTCTTAAAATAATGTAAGAATCTGCATTTTCATATTTATTCCAAGTAAGAAGAACTGTATTTCCTGCCGCCTTGCAGGTTGTGATCTCTGGCATTCCTGCTGCAAAGAGGTCTTTTGCAGTACCCTTTACAACTACATGGCACACTGCGGTTACATTCTGATCTGTTTTTACACGGATATCGGTTTCTCCTACAGAAACAGGTGTGATAACACCCTTCTGGTCTACTTTGGCAACGCCTGCATTATCAGAGGTCCATACCAGTTCCCCGCCGCTTCCCTTCGGACTGAATGTCCAGGTCAGGGTATAGGTTCCCTGATCAATTGCCAGAGTCAGCGTTTTGTCACTCAAAGCAATGCTCTGTGCCGGTGCTGTAACAGTCACGTGGCAGGTGCCTTTCGTTCCATTGTCCGTAGTCAGTGTAATATCTGCAGAACCGGCACCCACAGGAGTTACCTTGCCGGAGCCATCTACGGTTACTACAGAAGAGTTGGAAGATTCCCAGTACAAAGAGGACGGTTTTGCGCCGTTTGGCGTGATCGTGTAATCCAGTGTCCTGGAACCGCTTTTCGTTGAGAGATTCAGGCTGGACGGAGAAATACTCACCCCTGTCACACTGACCGGTCTGGAAGAAACGGAAATATTGCAGGTCGCATAGACACTTCCGGAAACTCTCGCAGTAATCACCGCAGAACCTTCTCCCACTGCTGTTACCACACCACCGTTTACACTTGCAACAGAATTGTTGGAAGAAGTCCAGCTTACAGTTCCCACCGCATCAGACGGAACAATCGTATAAGTCAGTGTATAGCTGTCTCCCTTTGTAAGAGTCAGATCAGAAGCATTTAAGCTGATCAGCTTCGGTGCTACCGGAAGCTTTGACTCAATACTTTTAAGCAGCTGAACCGCTTCATAAACTCTGTTTGCAGACGCATCCAGCGTAGTCAGCGCACTGTCCGCTTCGGCATATGCACCGGAGAATCCGCTGACCTGGGACCATCTGGAACACTCTGCATTTGCCTTTCCCATCATGCGGATAAGCTCGCTCTTATCTGCCGCCTCAAAAATCTGCCTGTTATTATTATACGGGTCACATCCTGTAATGTCCGTACCACCGCAAAGGGCAAACATAACACGCAGGACACTTCCGTCTGACGGATGACTCGCACCCATTCCGACACCCATAAATACATTATCCAGAGTATACGTCCATCCGGATGCGGAGCAGTAGGAAAATTCTGTCAGATCCGGTGCATATTTGTTATCAGTAAGCTTATAGGCATCACCGGTCCAGGTGGAAGTCTCGGAGAGAACCTTCTGGATACATGCCGGTGGATTCAGGCTTCCACTGTCACAGTTGGCAATTCCCCTTAAGTAGAAACCATAACTTGTATTTGTGTCATAAAGCGGCGTAATCCCGTTCTCACTTAACCCGCGGAGCAGAACATCTGCACAGGTTTCTCCTTTCGCAAATTCCACCTGTACAGGATCCAGGATCATACCCTGGCCGATCGTGTTCTTCTCCACAGTCAGCGTCAGGGTATCTGCCAGAACATCGGTCTGTCCCAGCGCAAAAATCCCCACTGCCATTCCGGCTGCAAGAGTCAGCCCCTTAATGGCCTGCCATAGCTTATTCTTTGTCATATTCATTTTCCTCCTTATTTTCGGGCCGCTGCAGCAGCCCGTATTTTCTTTTTACTCTCTCCAGTTTCTCCAGCAGAGGCCTGCTTAGGATCCACAGAAAGATTACCGTAGAAGTTGCCTGCACCAGATCTACCGGTGCACCTGAGATATAAAACGCGATCAGGCTCTTCTTTGTGATGTATCCGTATGCCATCAGAATAGATGCCGGATTCATGATCCCGCCGAAGATCAGAAACACACTTAAGAATCCGTAAATACACAGATCCACCTTCCTGGCTTTGAGAATCCCTTTCTGAAAAAGGATTCCTGCCAGATATCCGATCATTCCATAGGAAAACATCTGCCAGGGTGTCCACGGTCCCTGCCCGAAAAACATATTTGAGATCATCATGATCAGACAGGCACACAGAAACCCCGCCTCACCACCTAAGGAAACCCCGGTAATGATCACGATGGCCGCAATCGGCTTAAAGCTTCCGATCATAAAGAAAGCACTCCTGCCTGCGACCCCAAGAGCCGCCATTACGGCAATGACCATAATCTCTCTTGCCTGTGGATGCCGGCCCTCAAATACCATAAAGAACGGGATCGTGGCATAGGCAAGTATTAAAAGACTGATCACTACATCATGCTTACCATGAAACTCATGAACCAGGATAAAAAGCACCAGCGGAACAAAAGCCAGAAACATAATCAGACCAATCCAGGTACGCTTCTCAATCTTTCCTTTATGGATCGGCTGGATAATGATTCCATCCTCTTTCAGTTCATATTCCTCTAATTCCTGTCCGGATTCCTCTTCCCCGGGCAGGCTCTGTGCACAGGAATCCCCGAAGAAACGGTCCATAAACTGGTCTAAAGCCTTGCCTTCAAGCACGCAGCCACCTCCTTTCCGGTAACAACATCAGGAAAATAATGCCTTGCCATGCGATTGGCAGCAGTCGTATAAAAGCTGTTTCCCGCAAAGAAATCCCTTGCACTCTTACACGTCACCACATTTCCCTGAAAGAACAGGCCGACCCTGTCTGCATATTCTGCGACAAACTCCACATCATGCGAGATCATAAAGATAGTGATCCCGTGAGCTTTGAGCTTCTTTAAAATGTCTCCCAGTTCCTGTTTATATTCTGCATCCAGCCCCTTCGTTGGTTCATCCATCAGAAGAAGCCTCGGCTGCAACAGCAGAACCTTAGCCAGTGCAAGACGCTGCTGTTCTCCACCGCTTAAATCATACGGATGACGGTCAAGCAGTCCTTCCAGTCTGGTCAGACTTACGATTCCCTCGATTGCCTCTGCCTTCCTCATATTGGCAGTGTATTCGGAAGATTTCTTCTCCTTTGCCCCACCGATGATAGAATACAGATCCTCCCGGACTGTCTTCTTGATAAACATGCTCTGGGGATTCTGCGGCAGCACGCCCAGATACCCTCTGTAAAGCTGGGTATCCGTATACCTGCGGATATCAATCCCATTCAGGAGAATCTTGCCTCTGTAGGGAGCACGGACACGACTGATCAGCGATAAAGTCGTACTTTTCCCCGTTCCGTTTCCACCGACAAGCGCATAAAATTCTCCCTGCTTTACTTCCAGGTTCAGATCCTGCACAACATCCTTTCCGTCTTTTTCATAACGAAACCACACATCCTTTACCTCAATAGCCGGTGGCATAGAGCTTTTGGAACCAGGCAGCAGTTTATCTCTGACTGTATTCAGCTTTTTTTGCAGTTTTTGTTTATTTTTACAAAAATAACTTTCTTCACAAACAGAAACTGTATCAGAAGCTGCTGCCATCACCTGTGTGATCCAGTTCCTTCCCTCTCTTACAGTCAGCGGACATGGCAGATTATTTTCTACCTCTGCATAAATCTGCATGGGAACCGGCATAGACAGAAACATTCCATGATGTTCCCTCTTCAGGAACTCACCGATCTCCCGTGGCGCCCCCTGCGTGAGCAGACTGCCCTTATCCATCACATATACCCTGTCCGCCCACGGAATGACATCCTGCAGCCGGTGCTCCGTCAGAATTATGGTAGTGCCGATATCCCGGTTAATCTTTCTCACCGTTTCCAGAAAATCAGAAGCCGCGATCGGATCAAGCTGAGAAGTCGGCTCATCCAGAATCAGAAGTTTCGGGTGCATAGCCATGATCGCCGCCAGGTTTAAAAGCTGCTTCTGCCCTCCGGACAGCTCCGAGACATTCTTATAAAACCACTGATGAATCCCGAAATAGCTTGCCATCTCTGCCACTCTCAGACGAATCGTAGGCGTATCATATCCCAGACTTTCCAGACCAAATGCAAGCTCATGCCACACCTTATCTGTCACGATCTGATTTTCGGGATTTTGCAGTACATAGCCGATTTCCTGGCTCTGCTGCCGGTGGCCGACTTCCTTTAAATCCCGCCCATAATAACAGATTTTCCCGGAACTGCTGCCAAAAGGAGCCAGATCCGACTTCAGCTGGCGAAGCAGCGTACTCTTGCCACAGCCACTCTTACCGCACAGCACATTAAAGGTACCCTCCTCCACATCCAGTGACACATGAGACAGTGACTCCCTGCTGCCATTCGCATAACGGAAGGAAAAATCTCTCACTTCTATTATCTTCATCTCGCTTCTCCTTCCATATCTTCATAAATCTTTCTGTAGGTCACTGCCATCTCTCCCTGTACGTGGCTTCTGCTTTTCTTCATGGCAGATTCCTCACACAGATCCAGAATCAGCGGCAGAAAACAGAACACACCAAAGCTGACAAATGTGACAGCAGCCAGCAGCGGACTGCACGACTGCTTCGGAACCCTTCCGAAAACAGTAAAACCGGCAAGCAGGATTCTGGGATTGTACTGTGCAAAAGCAGCTCCCCGGTAACATCCATATCCGAAAATCACACAAAGCCCGACAAGCATAGTTCCCAGTAGTTTATCCCTTCTGTTAAAACGGTAAATAGAAAAAGCCGTACGTCCTCTTACCCCATAGCCACGGCTTTTCATGGAATCAGCCGTCTCAATCGCATTTTCCAGTGCCCATGTGACAAGAATGGACACCATATTTAACGCATAACGGATCTTCTTAAACCATTTGCCATTGCTCACATCCATCCCCACGCATTTCTGTCCATTGCGGATCACCTTCAGCTGGGCCATAAAGTGAGGCACAAACCGAAGCGCCATAGACAGCATCAGAGACATCGCAGGGATAATCCTGCCAAAAAGATAGATAAATTTATCACTTGTCATGATCTGGTTATAGCAGGAGAACCACAAAATCATAATAAAAAGTACACATCCCAGAACGATTCCATATACCATTGCCTCCAGCGTAACCCAGTTTCCGCTGCTTTCTATATAAAGAAGCGGTGTGACTCCGTAATGGTTAAACATCGGGTTTAAGAGTGCCACGATAAGGAGACTCGGTAGCGTCAGAAGAAAATTGATTTTCAGAACCTTCTTTACTCCGTTAAGCCACATGGAGTAAGCTGTGGCAGCCACAAAAGAGACTGCCAGGTAAACCGGGTGCTGGATAAACATGGTAAACCCCAGCACCACGGCAAAATAAAAGAAATTTAAAACAGGATGGCACCTGGAAAAAGCATCAGTCATAATACTGATCCCCCACATCCCTGCCAAGATTGCAGGTATAACGCCATTCTACCGTATCGCCGTCCTCCAGCGTATATTTCGAGCAGCCATAATTCGGATACCAGCCGTTGACACAGTACATCCATCCGGAATCCTTGCCACAGTCAAACTCATACAGGTTATTGATACCGGATACATAATAACTGTTATACATAGGTGTCCACTCCGACTCCATCTGAATACCGGCCTGATTACATACACGCTTCAGCACATCAAATACCGTCTCCCCCTCATAGAACTCCACCTCCGAAGGATACAGGATCCAGCCGTCCGCAGGCACAAATTCTGCCTTGGACTCTTTCAGATCATCCCAGTTATTCAGGATCGTAGAACACTCGATAGAGAAAGTACAGGTCATGGCTGTATCTGAGCTGTCATCGCCACCGGAAGTGTCTGTATTGCCTGTTCCATCGCCGGAAGAGTCTGTCTGTCCGGAACTGGTATTTCCATCTGTGCTGGACTGACCGCCAGAACTTCCAGTGGAATTTTCACCGTTTTGTGTATCCTTATTATCAGCAGTGCCCTTGGATTTGTCATCGGATTCATCCGTAGATTCACCTGTGGTAGAACCGCCGATCAGATAGAAATCTCCTCCTGTCTTAGTCACGTTAAAGGTAAGTGTTGTGCGCTCTGTTTTTTTCTTTCCGGTTTCTCTGGTAGTAATCTTTGCAGTATCAAGCTGATAAAGCTTTCCATCTTCTTCCAGACAGTAAAGAACCTTATCCGCGTCCCATTTTTCTTTCAGATTCAGGGTCAGCTTCGCAGGCGCTGCCAGATTCATCTTCTCCAGTGTGACTTTCAACGCATAAGGCGCATCATTGGCAAGCTTCTTTACCTCTTCTGTTCCATCTTCACTGCACTGTACCAGAAGTTTTTGCTCCACCGGATTCTGAATCTGGCTTCCATTGTAAGTCCATTTATAACTGATCCCGCTGTCCGTTTTTCCGGTAAAATAATACTTTTCGTCCTTTCCGGCGATCGTTTCCATCTGTGCCTGGGTGATGATTCCGTCCTCAGGAAGCTTTGTTTTCTGCTTCAAAGGTTCCACATCTGTATCAGAATCTTCCTCCGTGCTGTTTAAGATCTCAGCTCCTTTTTCGGAAAGCTGTGTCATGCCGTCATCCCCGCCGCCACAACCTGAGAGCGAACTTACCCCCAGAAACAGTGCAAGCCACAGGGCAAGTCCCTTTTTCTTTATCCTCATTTCTTCTTCCTCCGCTTCTTAATAAGAGCCCTCACTCCGGCCTTAATGCCGCTGCCTGCCAGTCCTCCCGCCAGAGCACCGCCTGCCGCAAAACCAAAGATCATACCATATTCTTTCTTCTTTGAGGTCAGACTTCCGGTTCCACTCTCCCCGGCAGTTTCCTGATATCCATCCTCACCGGTATCCATCTGTGAAGTCTCTTCCGACTCTGTATAAGGCTCTGCTTCGAAATCCCAGCCGCCGGAATTCTTATCCTTTGATGACTTACTGTTCTTTGATTTACTGTTTTTAGAATCCTTTGAACCGGAGCCACTATCCTTTCCTGAGCTTTCGGAACCCGTGGAGCTTTTGCTGCCGGAAGACTTACCACCCAGAGATTTCCCGGATCCACCCGGCGTTTTCGTATTGCCGCCTGACGGTGTTGTGGCAGGAACCGGCGTCGGGGTAGGAATCGGCGTGGGTTCTTTCAGACCGGTACCGGAACCATCTCCCTTGCCACCTTTTTTGATACTCACATCTGACATATCATAAAGGCTCGTCTTGCCATCCTTCAGGCGCTGGTAGGCAACCAGTGCGTAATATCCCTGCTCCGTAGCCATCCCGTCCAGAGTGCCTGCTGCCGCCCCGCCGTTATTTCCGGCACCCGCCTTTACATGCATAAATCCACTTCCATCGATATGATAGGAAAGAAGATTCTCTATTGTCCAGTGGCCGCCCTTGATGAAACGCGAATCCGTCTCCGGGTCAATCCCAAGGCTGCATAAAGCCGTGATGATCTGTGCACAGGACTCCTCTGTCTCCACACCCATCGTGGAATATCCACCGCTGTCGTTCTGCATTTCCGACAATTTATTCAGCCCTCTGTCAATGGCAGCAGTCACATTCTCATAACCTGATTTATGATAATACGGTGCCAGCGCCTGCAGTGTCATGCCGGTAATATCAGAATCCGCATTACTTCCCATCAGCGTCCATCCGCCACCCGGGAGTTCACTCTGCAGCAGGAAATTCACCAGCGCAGATTCCGAATTCTGCTCCTTCGCAGACGGGTTCTCCGGGAAAGAATATTCCGGGTGGCAGTTAAGGGCAAGGAGTGCCCAGATCGGACCGTTTAATCCCTGTTCCTTCACAAGGCTGAAATCAGAGATATATTGAAATAGATTGTAACCACCCACATTGCGGGCATCCTTCCCCTCTGAGGTCAGGACCAGGATTCTCTTGGAATACTCTGTATATTTGGAAGTATTGGTAAGGATTCCCTTCTTTTCCTCGATATAATTTGCCGTGTGATTATAATAGGTAGAGAAATATTTCTCCTTCAGGCTTAAACCGCCTCTCGCCAGTCCAAGCACATACCATTCGCTGCCAACAGAAGGATTGGTATCTGTTGCACGCATATAGGCGCTGGTCTCTGCCATAACCTGACTGACCGATTTCTTCAGGGCATTTGCTCCCTGCATGACCGTTACCTTACAGGAGGCCGTCATTTCCGGATGTTGTGTTACAGAAGCGGTAATCGTAGCTTTGCCATTCTTTACTGCTGTGACAACTCCCTTTTTGCTTACTTTCGCAACAGAAGTGTCACTGCTTTTCCATGTCACTGTATACTCTTCCGTAACCGATTCCGGTACCGGGACCACCTTCAGGGTGTATTTCTGCCCCCGGTTGATCTTAACGGATTTACTGTTAAGAGAGATTCCCTGAAGTCCTGCGGGGAAGTCAGCAATGATCAGATGGTTTAAAGTTCTGGCACTGTCCAGATAGAAGCGGTTATCTTCTGTCGTCTGAGGGGTCAGTTCCATAAACGAATCCCCGGTACTTCTAAGAACCCTCGGTTTCGTCAGACTCTCATATCCATCCGGGACAAGAAATGTCAGAGAGATCATCGTCATTGGCTGATAGTTTTCTCCTGTACGGATATCCGTATAGGAAATATTTATATCATAAAGAATCTGTGGAAGAGTCCCCGGATATGCTTCGGAGAGCTCCTGTATAGTCTGTTCCTGATCCGGGTTCTCCTGCACATGGGTCTGCACATACCAGGGATTTCCCGTGGCGGTCACTCCACTGTCAGAAGAAATCAGTGCCGCAATACGGTTTCGGACAGTTTCAAGAGCCTCTTTGACTCCGGCATCAATTTCTGCCTGCTCCTCTTCTGTCAGACTGTCATAGGTGTCACTGGCAAGAAAGAACTTCGAGACCGTTTCTGAGGACAGATCAATTTCTTCGAGCGCCGCTGCTTCCTGAATACAGGAAATCATGGCTGGTATATCCAGCTTTTCTTCACCGGCTTCATTATTTTCTTCTTCATTTCCGGCCGCGCCATCGTCTGTCTCTGACTGAGATGGTTCGGTGTCAGACTGGAATTCATTCGCAGTTTCTCTGTCGTCAGAATCATCATGCTGTACAGGGACAGAAGTTTCTTCTGCCTCCCCGTGTATCTGCTCAGCCGGTGGCATCTGGGCTGCGGGTACAGGACATGCGGTCACAGCAATTCCTGTACTGAGAAGCAGTGCCATCCATTGTTTATTCATTTGTTTCCTCCGCGTTTTTAATCTAAAAAATTACATCCGGGTAAAATAGCACCCGCAATTCCTGAAATTACAAAATGACAGATGACTCTCCCCCTGTCATATAGCAGGTAGAAAGGACATCTGCCTTATTTTTTTGTATCATTCTTTCCAAATTTTGCAGCAATTATCAGAGCGATTATTACATTTATCAGAAAATTCCATCCATAAGTATCTTTCCATATGTTTAACAGGCAGCTCAAATCTGAAATTTTATTGTGGAATATAAATTCTCTTGATATAAATATAGCTGCCAGGCTCGCCAAAAACATTAATGAAATAGTCAGCAAAAATATTTTTATTTTATTCATATATATAAATTATACAGGATAGGAATCTGTAGACATTTTATATTCAGAAACTAATTTTGTTCTTGCTGAATCTGAATATATTGATATAATCACGCGCAATTTTGAACCATACATAGCTGTAATTGAAGTACCATATCCCTTTTTTTTGAATTTACTGTAATGTTCCTCTATACAATCACTCGCATAAGAAGAAATTCCCGCTCCAATTGCACTTCCTGCTATAGCTGCTCCTTCACCTCCGCAAGATCCAATTGCTGTTCCAGTTGCAGTTAACACAGCACTACATAATGCCTTTATAGTTTTCTTTTCGGTAGATACATTAAATGAAAAATTATACTTAGCGCGCTTCCATTGATTAAATTCCCGTGATTCATAATTATCAGCGCTTACAATATTTACATTGCTATCATTTGCATATACAGTAACTGTAAAAATTTGCAAAATCATACATAAAATTATAATTATAAATGCTTTTTTCATTCTCTTATCTTCTTTTGGGGTATGCAGTGTGTTGATAACACACTGCATACTGATTTTATTATTTAACAGTTACTTTTTTAATCTTTGAGAAAGAGCCATAAACTGCTTTTCCGTTTACTTTTCTGTAAGCACGTACTTTATAGTAACGGGTCTTTCCGGTGAGGAGGCTCTCGTCTGTCGCACCTGTACCTTTGGTGATCTTTATGCGGGTATAGGTACCATTTTGGGAATCGCTGGCATATACCTGATAGCCATCGGCACCCTTTACCTTACTCCATTCAAGCACTGCTGTCTTTGAAGTTGAGCCTGCGGACAGGGTCGGAGCAGAAAGTACTGCCTTTGCTTTCTCTGTTGCTGAATAGCTTCCGTATACTTTCTTTCCGCTTACATTGCGGTAAGCACGTACTTTGTAATAATAAGTCTTACCGGTAACTGCTTTCTTATCTAGGAATGTAACTGCGCTGTTCTTTGCAGTGGAACCAATCGCTGTATACTTGCCATCCTTTGAAGTGGAACGGTATACTCTGTATCCATTTGCACCGGAAACCTTATTCCATGTTACGCGGATCGTACTGTAGCTTTCAGAATTTGCCGTAGCAATCTTTACTTTGCCAAGTCTGGCTTTTCCTGCAACACCATCTTTGTCATAGCTGCTTACAGTCATCTCGCCCCATGCGTAAGAGTACGCCTTAACAGTATAATAATAGGTTGTTCCTGTAACTGCTTTCTGATCCTTATAGGAAATGTCTGTTACCCGGGATGCGATCTTCTTCCATCCGCTGTCTGCTGTTCTGCGGTATACCATGTATCCGTCTGCGTTATCCACGCTGCTCCAGCTGATCTGGACAGTCTTATAGTTGATTGCCTTTGTCTGAAGATCTGCAGGCATATCTGCCTTAAATGCACCCTGTTTGCCCGCAAGTTCAATGTGGTAATCTGCCACGATCGTCTTGATCAGCCCTAACTGCTTCGCATTCCACATATAGGACTTGCCTTCCACACTCATGCCGTCGATCAGCTTCTGAAGTGCTGCAAGCTCTGCTTCTACATTTGCAATGTTCTCTTTGGTAACAGCAGTCGGAAGATTGCTGATCCACTCATCTGCCTGCTGTGCATCTGAAATGTCCTTACCTGCCTTGTCAGCCTGTGCCGTCAGTGCTGCGATAACCTCTGCAAAAGTCATCTCCTGACTGCCGACTTTGACTTTCAGGCCTGCCATGGCATCTTCCTGTCCCTGATAATCCTTAGCATAACGGTCAAGGAAAGCCTTAACATCTGCGTAGGAATCTCTGTCTACCGGGTGATCTTTTACTGTTGCATAAATCTGTGCTGCTTCATCTGCGAAGAACTGCTGATATGCACTCTGGCCTTTCTCATAAGTCAGTGCCATGGCAAGAAGCTTCTCCATATTCTCAACCAGTGCGGTGTTCTCGCTTCTGAATTTCTTCTCTTCTGTTTCTGTTAATCTGTCATAAGCATTCTTGGCTTCTGCAATCTGTTTCAGCTCTGCTTCTGTAAGTTCACGCTTAGAGGTATCACCTGCTGCCGGAACTTCTTCATCAGAGGAGAAATCAACATCTGTCTGGACATCTTCAGTATCTTCAGCTGATTCTGCCTGAGGGATATCCACTGTCTCAGCTGCCTGCTCATCAACTTCATCACTGCTGAATGCGTCCGCACTTCCATCTGAGAAATCAGATCCCTCAGACTGTGCCGGTACTGCCTGTTCCTCTTCAACAGAAGCTGCCTCCTGTGCTGATGGAACTGTAGTCGGCTGAGGCGCCTCATATCCTCGTACTGTCTGCGCATCCGGGAGTGCTTTAAGCATTGCCTTGAGTGCATCGGCTTTCAGCTGGTAAATATAACCTTCTGCTTTCTCCAGTGAAGCTGTATTTGTAACCTGGGCTTTCTGCTGGTCATCAAGCGTATCATACAATGCTCTTGCATTTACCACATAAGCCTTCCAGTCATTCCAGATCTTCTCTGTCGGAACATTGTTATTCTTCTCTGTCAGTCTCAGAGGTCCGTCAGAAAGAGCGCCTGAAGATGAAGTAGTGATATTCAGTTCATCGATAAAGGAGATCACATAAGCAACCTTCTCATCCGTACTCTGTCTGCTGATAAACAATTCTGCTTTTTCAAGCTCTGCATAGTTTGTCACACGCTTCTTCTGATCTGCTGTCAGGGCATCATAAGCCGTTCTGGCTTCCACTACAAGAGCCTGTTTCTTCAGATAATTATCGGAAGTAACCTCACCGATCGCCTTGATCTTATCAACAACTGCAGCCGCAGCCTTCAGATCAGGGATCAGATTTCTCAGATACTGTAACGTACTGTAATTCGTAACCAGAGCTTTCTGCGCATCTGTAAGAGCATTGTACTCTGCCTGTACGCGGTCAAGAAGCTGCAGAACATACGGATCAAGAGTCAGTTCAGAAGAAGAAGGAAGCGCATCAATATCAGCGATAACCTTCTCTGCTGCTTTCTTATCCTTATCTTTCTGCTCCTGCTGTTTCTCAAGTTCTCTGATCTTAGCCTCTGCTTCAGTCAGCTTAGAGTAATTTGTAATTACAGATTTCTCTTCATCATTCAGTGAATCATAAAGAGTTCTTGCTTTCTCTACAGCCGCCTTGTCATCCAGTGTCAGCTTATCCGCTGCTGGGATCGCATCAATGGCTGCCATAGCTTTTTCAATAGAATTACCTGAACCAGTCTCTGCTGCAAGAAGCTTTCTGAGTGTATCCTTGTTAAAGATTGCCTTGTGAGTTTCGTCTAATGCTTCGTAAGCGTCTCTCGCTGCTTTGATCTGCTTTTTCGTACTGTCATCGTTAAGGGCAAGGATCATGTTGTTAACTTTTTTTGTTGGAACAGTTACGTCTGTAAATTCCCAGAAGCTGGATGTTTTTTCATATTGTCTGATAAATGCATCCAGACCACGTGCAATCTGCGGAACATCATAATTTGTGAATCCATGAATACTTCCGTCAAAAACACCATCTACATCTACCAGATCAAAGAATGCATCAAGAATATTGTTTCCATTCTTAGTATATCCACTGGAAGAATCTAAAACATTTACACCAAACGTTCCTGCAAAAAGCATTGCCTGTGCATCATTCCATGCGTTGTTTCCATAAGACATACATCCTGTTTCAAATCCTGGTGTACAGAATGAACCTGTTGAACGTTGTGCAATTGCTGGAAGCTTATGTAATGCCTTGTCTACAGCTTCTGTTACATCATCGTAACCAGGCTTTTTGTACCAGAAAATAAGTGGCTGCCATCCCATGGTATTGTCGGCATTTGCAAAAATTTTGTCTTCGGCATTTGACAAAGCTTTTGCTGTATCATGTGCCCATTGGTTAAGTTCTGTATCTTTAAAAGTGTCAGCGGTATACCCACCTGCTTTTATTGCATTAATAGCATATACAGTTGTATAAGTAAGTTCTGTGCTTTTTCTTGATCCAACTGCCGAAAGAAGGTCTACAGACGAAATGTCCCTTGGATCATATCCAATAGCTTCAATAGCTAAAATTAATTTTGAAAGTTCTGTTGTCTTCCATTGAGAAACATCAGTTCCCTGATTTTTAAGTAACTGCAAATACTCTTTGGTATTTGCAAACCATTTGTCAAAATAATTTGTATCTCCATATGGAATATAGCCGCATCTAGCTGCTGTAAAAATGGCCCAAATATCTGTATTTTCATAGGATGGGGATTCTTTAGATCCAAAGGCATTTTTATTTTGGCAATAGTTCATAATAATGTTACAAGCCTTTTTAGCTTTTTCATAGTAAGATGGCCAATTACTTGGATTACTTGAGTTTCCCTTAGCTCCATTGTCTACAACTTCACCAGTACCGTCAACTACTTCAACTTTGAAACTATACCCATCTTCTTCTGCTTGTTCTTCTTTTCCATCTTTAAATTTCAAAATAGGCATATTAATCCATTCTACGCTTAATGGACGTTCGCCTAAAAAACTCGTATCAATTGTAGCAGATTTTATATCTTTCTTTACATCATCAGATGGCAAAACTACTTCTATACCATATTTTTCAATAATAGATTGTTGTTCATCAGTTAAATCTGTAAATTTTACACCTATCACATTTACAACATTATTATTACCGTCATCGTAAATATTCTTTTTTTCACCATCTATAATATCTACTTGATATGGGAAATGATAATTTTTAGCATAATCAACAAAACGATTATAATCTCTGGGTACGCTTGTACTCCATACTTTAGGTTCAGTGGAAGCCTGAACTTTAAGAGTTATTTCTTCGGTTTGTAGATTATAATATGGATAGCCATTATTATCTTCTGGGGAAATAGTCCATTTTTTATTAAAGTCAAACCCTTCATAAGTTCCCTGGTTTTTCATTTCAGACGTAGTTTTGCCAAAATCAGCATAATTAGGAAACTCTTTATTATTATCTCTATTTGCAATATATTCAGACCTGATTTTAATGTCTGGCATATTTTCTTTATCATAATAACAATTGGTTGCACTTGCTGACGTACTAGAAAAACTTTTTCGTGTAAATGAAACACATAGATTTCCCCATGTATTATCTTCTATTTTGGGTTCCAGTTCATCTGCTAATGACTTTATTGCTTCCGAATACTGTCCATATCCTATACAATTTTGGTAAGTTATTCCAGCATAAGTTGTTCCTAATTGACAAAATTCAAATTCTAAATCATTCTCAACAATATCCTCAGCTATTTCTTCGATTGTTTTTTCACTCTGCAAATCGTAAGTTATCGCTATGGAAGAATCCATTAAAGTTCCATTTCCCTCGATTGCACCTATTGAAACATCTTCATCTTCATCGTCATAAATACAAGTTACGTTTCCTTTAATTGTTATTCCTTTTGCAATTCCATCACATTGCGAAAAGACAGTTTGAAATTCATCTGTTTCGCTATTATATGCATATGATTCATCAATTTGTACATTTATATTTTCTACAATTCCATTGTCATTTATACGAAAAGGAAATACAGCAATGTTTTCTTTTGCTTCTTTTGAAGCATATGTAATGGTGTGTCCTTTTCCGTTCAATATGCCGCCAAAACTAGATGTTGCTTCTGGAACATCTGAAATGTCAATGTCATTACATAGTATAACCGTTTTATTATTATAATTTTGTATATTTTCGATAAAATTATAATAATCTTGTTCTGTATTAATACAGTATTTCCCTGTTGAATCTTGTGATAATATATCTGAATTAGCTTTTACAAGATAGGCATTACTAAATAATAGAAAAGCTGAGAATATTAACTGATATAAGATTTTTTTTTCTTTTTTCTTTTTCTTCATATCTATTTACACCCTAAAATTAAAATAATATGAAAAAGACGAAGAACTAATGCTTTATAAAGTGAAACTTTATAAAGCATTAGTATCTTCATCTTTTTATTTGCTATTAAAATTTACTTTATTTCCAACCCGGAACCTGAATCCACTGATCTCCCTGCTGAACATAACTGGAAAATCCAAGATCTAATCCCATCATCATAGAAAAATCTAAGCATACAGTGTGTTCTTTAGTGTCGGAAAGTACAGTATCAACACCTAAGTTATCTGTATTACCATCAATAATAGTCATCCAACCTGAATAATTATTATAGTCTTTCTCAGAAAGCCAATCTGTTTTATGAACTGTATTATTCCAGGTTGAATTTTTTGTAACCTTCATGCTTTCTGTTTCTGTTGTATTAAGATTTGATAATTTGAAATATTTTCCTCTTCCGTTAGCAAGAGAGTTTGCTGTTTTATTTGCTGTACCATCATCTGCAAATACTTTCCCTAAATCGCTATTAGCATGATTTTCCATTTTAACAGCTGGAATATAATTTCCATACTGACTATCATACCAACTTAAAACTCCTTGATAATGATAAGTTTTACCATTTAAAGTCTCTTTTGTTTCAGTATCAGATCCCGAAACTGCTTTCAGAACATCTAGTGCAGTAACAGAACCGTTGGAATTTGTTACTGTAACAACTTTTTCTGGCACAATGTCTGGTGACGCACTATTTTTTCCTGTTAAACCAGTTGTCTTTATAGACACTTTTGCAGTTACTGTATCTGCCATAGCCGGTACTGCTGTGCTTCCTACCATTGTTGTTGCCATTAAGAATGCAATCACGCTTTTTCTTACTTTCATGTTCATTT
>OMGP01001738.1_pt1 | contig 16418 bp, 7 predicted proteins | sample 1646091 | NCBI WGS metagenome assembly OMGP01 (sample SAMN05578580, study PRJEB25193) | human gut metagenome | biome: Human Microbiome; feature: human-associated habitat; material: feces | host: Homo sapiens | place: USA:Birmingham | reverse complement strand
GCGATCTATTTAAAATCGACATGTGCCTATCGCATAGAAAAACATTTGCTGAAACAGTATTATGTATATAACGCTGATAATCAGGAGTACTTTCTATCACTATCTATCCTATTGAGATAGATGAACTTGATCTGTGTAAGAAGATTAAAATAGATGTTCTATGGTTTTTGTAACCGTAACAATTGAATCTTGATGTGGTTCGGTGGAGGAGTATAAGATATTGCGGATTTTATGTATCCGATAAGTCTAATGTTTTTTTTAAGCAAAACAAGTTGAATAATAGTTATGGCGTTTAAGCGATCTGTGTTTCTCTTTCTGTTGGTTGTTTCTTCTACGTTTTTAGGGGTCGAAACAGCTCGTGGGCAGGTTTATTCTTTGCAAACTAATGTTTTGGGTTGGGGTACTACCAATATGAATCTTGAGTTCGGGCTGAAGTTTTCCCATCGTTGGACCTTCCACTTTCCTCTTCAATATAATCCCTTCTCTTTTGGAGATGCGAGACTTCGCAATTTGTCTGCTTCTCCCGGAGTGCGTTATTGGATCCGTGAATCTTATGGGCGTTCTTATTTTCTTGGAATTCACGGAGTGAGCACCATGTATAATGTCGGTGGAGTTTTTGGCGATAAATATCGTTACGAAGGCTACGGTTTTGGAGGCGGACTTTCTTTGGGGTACAATCGTCCTCTTTCTCCTCATTGGAATTTAGAGTTTGAGGCAGGTCTTGGGGTCTTGTGGACCCATTATGATAAATATGTTTGTAAGGCATGCGGGCAGAAAGTGGCTACTTTTAAGGGAGCACGTCTGATTCCGACCAAGTTGGCAGTGAATATAGTCTATTTATTCTAATTCTATTAATCTCATTTCTTATTCTGTTGTAAGATGATACATCAAAAAAAGTTCGTCACTATATCGATAGGGTATCGTATCTATAAAATGTTAGGGGTGCTCTGTCTCTGTGTGCTGGTATATTCATGCGGTTCAAAATCTCCTTTGACTATGCGTTTGTTTATGCAGGCTGGCGGAGCTACTGTCGAGCTGCCGAATACTTCTTCTGCGGATAGCGTTTTTGCAGTCTCCGAAACTGTCGGTTTCCGGGATAGTGTGGTTGTTGACAATCCCGTTTCTTCGGTTGATTCTCTTGAAGAAGATATCTGGAAATCAATTGATATGGATCGCATTGATATTGTTGCTCAGCGTAAAAGTATAGAGCGAATCTTGGAACGTAATGGCGAGGTCACCCTGATGTTTTATGTAAAAGCTCCTAAAGTCCTATTGGACAGTTGCTGGAAGTTGACAATGTACCCGGAACTGATAGAAAAAGACTCTTCTGTTTTGCTGTCTCCTGTTATTCTGCGGGGAAAAGAATTTATCCGTACACAGGAAAGCCAGTATAAAGCATACGATGATTTCCTAAAGGGTATTATACCGGAGAGTAAATATGACAGTGCTTTTGTGGATCGTGAAGGTATCCGCAAAGATATTTTTGCACGGCAGAGGCTTTTCTGGAAGGTCTATGAAGCAGAGCGACGTAGACGTCTGGCTTATCTGAAGTGGAAGACACTTATGGATAAGCGTCATGGATGGATCAGTACGAAAGCAGAGGGAAACCGTAATACTTTGAAGCAACGTATGCAGCGTAATGTCTTGGAACGCAGCGTGGAAAAATTTATCGCCGGTTATGATACGGTTGGTATACGTGCTTCGTACCAGAAAAAATACGATCGCCGTACGGATTTTTGGCCGGCTTATCGTTTTCCTCGTGCAATGACAGTTAAAGATGTTCCTTCCCGCTTTCAGGAACTTTATCTGTCCGGTGGGCGTCTTGAGGATATTCGTAACTACAGTTTCACTCGCCGGGATTCTATTGAGATCGCTTCCCATCGCTACTTCCGAAAAGCGATTGCAGAGAATGAATATAACCGGGATCATCAGGATTTGATTCGTGACCGTATTATCCGCTTCCCTTATGCTGACAGTGCAATGGTCAATCAAACAGCTGATCCTTCGGAAGACTTCTCCTATCTGTATATGTATCGCATCCCGGTACGTGAGGGAATGAAGAAATTACATATAACTCTTCGGGGAAACGTGCTCGCTACGGACCATAGCGTATGGAGTCTTCCTCCGGCGGATACATTGACATTCGTAATTGCGTCTGTTGCCGACTTGGCTGATGCTACTCTGGCGCGTCGTTTTGATATAGCGGGTGACAGTGTGAACCATCTTACTCCTGAGCGTGAGGAGTATGCCCAAGGACTTGAGGCCCTGTCCAATCGTGAATATCAGAGAGCTTTGGGTATCCTGGAGAAATATCCGGACTACAATACAGCTGTTGCCTTGACTTGTTTGGGCTATCATGCAAAGTCGGAAGATTTGTTAAAGCAACTGCCTCAAACAGCTGCGGTTGAATATCTCCGAGCGATTGTGAATGTGCGCTTGGAAGACTACCAAGCGGCAGCAGAACTTCTGTTGGAGGCATGCCGTAAAGATACTAAATATGTATACCGTACAGAAATGGACTCTGATATTACAGCACTTCTTCCCAGATTTATGGGCCTGAAGGAGGAGCTGGAGCGAATAGCTTCTGAAGAGTAAAGTACACTATACTTATACCTTAATACTATAAGAAGTTTAATGATTCTTTATTTATTGTTGAATTTAAATTTTTATTAAAATGAGAATTACAAAATCGATTCTGGCCTTAATGGCTGCAACCATGACGTTCGCTGCATGTAGCAACGATGAAAAAATTACGGAGAGTACTCCTAAGACGGTAGCTTTAACTGTGAAGCTGCCAGAGTTCGGCGGAGCTTCGAGTAGAGCTATTGATCCTGAGACTACTACGGGGAATAAAGTGACTATTAATGGACCTGTAAAAATTATCGCACGTGTTTCACAAGGTGGTGCAATTACCAATACAATTAGTGAAAACATTACAGCTGGTTCAATGTCCACTATTACAGTTTCTGGTGCGGCACAGTGGATTGAGGTAGAGGCTAATGGTGATAATAGTACTGAAACTGATAATGTAAACACTCGTCAAGGATCAGCTACATCAAGTAAAGTGCGTTTGTTTGGAGGAGCAACGATAAATCCAGGAAGTGGTGGAAATGCAACTTGCACTCCGACAATAAACCCTGATATGGCGCGTGTGGAAGTAAAGGGTAGTCTGGCCGGCCCCTGGACACATCTGAATGATTTAAAGATAAAGGGGATTTACATTAATAATGTTAAGCTTACCAGAGGTGCTTCTTCATTGACCAGAATTGTGTCGGCTGCCTGGGGTAGGGATTATGCTCCATCCGGTCAGTTTGAGAAAATGTTTAATACTGATTTAGGAGCAGGTGTAGGAACTGGAGTGGCTCAGATTGCGGGTGGACAAGCCGATGGATATAACTTCTTCCCTCAGCAAGATCTTTCTTCTCCTACCACAAAGGAAGATGTTATGAAGAAATCGATCCATGTTATCATGGAAGTTGAGTTTGATAAGAAAGTTGGTGGCTCAGGTCCGGAAACCGGCTGGCTTAATGTGGTTGCTTTAAAGGATAATACAGCTACTAACTATATTACAGACTTTGAAGCCGGTAAGGTATACTTTATTAACCTTGCCGATATCAAGGATATTATGGATGTTCCGGTTCCTCCTGTAACTCCGGACCCCGATCCGGAAACTGTTTCTGTAGATCTTACTGTAAGCATAGGTCAGTGGACTGTAGTTCAGGTTAAGCCTGAAGTTTAACTTTACTCTGTCTTTTTCCGGTGCGGGAAATACCCCGCACCGGATACAATTTGAATGTTTCTTATTTTATATTAGTTGATATATGATATTTGTCGGGAAGAAAAACAGCACTTCGTTTTTTCTACTTATTTCACTCATTTTAGGACTGGCTCTCTATACAGCCTTATTTAGCAGTTGTGTTTACGAGGACTTGAGTAAATGTTCACGGATGTTTATGTTACAGCCACGTTATCTTTTGCATACGGGTGAAGGCGATCGTTTTGGAGAAGCTGTCCACCATATAGATGTGTATGCGTTCGACTCCCTCGGCATTTATCGCAAAATGTTTCGGGACAAAGGAGCACATTTGAAGAATGGCTACCGGATGCCTATTGACCTTCCTGAGGGGAAATGGACCCTTTTATGCTTGGGAGGTAAGGTTGGTGATTACGAGATTGGCATTTTTAAGACAGGTATTCCTCAACAGTTTAGCCCGGCTGTCTCTCCGGGGATTACCACTCTTTCGGATTTTCGTGTAAAAGCGTATTTTGAGCAGAAAGAAAATTTGGAATACTCACTTGGTGAGTTGTTCTTTGGGCGCCTGGACTCCGTGGAGATCACAGCTGATAACGGTGGGACAGGTGTAGTAGACTTAATGAAAAACACGAATAAGATAGAAGTCCGTGTGAAGGGAATCGCTGATGGTTCATCAGCCCGTATCACCTCTGATAACGGACGCTTTAACTCAGAAAATGTTACGCCGGCCGATGCCGGTACGATTATATATGTTCCTTATTATAGCGCATCTCAAGCGGATGATACCCGTGTTTTCCAGTTTGATGTATTGCGCCTGTATACTGACGGGCATCTGTTCCTTAAATTGCTGAATCCCGATGGAACAGATGTTATTCCGGGATTTACAAAAGATTTGATCAATGCTATTATGTCCTCTCCCGCATACCATACTCAGGAGGATTTGGATAGAGAGGATACCTATCTGATTGAATTGGTGCTTTCTAAAGACGGAGTCATTATCTCTTTGCGGGTAAATGGCTGGGAAACTGTCAGTACTACTCCGGAGGTCTGACAAGGAAAGTGAGAATTCAAACGGAGTGGCTACGAATGTTTTTATGGGTAAATAGAATTTGTTTTTTAGAGTGAATTCGTGCCTCTCTCGTGTTGGAAGGTTGTTTTGTCGTCGGGATGAAGCTACTTTGTCAGGACAAGGTAGGCGTAGGCCGGCACAAAACACCTTCTTTTGAGAGTGTATAAAGTTTTAAAAGTAGAGGGCGGAGTATACTATTAATGAACTGAATCTAAATTGATTGCATAAAATGAGCTTATTAAAGAAAAAGTATATGAGATGTGTAAAAGGAATATATGTATTCTTTTTGCTGCTGTCTTTTATCTCTTGTGAACTGGAAGATAAAATAGGAAGATATACTTCGGGAGACAATCCGGTAGAAGTAGAACTTATGACTCGTAATGTCACTTTAGGAGGAAGTGAATCCGGAGTGACTCTGAAGCGCTTGCGTGTAATTGCTGTGGCGAAAAACAGTGGAAAGGTGGAAATGAATCGCCGTGCCGATTTAAGTGATCCTTCATCATCCGGTTTAGAGCATACAGGGGGAGTGTTTAAACTCTATCTTCGTCCGGGTGATTACGATTTGTTTGTGATCGGTAATGAAACGACGGGCATGAATTCCGCATTAACCGGAGAGCCATCTTTATCAGAAATTAAAAGTGTACCGGTTACTCTACCTATAGATACGGCAGAGTTTGTGGTATGCAAGCATCTGGATATCCGGATAAGAAATGCAGCCTCTTCAACTCCGGTCACAGGGGAAGTCAGTGTGGATGAAGGATTAACCTGGAATTCAGCGTTCTCGGTTGAGTTGGAGCGCATTGCTTCAAAGGCGAGTCTGGAGATACGAAAAAATACGGATGAAGATATAAAGATCAGGCAGGTCACTGTTAAACAGTTACCTTCGTTCTCTTTTCTTTCCCCCTCTGCTTATCCGCTTTCCGGCGGGCTTACGGTTACTGATACGCGTTCGTTTTCTACACCTGTTTCTATCGCCGGAGAGAAAGATGTTCCCTCAGGATATCCGTATACATCTGTTGTACAGGGAAAGAATAGCTTTATCTTGCCGGAGTACATTTGGGATAATACGGCAGGGAAGGGGCGTGCTTCTTTTATGGAAATAGAGGCTGAACGTAATGGAGCGTCAGAAACATGGCAAATATTATTGGGAAAGAGTACGGATATTCCGGCTGACTACTCACTTGGGCGTAACACTTACTATCGATATATGCTGACCGTGAATCCGCTGAATGTCGATGTAAATGTAAGTGTAGAACCATGGCAGAATACGGCTGCTTATGATACGATTCCCGGAGCAAAGATCGTTTTCTCACGGGTCAATGTCGGTTATTCGTATGCTTCTGAGAGTGTTGTTACGTTTACAACCAAAAACTTGCCTCCTGTATCTGTCAGCCTATCTCCTGTACTATATACTTATAATTCTACAGGTGATCCTGTGAGTTCTAAATTTGATATGATACGGACTAAGATCAATTACAGCTATGACCAGGATACAGGAACAGGCATGGGAACTCTTACCATAAAACGGAACAAAGTTTCTCTTGCGGACACTTTGCTATTGATGGCAGGAGGATTTGCGCATACAATCGCTGTGGAAGGAGTGGAGTTTGCTGGTTCTAATATCTATTTTGATAGGGTTCTCGAGAAGTTTACTTTTGATGATACTCCTGCACCGGGATGCAGAGCGGAACATGAGAAATTTCAGGGGGCGTCTTTTTATTGGGGTTCTTTACAAGGGTATAACACCGGATATAATTTTCTGGCCACACGTAAGAGTGATAGAAAATGGGGTTATATTTCTACTCCGGTCTGGATCTCTGCATTTTCTGTTGTTGGGGGAGATGATGAGAATCTGATTCTTCAGAAGGGATTACATGATCCTAAAAATCTGAAAGGTGATATCTGTCGCTTTATAACGCAAAGAGAATGGGGACCCGGAAATAAGAAGTGGCGGATGCCTACTTTAGATGAACTGAAGCTTTTGGGCGATGGGGTTCGGGAAACTACTGCTTCTACTCCGGGTTGGGGTTATATTTCTGGCAGTTCGAGTGAGGGTAGCACTGTTATTGGCAATGGAATTCGTACAAATAACCGCTATTATCTTCCAGCTAATGATAATGGGTTTAGAGGGAGATATTGGTCTGCTTCCGCTGCAATCAGTGCTTCAGCCCGGGGACTTTACTTTGAATATCTAAGCACTTCTGTGCAAGATTGGAATACTTCATCGACGGTTGGAGTCATTCGTTGCGTTGTTGATTCTGAGAATAATTATTCAAAAGTTTATCGTGTTGTTTATTCGAATACCGATCCTCTGAATCAAGAAAGTCACTTGTATACTGTTTCGCCACCGGCATTGTTGAACGAGGGGGAAACGATAGTATTGCCAGCGCTGTCTACAAAATTCAATGATTACGAAGTACGTGAAGGGAATAAAGTGGTAACAAAGTATTTTCATTCCGGATGGCTTGTAAATGGACGGCATTTTGATTTTGGTGATTCATATGTGGCCGGTGCTGATGGGGTAGGAAGCACTGAAGTGGAGATTATACCTGAATGGACTAAATTTTGTAAAATAGAGTATGTTTGTACCCCTCCATATCCCGGAGCTGCTTTTTATTCGGCTTTTCCTTCGTTTCCCAATAATATTCACTTCGTGAAGCCAGGGGAACGTTATTCTTTACCAAATGTTCAGGTAGCGGTTATGTCTTCACCGGTTAAGATAGCTGTCGGACTTTTGGTGAATGGTATTCGTTATAATTGGGGGGACGAAATGCCTGTTTTCAGCGATATTAAAGTAGAACCCTGTTGGGCAAATGTACCTGAGAGTTCATTTGCATCAACTAATCTGAAACTTTCTAATTCTGGTGCAATTGATGCAACTCTCATTTTTGCATCTGAAGGTGAAACAGGAACCTTATTTCTCTGGGATATATTGAGGTGCAATTCTGTTACTTTACCTGGATTTACTGTGAATGGAGTGAGTATAGCATCACCCACCGTAGCAGATTATGATAGAGGACGTGTGATACATAGTGTAAGTGGATTAAAACGGGGGGGGGGTGATATATGTCGTTTAGTAGGTATTCCTCTAAATGAAATAAATGCAAAATTAGCCGCCGGAATATTGCCGGACAATGGGACATGGCGATTACCTACTGCCAACGAACTGGCTGCTCTATTACATCCATTTCAAGATAGTTCACAAGGAAGAGTTTACTCTATTTTAAATAATACTTTCTTTCCATATAATGCGAAGTATGGTACAAAGGATATTACATATCCCACCGCTGAAATTAGTATTCCACATTTGCCAAGTATATATGCATGGGGAGGGTTTATAAGGTTAGGCTCGAGAATTGCTATAAGACCGTATGCTAGCACTGCTGAAACTGCCATTCGTTGCATCCGCCAATAGTAATGGAAAATCTGTCACTTAAAATAGTAAGATACAATGTGTTTGAATAAAAATATTAAATCCTTTCTTGGGATACTTATGTGTGGGATATTGGCTTTTCTGCCGGTATCCTGTTCAGATGATTCTCCGGTAACAGGTTCACCCTTGCTTCCGGAGGCTCCTGAAGGTAAAGTGAACGTATTTCTTTCTCTTCATAAAGGAAGCGATTATGAATCTCCTGCCACACGTTCGGGGACAGCGGCCGATGAAACTATTATGGGACCTCCCTGGGTGTTGGTTTTTCTGGGGAATGATAAAGATGCGACTTTCTTGGAAGCCGTACAAGCCAATATGACCTCGGCCGGAGAGCTTTATGCACAATTAAGTGCCTGCAATTCTTCAGTGGTTTTGCTGTTGATTTCAAATGCAGATGAATTGATACAGGTGAAGTTGGGAAGTCTTACGACTACGACAACTTTATCCGATGCAGTTACCAATCTTCTTCTGTATGGCGATCCGTCGGATTCTCCTGTGGCGGGTAATTCTGCATTAGCAATTCCGCAAGCGACAGTTCCTTTTACAGGGAAGAAGATCCCGATGTCGGCCTATTGTCCATTGCCACAGATTATCACAGGTACTACTGTAGGAACTGTCGGTACCCCTCTTCGCCTAAAACGGATCGTATCTAAATTATACGTAGATGCTTCCGGTGCACATGCTTCCGATGGTTTTATTTTGACTGGAGTATCTGTTATTAACGTACCGGTACAAGGAGCACTTGCTTTTGAATATGGAAATGTGAATGAAACTTTACCTATTACGGCTCAATTTACCGATTATGGTCATAAATCGGGTAGTGCTTCCCGGTTGGACAATCCGATTATAGCCTCTTCAACAGGATTTGCCGGGCATATAACCGCAGGTATGGGAAGTGAAGACTATCCTGTTTATGTATATGAAACGGCAGGTGGCCCGGCTGACCGTTCGGATGTTATTCTTGCCGGTAAGTTTGATAACGGACCGGTTCGTTATTATCGCGCGAGTCTGAAAAACAGTAAAGGAGAAAAGCTGGCATTTAAAAGAAACTATCTTTATACGCTAAATTTGGTACGTGTGGAAGGAGGAGGCTATTCTACGATGGATGAGGCGATTGCTGCTCCTTCGGGTAGTAGCGGAATTCTTTGCAATGTTACGGTGGTAGACGATTCGCATGAAATAACAGGTAATGGTGTTTATTATTTGGGGCTGACGAATTCTTCTTATGTGCTTTATACGGATGAAGAACAGAAGGATGTTACGGTATGTGTGATAGGGACCAATGCGTACAGCCGTCCGGGAAGTACGGTTACTCCGGGAGTGGTAAGCATGTCGTCCGGGATAGCCGGTGTGACTCTTAAAACTACTTCGATCTCCGCAGACTCGACTGCCATTAAGTTAGATTTTGCCAAGGGGGCGCAGGGAGAAACGACCCTTGATGTTCAGGTTGGAGGATTGCGTAGGGAAATAAAGCTGAAAGCTGCCGGTATGGGTGTTTCCGGTAATTATGCTTCAGGTTCTCAAGGACTCTTGTTGGGAGATTTCAACCAGATCCGTATTCTTGAAAGTACGTCTAAGTCTGGACTGGCAATATCTCCCGCATCTCCGGACCGGGATAGCGAGGTCATCTCTTCCGTTACTTCTCCTTCTGTCCCTGTTTACTTCTTTGTCGAGGAGGCTGCGGGCCCACAAAGTGCTAAATTGTCGGGCCTTGCGGGAGAATCCGTCGTTGTTATAGAGAATCGGGTGTATAACGATCTCCCTGCCGCATCTAATATTTATTGGGACGCGGCACAAGGCAGATTGACGTTCGATGATGTTCCGTCGTATGTTCCTGCTGCCCGAAACCAAAAACAGGGAGTGTATTTTCTGTATGGTTCCTTAATTGCACTGCAAGGAGGAAGCAGCGCAACTGATGTGCGTCAGCTCGATGCAGCAGAAGTGAATCCTGTATGGAAAACCAATCAGTCTCCGAACATTCCTAAGTTTAATCCCGCCTCTTTAGCTCCCGGAGCAGATCTGGAGAATGTATTGACACATATTCATAATCCGGGTAATCGTATTGGTGATATCTGCCGTTATCTTACGCAGCGCGGATGGGCTCCTCCGGGAAAGAAATGGAAGATGCCTGTGAAAGTACGTTTGGAAGCTGTCTTGAACAGTATATATAGAACTGAAGGATCTTGGTTACCGATAGGGGGACTTGCGACAGACGGTACTGGTGAAGTTGTTCACGGGAGATTGATAAAGGATCGATTTTACTTTCCGGCATCGGGTTCACGCAAAGAAGATGGAACCTTTATCGAGCAACCGGGTGTCTCCGGACACTACTGGAGTTCTTCTGTCATTTCCGGCAGTATCGGATGGCAACCTGCTTCGCTGTGGTTTCAGGGAGGGGATGCTGCAATACAGGCAACTGCTTTGGACGTGGCTCTTCCGGTTCGTTGTGTCGTAGATAATACGTCTACCGATTGGCCGGAATTAGCTACTGTCGCTTATTATGCTTCTCCGCCGGGAGGAGCAACATTAACCTCGGAACTGCCGGCCAATCATTTTGTGGAGCAACGCAAACCTTTTGCGCTGCCCTCTACCCCTTTGACTTTCAGTGATCCGTCTGTGACTCATACCGGCTGGGGCAATAATCTTGGATTGGGAGAAAATACTACTATAAACACTAGTGTTGGCAGTTTTCATGCGACTTTTAGCCAAGGTGCTTCTCTAGAGTATGACTCTAATCTTCCTGCAGGTACGGCTTTAGTGTCCGGAACGGTTCCGGGAGTCTATGTTGCTGCCGGAGGTACGAGTATCAAACTTTCGACGAACCAGTTGGTATGTAGTAATCCAGGTTATGTGCATACCGGATGGAGCATCGATGGAGTTTATCATGGATTGGGCGCAAACTATGTGATGCATGCATCCGGTTCCAGAAAGGCTTTTGCCGTATGGTCACGTGACTGCTGGGTTGAGTATCTGGCAAAGGCGCCTGCGGGTGCCCCTGCCGGTGTTACTGTCACCGGTACTTTGCCGTCTCCTGTGAAAGTAGCCCAGAATTCATCGGTTACTTTAGCAACGGAAGCCCAAGGTTTACAGGTTTGCAGTGATCCGAGGTGGAAACACACTGCATGGACGGCAGGCGCTTTTGGCGGAAATACGATCGTGACAAATGACCTTAAAATATATCCCGAATGGACGCGGTATTATCAAGTAACTTACTCACCGCAGCCACCGTCCGGAACAGTACCCGGCTATCCGCGTTCTGAAATTGTGGCGCCGGGAAGTAGCGTGATGTTGCCGGTTCAACTGCATAGCAGTGATCCTTTGCAGGTACATCAGGCGTGGCTGGTAGGTGGACAAGAGAAGGCACCGGGAACATCGGTCATTGTCAATGGGGATATGACCATAACTGCTAAGTGGCTGCTTTATGAAGTAAGCTATCTGGCAAATGCTCCGGTAGGGACCACTTCCGTAACTCCTTTACCCGCTTTACAGAAGATAGCTCCGGGCAAGATGGTGACTTTATCCGCTACCCGTTTGGTATGCAGTGATCCGGCGTGGATACATACCGGCTGGAGCGTCGGAGGTGTGCATTACATTTTGGGGGCCAATATACCCGTTCTAAGTAACATGCAGGTATCTGCCGAATGGACAAAAAGATTTAAGATCAAGTATCATCTGAACTTGCCTTCAGGAACCGGTCATGCTGGTGATATGCTACCTGAGGATGAATATGTGATGCCTGGACAGAACGTGACTCTGGCAGTTCCCAGGCTCAAATGCAGCAATGAGGATTTCTTCTTTACCGGTTGGATGATTAATGGGCAGTTCTATGGTTTAGGTTCAAGTTACACACCGCTACCCGGTCAGGATACAGATGTCTATGCAGTATGGAAATATGCTCAAGCTATGGAATTCAATGTAACCGTATCTAATTCAGGTCGTGGAACCGATAATGCCACATTGGTATTTACGGACAGTAAAGAAGAGACCGGAGCGTTCTTTCAAAGTCGCGGAGTCGTTGCATGGAGCAATACGGGAAGTCCCGTTACCTGGTTTGATCCGGTAAGCACCGGGCGTACATGGTCTTCCAATTGGATGGCTTTCGCGTCGGAGGAGTTGCATACTTATGCTAACCTCAGAAATGGCGGCGGGGACCCGTGCCGCTTGATTGGGTATTCACAGAAGTATGTAAGTACGCAGATCTCCAAAGGGGAACTACCTGATAATAGAACGTGGAGACTGCCTAAAGGACGGGAGTATATGCAGTATGGATTTACACCGGAAAATAAAGTTGGCAGTTGGGCTAATGGCTGGAACTTTAACAATGGTAAATTTCTTCCGGCTTCAGGAATGCGTAGTGTTGCTGACGGTCAACTCCGTGAATCAGGCGTCGGATATTATTGGTTGAGTGATTACTTTACGATTATCGATGATTTTGGTAAGCAGTATATGGGTAGAGGAAGTAAAGTTTCATCGGAGAAGGTGATAGAAGAAGGTGTTGTATATCATTCTGCAGCCGGCTTCCAGATTCGATGTGTGAGACAGTAGTTTTTGAAACGTTTATTTAATAATTGATAAAAAGCTAAACATGAAGAAGATTGATTTAATTAGAAGTATTGCTGTTAAAAGCAATTTAAAGAAAGAGCAGATTGCCATTGTGGTGGAAGGTGTGATGGAGGCTATTGCCGAGGCGCTACATCAGGGAGAATCCGTCACATTGGTAGGTTTCGGAACCTTTGAAGTAAAAGAGCGCAAAGCCCGTAAAGGTTATAATCTGTCTACGGGAGAGATAATGACTATTCCGGGAAAAAAGACGGTGAGATTCAAACCGGGTGCAAAGATGAATCTTGAGAAGAAGCATCAGGATACCTCCCGGTGAGATTGTGAAAGTTCTAATTAAGGCCAATGCCCATCTGTGACAGATCGGCTTATTGTTTGTTTTGTTTGTGTGCAAGTGCATTCTTCCCGGCGGGGCAAGAATGCACTTACTTTTTGTATGCGATGTGATCACCTTGGTCAAATGACCATGAGGAAGATTGAGTAAACTGCACCTGTATTCACGCCCCTTTATTTCTTTTTCATTCGATCGTGTCTCTGTGAAGGGAAGGTCTGTCAGAAAATAAAAAGCCTCCTCCGCAATTACGCGGAGGAGGCTTTTTTATACCTTATATATTAGGCTTTATTCTTCTGTAGTAGTTGCAGGTGCCGAACCTTTTTTGTTTTTCAGCATCATATATGCAATCGGAGAAGCAACGAACAGAGATGACAGTGTACCGATGACAACACCCAGGATCATTGCGAAGGCGAAGCTGCGGATAGAGTCACCACCCAGGATGAAGATACACAGCAACACGATCAATGTACTCAAAGAGGTGTTGATGGTACGTGCCAGAGTTGTGTTCAGAGAGTCATCAAACAACTGTTTTACGTTGCGTTTCGGATACAGGCCGAAGAATTCACGCACACGGTCGAAGATTACCACCTTATCGTTGATTGAGTAACCGATAGCAGTCAGGATAGCGCCGATGAAAGTCTGGTCGATCTCCAGAGAGAACGGCATCCAGCCCCAGCACAGTGAGTAAGCACCTAAGATCATCAGTGTATCACTGGTCAGTGCTGCTACAGAACCCGCACTGTAAGCGATGTTACGGAAGCGGATCAGGATATAAAGACCGATAGCAACCAGAGCGAATACAACCGACCAGATGGCTGAAGTCTTGATATCGTCAGCGATACTCGGACCTACTTTCTGTGAACTGATGATACTGCCGCCCGTATGGTTATCGCGGTCGATGAATGTAGCCAGTGTGATGTTCTGAGTCAGCATCGGTTTCAATGCTTCGTACAGGTAAGATTCGATTTCAGAGTCTACATTGTTACCTTCGTCCTGAATACGGTAGTTGGTACTGATACGTACAGTCTTCTTATCGGTACCGATAGAGATAACGCTTACGTTGGCATCACCGAACTTGTTAGAGATCAGCTCACGTACCTGTTCCGGTTCGATCGGATTTTCGAACTGAACCTTGAAGTTACGTCCACCGGTGAAGTCGATACTCTGGCTCAAACCGCGGGTTACCAGCGAACCGATACAGATCAGCAAAATCACGCCTGTGATAGTCAGCCATTTCTTGTTGCCACCCATAAAGTCGAAGTGTGTATTTACCAGCATCTTCTTAGAGATAGGTGAAGTAAATGTCAGATTCAGCAGTTTGTCTTTGCTCATGAAGTGTTCGTAAACCAGACGGGTCATGAACACGGCTGTAAAGAATGAACAGAGGATACCGATGATCAGAGTCGTGGCGAAACCACGGATCGGACCTGTACCGAAATAGAACAGGATGATACCGGTGATGATAGACGTCAAGTTGGAGTCGAAGATAGCAGAGAAGGCATTTGAGTAACCGTCCGCCAATGCTTTCTTCACGCCTTTGCCGCTACGAAGCTCTTCTTTGGTACGTTCGTAGATCAACACGTTCGCATCCACCGCCATACCGAGTGACAACACCATACCGGCAATACCTGACATGGTCAGCGCAGCCTGGAAAGATGAAAGGATACCCAGTGTGAAGAAGAAGTTCAGTACCAAAGCGCCGTTGGCAATCATACCCGGGATGAATCCGTACATAGAGCACATATAGATCATCAACAGGATCAGAGCGACAACGAATGAGAAGATACCTGCATTGATAGATTCCTGACCCAGTGACGGACCGACGATGTCTTCCTGAACGATGTGTGCAGGAGCCGGCATCTTACCGGACTTCAATACGTTAGCCAAGTCCTTTGCCTGTTCCGGAGTAAAGTGGCCGGTGATCTGTGAGTTACCACCTGTAATCTCGTTACTTACGTTCGGAGCGGAATATACATAATTATCCAATACGATGGCGATGGACTTATTGATGTTCTGCTTGGTCAGCAATGCCCAGCGACGTGCGCCGTCAGAGTTCATCGACATGCTTACAGACGGTTTGCCGTATTGGTCATAGTCGTCTTTAGCATCGGTTACAACGTCACCTTCGAGCGGTGCTTTACCGTTACGTTCGGTTGATTTGATGGCATACAATTCAAAAGTCTGTCCTTTCGGATCGTATTCGAACGGAGAAACACCCCATTTCAGGCGAAGATCTTTCGGCAACTCGGCAGCCACTTCTTTCATAGCGAGGTATGAATTGACAGTCGCTGTATCTTTATAGTTTGCATAACCTACCACAGGGCCTCCGTTCGGATTTACACTCAGGATAGCCAGTAGCGGATGCTCTTTCTTCAGTTGTTCCAGATCGGCAGAAGAAGCCTGCTGTTTCTTTTCTCCGCCTTTCAGTGCGGCAGCAAGGCTGTCGGCAGCGCTGACTGCTTTATCGGGAGTAGCTTCTGCTGCAGCCAAGGCGGTTGAATCTACTGCGGCAACTGTATCGTTGACGGTAGCTTCGTGTGCCAGGACTGCGCGGAGTTTAGAGTCGGCAGCCTGCAAGTAAGGAGCTACTTCCTTGGCGTTGTATGTTTCCCAGAATTCGAGGTTAGCCGATCCCTGAAGCAGCTTTCTTACACGTTCGGGTTCTTTGATACCCGGAAGTTCCACCATGATACGTCCCATTTTGTCTTCGAGGCTCTGGATGTTGGGCTGAACCACACCAAAGCGGTCGATACGTGTACGAAGCACGTTGTATGAGTTCGTTACGGCAGCTTTTACTTCTTCTCTCAGCACCTTTTCAACTTCGGCGTCTGATGATTTCTGGTTTACTTTGTCTTTGAGCTGTTGTGTCGCGAAGAGTTCAGAGAGTTTGGCACCCGGTGCAACTTTGTGATACTCTTTAATAAACAGTGTGATCACGTCGTCCTGGCTGGTGGTTGCCTGTTTGGCAGCTTCGGCCAGTGCTTTGTTGAAAGCTTCGTCGGGCTTGTTGTCAGCCAATGCTTTGATAACATCGGGTACAGACACTTCGAGGATAACGTTCATACCTCCCTTAAGGTCCAGACCTAAACTGATTTCCATTTCACGACACTGTTTCAGCGTATAGTTACCCAACCATACTTTCTCGTTGGAGAGAGAGTCGAGGTAATCCTGCTCTACCTTCACGTCGCCTTTCGCAAACTCTTTTGCCTTATTGGTATAATGGCGAGTCACGAAGGAGAAAGAGAGGTAGAACACGCATACCAGCGTGAGTAAT
>OMGP01001695.1_pt1 | contig 16776 bp, 6 predicted proteins | sample 1646091 | NCBI WGS metagenome assembly OMGP01 (sample SAMN05578580, study PRJEB25193) | human gut metagenome | biome: Human Microbiome; feature: human-associated habitat; material: feces | host: Homo sapiens | place: USA:Birmingham | reverse complement strand
ATGTCCTTTACGTGGCACGGTTCTTCCCTCCTTAATCATAATTTACTATACAGAACTCTGTCTGCATTGCCCGGTCTCCAGTCTCTGGATCCGGAGGACTTCATTTCGATTAATTCAACGGTACTCACAATGTAGTGGCAGGTATCTGCCCCTTCGTGTTCGTGCGGAAATATATCTCTGTGTGAAACAATTCCAACACTTACCATGTGATACTATTGGTTCGCTGAATTACAGTAACTCTACGCTACTATTTTGCAGCCTTTGGTCTCTTAGCGCCGTACTTGGAACGAGCCTGCTTTCTGTTAGCGACACCGGCAGTATCAAGTGTACCACGGATAATGTGATATCTTGTACCTGGTAAATCCTTAACACGACCACCACGGATCAGAACAACGCTGTGCTCCTGTAAGTTATGTCCCTCACCCGGGATATAGCTTGTAACCTCGATTCCGTTGGAAAGACGTACTCTGGCGATCTTTCTAAGAGCTGAGTTAGGTTTCTTAGGAGTAGCTGTCTTAACAGCAGTACATACACCTCTCTTCTGCGGGGAAGAAGTATTGGTTGGCTTCTTCTGTAAAGAGTTGTAACCTCTCTGAAGTGCAGGTGCTGTAGACTTCTTAACAGATGTCTGACGTCCTTTTCTTACTAACTGGTTAAATGTTGGCATTATTTTCACCTCCTGTTTTATTTGTATGAGATCATAAATTGATCTCGGCGTACGTATGCACGCTAAATCATTATATTAACCCTATCTTTTTTTGTCAAGTTCTTTTCCAAAATTTCCTTGAATTTCGCGGAATACGCGGGTAAAAAAGAGTTTTGCATGCAAAAAGAAAAGATGGAAAACTCCCAACGGATATCTTCCATCTATTCTTCCATATTTTTACATGTTTATACCAAACGGTCAGCCATTTGCCCGTTTTCTCTGCTTCTCCTGTCTCTCACTGGTCAGAATCATATAGATTCCCAGCAACATCACACCGATGCACAGAACATATTTCGGATTTAACGACTGTCCGGTCTTCGGCGTCTCATCCTTTACCTGCGAGTCATCCGCCGCCTGCGCATTATCATCCGGCTGCTCCGTCTCCGCCGCTTCCGTCGTCTCTGCCGGCTGGCTTTCCGCCTGGCTTCCGCCTGCCGGTGTAATCACAAACCCGGAGGTCGCCTGCGCCGTTGAATCCGAGTGACGCTCATCCACTACGATGACATAATCACACGCATGCACAAAGGAAAATGACACATTGCCGTCCGCATCTGTATCAGACTGTCCCATATACTCCAGGATCTGATTATCTACATTATAATAGAACAAAGTGCCCAGCTTATTGGCGTTCGCCGCACCGACATTTACGGTCAGCTGCGCCGTCAGGCCAAACAGGTTGTCGTGCGCCAGATGCATCTGCGTTGACCATCCGCTTCCGGTTACTGTGCTCTGCAGGTTCGCCGGCACATTGCTTGTTCCCAGTTCCACGCCAAAATCCGTATCTGCTACAACGCTTGTGTCAATGCTGCTTCCGTCAATCGTCCATGAGATTCCATTTCCCATATCCAGAACCAGCGTCAGCTGCTTATCTGCCGCCAGTGTCAGAATATCCTTCGGCACAACCGTGGTGCCGTTCATGGTAATATAGATCGTTGAACCTGGATCCGCCACCGTCATCTGCGTGTAAATCGCATCCCAGCCCTTCAGTTCCTCATTTCCGGTGATATATGCGGTTCCCTGCTCTGCAAATCTGGTCGTCGCAGGCACTTCCGCCGCTGTCGGCTGCACATCTCCCTGTGTCTCCGCCGTCGTCGCTGCCGCCGATCCGGTACCGCTGCTCCGTGCGCCTGCCGCTCCGGCACTGCCCTTTACCGCACCGCTGCCTCTTCCACTGCCGTTGCCGCTTCCGCTGCCTCTTCCAGATGATGTGCCGTTACTCTTTCCGCTGCTGCCGCTTCCGCTGCCCGTACTGCTGCTGTTATTACCACTGCTCGTGTTGCTGCTGTTATTGCTGCTATTGTTATTACTGCTGTTATCACTGCTGCTGTTATTGTTATTGCTGTTGTCGCCGCTATTATTGTTGTTACCGCTGTTATTATTGTCGTTGTTATTGTTGTTATTGTCATCTGCCGGTTTTTCCGTGTCCTCGGTCGGCTTCTCCGTATCCTCCGTCGGCTTTTCTGTATCCTCGGTCGGTTTCTCCGTGTCTTCCGTCGGCTTTTCCGTGTCCTCGGTCGGTTTCTCCGTATCCTCGGTGTCGTCCGGCTTATAATCCGTCACCACAATCGCACCGTACGTCTCCACCAGCTTCGGTGCAGCCGGAGCGCTTCCCGGCACTTCAATCGAGTGGATCTTGAAAGAAGTATTCTGCTCGCCAAACGTTTCTAAGGCTTTGCCAAGGCAGAGCGTCTGAATCTCACTGCCGTCAAACGCGCCGTCTTCCACGGTTGTCACGCTCTCCGGAAGTGTCACTTTTCCAAGCTTGCAGCCGTAAAATGCATTTTCACCGATCATCTTGGTGCCGTCATATACCTCGATGGTTCTCGCACCCTGCGGGCAACGGTATAACGTAACCCCGTTCGCCGTGTAGAGCGCATTGTCGTATGACATAAAGTATGTATTTCCCTCTTCCACATCAATAGACTGCATGTTGACACATCCGTCAAATGCGTCCGACGCAATGGTTTTGGTTGCCTCGGGGATCACGATGCTCTCGAGGGACTCGCAATTTTTAAATGCTTCTTTTCCGATCGATGGAAGTTCCCTGGAAATACTTAAGTCCGTCAGTCCCGCACACTCTGCAAATGTGCCGTCACCGATTCCTTCCCTGCTCTCCCATGTTGCACTTTCCAGACTGGTACAGCCGTAGAACACATTGTCTCCGATCTTTGTCACGCTGTCCGGAACCGTGACCTCGGTCAGATATTCACATCCTGCAAATGCGTTATCTCCGATGGTTGTCACACTGTCCGGGATCTCCACCGATGTGATCGTCGTATTGAGGAATACATCATCATCAATTTTTGTAATATTGTCCGGAATGACAACCGCGTTCTCCGCTCCGACATACCCCTGCAAGGTTGTCCCTTTTATGACAAATCCGTCCTCCTGACCGGACGCTGCACTGAGCTCTCCTGGATAGATCATCACCACAAGCATGGCAACGACCAGCACATAGCCTATTTTTCGTTTTATCCGGTATTTCATTAGCACTCTCTCCCATCATCCTTTATTTCGACGCAGCCCCGCCCGTGAACCTCACGCGCGATCCCACGCTTTTACTCTGCTTCCCTGCATTTCTTTGCCACCAGAAACAGTCTTCCGTCTTCTGTAAAATTGTTACAGGTCGACAGGGTCAATAGCTCGTCCCCGTAGACCGGCAGATCTGTTCCGGTAAACACCGAGAGTTGTATGATATGATCGAGGTAGTCGTTAAACGCCTCCTCGGAATCCGCCTGTATAAAATCATAATAACGAAATTCCTGTGAATTTCGGTACTGCACCTTTGCCAGACAGACGGCAAACACTTCATAGGTGCCTTTCTCATAAATTGTATCAAATCTGATCTGCGCGTGCTCCCTCCAGTAATCTTCATCCAGATACTTCTTGAGACTTCCGAACATCGCACCGCTTTTCATGTTGTGTCCGTAGATAATAATATTGGTGCTGCGCTGCACCAGATCCGTTCTCGGATCCATAAACAAGGTTCCGTTGATATCGTCCTCCCCGTTTACATTGCGCTTGAGATAATAATCCCCGTCATTCGGGGTAAGCATGACCGGATAGTCAATCTTCGTCCCGTCAATGGTGATCCATCCGGCAAAATCACTGTGCTGCGCCACGATGGCTTCATATTCCGGCAGAACCGGAGGAGGCGGTTCGTTCTCCCGCTCCGTCTGGTCTAATCCCGCCGCAAGTTCCGGTGCATCCTCCGAAAAAAAGGTGTCATTGTCCACCATCTCTGCGGCTTCTGTCGGATTTTCTTTTAGCATCTTCAAATACTCATTCGCCTGACTGCCGCGGTGATTCGTGTAATCTGACCAGAAATACCAGCCAAAACATAGAATCGCAGCCGTCACACACACCGCACCGAGAATCTTTCTGCTGCGGTCCTGCGCCACCTGCCGGGGTTCCTCCCCCGCCTGTTGTTCCGGCGCCTGTGCCTGCGTTATATTTTTTGCCGCGGATTTTGCCACGGCATCTGCAATATCAAGAAAAAATTTCTTGCCGACTTTGCTGCCGAACTTGATCTTCCCTGTTCGGATCAGCCAATAGAGGCGTAGAGCGGTTTCCGGTTCATTGAGATCGACGGTGCTCTGAATCTTTTCTATTTTCTTCGCATCTTCGAGTCCTCTGGCATATTCCTCTTCTGTGTCAAATGTAAAATTCCCTATCTTATATGCCGCCATGATCGGAACCGCTCTCCCTCCTCTCTGTCTTTATTTTGTGGTTGTTCCGGTAACTGCTCCGGTAAACTCACCGTAGTAAGTCTCGCCGTCCGCCACCAGGTAGCTTCTTACTTTATAAGAGTATGTTGTCTCTGCCGCAAGCTTTTTATCGGTATAGAAAGCGTCTCTGGTACGCGTTACCTGCTGCCACTTTCCATCTGCGCCGGCACGGTATACTTCGTATCCCGTCACGGCACCGTCGCCCGTCCAGCTGATGGACAGACTGTCTGCGGATGCGCCTGTCACAACCGCCGCGCCCGCATCGCACGGTCTGATGTCAAACGTCAGGTTCTTTGTTGCCGTGTAATTGCCTTTTCCTGCAACTGCCGCCACACCGGTACCTGCCTTGCGGTTGTTGGAATACATCAGTGTGTAGTCGCTTAAAAGTTCCAGGGCTTTGCCGTCATCTTCCACCGTCACGGTCGGCTTGATGTCAGATCCGGTATATACCTGTGTCTGAATCGAACCGATGTCGCACAGATGTATGCTCTTGCGCAGGATCTGGAAACTCAGTTCCTTAGTACCTGCATAATGGGTTCCGCTTGCTGTGATTACCAGCTTCGCTACACCCGCGTTGATGTTGTCTTCATAGGATACCGTGTAATCCTTATCTTTTTCCAGCTGCACACCGTCTGCCCATACTTCCGGCTCCGGTGTGATTGCTTTTCCGGTATATGTGTAAGTAGAAGAAACACCCTTCACTTCCAGTCCGTCGATCGGCGTCTGGTCTACGGAAAACTGTTTTGTAACGGTTCCTGTATAGTTGCCGGTTCCGGCTGCCTCCATCACGTAGGTTCCTGCCACTCCTGCCGGTCTGCATGTTACGGTGTAATCGGTGTCTCTTACGAGTGCGATCTCACCCCACTGGAACGTTACGTTCTGTGTAATCTGCTCTGAGTAGGATACCGTGTCCTCAAATCCGCTCATCACCACATCTTCATCGGTGATGTCCTTCGGTGTAATCTCGATGGTGCATTTCTTGGTTCCGCCATAGCTTCCCTGACCGATCAGAAGAAGGGTCTGCGTTCCGGCGCTCATGCCATCGCTGTTGTTGTCAAATGCAAAGCTGTAGGAGTCTGTTGTCAGAACCGTCTCGCCGATGCGTACCTCTGTAATGCCCAGATCATCCGGCGTATAAGCGCTTCCCGTAAACGGGTAACTGTCACGCAGTCCTACAATCTCCGCCGGACTGATGTCGCTCGCAATATGAAATGTGGTCTGGCGGTAATTCGTAAATCCGCCGGTTCCGTTGATCCGCATCAGCACAGTGCCGATCTCTGTGTTGTCCGTGTCAAAGCTCAGTGTATAGTCCTCACCCTGCTTTAAGGTGTAATCGCCGCAGGTCACTTTGACTTCCGGAATCACCGGCTGACCTGTGTATGCCTGATTCGGAATCGGATCCACCGTAACATCCGCAGCTGCAATATCGTGGCTTACGATGGTAAACGGTGCCGTTACGCTTCCCGCATAGCTTCCTTTTCCTGTCACGGTCACAGTTGCGGTACCGCACGCCTTGTTGTTCTGATAAGATACCTCATAATCCGTACCCGCTGTGAGTACATTGCCGTCCAGTGTTACCTGCACTTCCGGTTCCACCCCGTTGTCGCTTCCCATATACGGATAGGAAGTTCCGTTCGGGAACGTGACAATCGCTCCGTCAAAGCTCTTCTCCGTAATCGTGTATTCCACGGTGCGGGATCCCGTATAATTTCCGATACCGGAAATCACCGCTGTCGCTGTTCCTGCATGGATATTGTTGCTGTATGCAACGGTAAAATCGCTTCCCTCTGTCAGCTGACGTACCTCAACCTCTGTTCCGTACTGATATGTCACAAGAACAGTCGGCTTCTTTTCCGTTCCGTCATAAGAAAAGCTGTCCGGAATCACTTCTACCGCAATCAGGTCGGTGCCGGATGACGGTTTTGCCAATGATTTCGCCACGATCTGGAAGGATACTTCACGGCTTCCGATTACGTTGCTTCCATCACCGGTAATCACGACTGTACCGGTTCCTACATTCGTATTATCCGCGTCTGCCTTCTTTGCAATGGTATAGCTTCTTGCCGGCAGAATGTAATCCGTTGATCCGATGGTTGTCTTCAATGAGAACTCCGGCACAATCTCCTTACCGGTGTACTCTCTGCTTCCGATCGCGTTCTGCGTTCCGTCAAGCACCTTCAGGTCGTCCATCTGAAGTGGATTAATATCAAAGGTTACCAGCTTGATCAGACCAGCATACTCGTTCTTACCCTTTACCATAATGCTTCCGCCGTCTGTTCCCGCCTTGATATTCTCTCCATAGGTCACATCATAATCGGACGTGGACAGTGTCTTGTTCCCTATCTTAACGGTAACCTGCGGGCGGATCTGTGTTCCGCGGTACAGGTAGCTGCTCTCTACACCGCTTACCTCCAGAATTCCCGCATTTGCAACAATGCTGAAATTCTCTGTGAGTGTTCCGGTAAATCCGTTTTTCTCATTTCCGATTACCGTCACGCTCGCAGTCTTATCACCGATCTTCACGTTGTTTTCGTATGTATGAATCACAAAGTGCTTTCCGGATGTCAGCTCTGTTCCGTAGTAGCTGATGCTCGGGATTGCCTCCACCGGATCTCCGGTATACTGCTGATCTCCGATTGCCACCTGAATGCCTGCCTCCGAAAGATCCGCTTTGATCGGAACCGTCTTCTCCACGCTTCCCGCAAAGCCTCCCATACCCTTGATGGTAACTACTGCGTTGCCGACCCAGCTGTTGTCTGCATAGACCAGCGTATAGTCGGTATCTTTCTGAAGTGTTGTTCCGTTCAGCACAACACTGATCTGATCGTCAAACGTGATGTTCTTATCGCCGATTGCAATGTCCGTCTCTCCGGCATTCACATAATCTTTGAACCACAGTTCATCCGGAACGGTAATCTCGGCGTCCGCAATGTTTGCGCAGATCTTAAAGGTCTTCTTCACGCTTCCTGTGTAATTGCCGATTCCCTTGAGAATGACAACCGCGTCGGAGCCAATGCTGTCGTTCTTCTCATAAGTACAAATATAATCCGTACCCATGACAAGTTCTGTTCCGTTATAGTACAGCTTCGGCTGCGGTGTTGCCGTTCCGTCCACCAGCGGCTGCGGTTCGATCGCTCCGATCTTAAAGCCGTTTGCCGGTGTATATCCGCCATTGCCAATACTTGCAAGTGTGATCGTAAAGGTTGTGCTTCTCGATCCTGTAAAGTCCGTACCGTCCTTTGCCGTTGCCGTCAGCGTCACGGTTCCGCGGCTGGTATGATCCGCCCCGTAGGATACCGTGTAATCCGTCGTGCTGATCTTCTGTCCGTCATAAGTAAGCGCCACTTCAGGCTCTACCGGGCTTCCAGTATACTGCGTCTGATAACTTCCATCGGTCACTCCGCCGACAGAAAGCTCTACACTGCTGTCCGTAAGATCTCTCGGTGCAATCGTAAAGGTCTTCTGCCATACACCGACGTATCCTCCCAGGCCTTCCACGCTTACCGTTGCGGTTCCCGCGTGGATATTATCCGTATATGTCACGGAATAGTTAGAATCTTTTACCAACTTTTTGTTGCCCTCGATCCGTGTTACCGTCACCTCCGGCTCAAATGCACTTCCGTCATAAACATACTGTGTGCCGTCGGTGAGTGCCGGGCAGCTGATCGTAAATTTGCTCTCGTTTGTGATGAGCTGGCCAATTCTGAATTCTGCCGTCTTGCTTCCGGTAAAGTTGCCGGTTCCGGTCACTGTCACCGTTGCGGTTCCGGTTCCTTTGTTGTTCGCGTAAGCCACCGTGTAATCGTTGACCGGGCTTAACGCATAGGTTCCGTCTCCAAATTCGTAGCTTACCGACGGTACCGGTGTGACAGCCATTCCGTTGTACTCCTGCGCGTCGATCGGTGCGATCTTTACCTCCGGCTCTGCCAGATTCTTCGGCGCAATCGTATAATCTTTTGTAAAGGTTCCCTGATAATTTCCTTTTCCGGTAATCGTCATCGTTGCGGTTCCGGCATCTACATTATTCTCATAGGAAATCTTGTAATCATCCTTGCCAAGCTTTTTCTTCAGATCTGTACACTGTACCGCAGGTACCGGTGTAATCTCTTCCGAAGTGTAAGTGTAGCCGGACTTTAATCCGCCAAGCGTGCAGTTGTTGTCCAGGCTTCTCGGCAGAATCGCAAATGTCAATGTTCTGTCATCTGTTCCGTAGTAATCTCCCTTGCCGGAAACGGTGATGGATGCCTCGCCGGCATTCAGGTTGTCCGCGTAGGAAGACTCGTCATACGCGATCACTTTCTCGATCTCATCGGCTGTCGTAAGCTTTGTTCCATCGCTCAGCGTCAGCTCGGTGATCTTCGGATACAGACGCTCGCCGGTGTAGGTCGTCTCGTTCTCATCCACCTTCCAGCTGATGATCTCGTCCAGGGATTTTCCGCTGATGGTGAATACAATAATCTTCGTTCCTGTGTAGTTGCCGTTACCCTGTATGGTCACATTTGCCATCGGTCCCGGTTTCTCGTTGTTCGCGTAGCTGCCAGCCACGATCGAATAGTCGGTCGGCGCAGTCAATGTCTTCTTATTATAAGTAAGCTTTATCTCACTTTCTGTAAGGGTCACTGCATTTCCGTCGTACGCTTTCTTGATCGCCTCGTAGGAAACACCGGTTGCAATGTCCTTCGGACGAATCGTAAAGGTTGCACTCAGTTTTGTGGCGCCGTCGCTGTACACATAGCATCCGTTTGCCGTCGGCTGATCCTCCAGCGGGATCTGCTCTACTGTAACCGTCGCCTCCCCGGCATTGATCGCCTGATCCGCGTTGGTTCCGTCACTGTAGTTGACCGTATAATCTGTTCCCTGCTCAAGGACGCTCTTCCAGAGTCCGAATCCGCCGTCCGATACCGAAATCTCATCCGTAGCAAGCGTAATCGGATCTCCTGTGTATACCGGGTTTTCTGCCGGATTCACCGATACATCATAATCCTCATCAAGCTTGGATGCGAGCAGATACTTGATCTCCTGTTTGCCATAGAATTTGCCCTTTCCGGTAATCGTTACCGAAGCAGTGCTTCCTTCTTTTGAAATATCCTTGATGCCGTCATACTTTAATTCGTAATCAGTTCCTTTTACCAGCGTATTGCCCTGGTTATCCGTGAGTGAAATCTCAAGCTGATTATCGTTTTTATTGTTGGAATACCACAGCATTGCCCAGTATGGTCCGTCATATCCTGTCACCATCCTGTCCGCGCTGTTGGTTACCTTAAGGTTCTTGTCGTTGATCAGTGTCTGGATATCTACCGCTGTAACCTCAAACGTCTTGGTAACAACGCCTGTATAGTTGCCGCTTCCGGTAATCGTCATCGTGTAGGTTCCGATGTCTTTTACCGTTGTCGGTGAACATGCCACCGTATAATCGGTTCCCTTTTTCAGTGTATGATCTGTCTTTGATGCGGAATGATATACAACACTCTCTGTCGGAAGCGCAATCTCTGCTCCCGTATAGTCAAACAGCTCTCTGTCAATGCTGGCAGTAATCTTCGTGCTTGTAAGATTGCACTGGGCAATCGTATACGTCAGATGTTTCGTTGTACCGGTCTTAAAATTGCTGTTGGAATCGCTCGGCGCAATCTCAACGCTCGCCGTACCTGCAAATATCTTGGTATCCGCAGAATAGGTCAGCTTGTAGTCCGACTCCGGAAGTGTTACCATGTCCGCGCCCTGCGCAAACTTTACAACCACCTTCGGCTTCACGTCTGCTCCGTCCGGAGAATATTCCATCTTATAGTTTGCAGTGCTTACCTCGGAGCCATCGGCATCCACATAGTAGCATACCGCCTTTGACATGTCCGCCTGCTCGATTGTGAATTTACCGGTCACTGCACCGCCGTATGTTCCCATACCCTGCAGCGTAATGGTTGCTGTTCCTGCATTCGTGTTGCTTGCGTAAGTAACGGAGTAATCCGTTCCCTCAACCAGTCCCAGATCGTTGTTGCCGCTCTTCCAGGTAATGTCCGGTTCCGGTGTCTGTGCATTGCCGTTATAAGTTACAGCCGCTGCCGTCACTTTCTGGATCAGGTCTGAGAGATCAGCGCCTGCCGCCTGATACTCCACCGTGTAGGTTCCCTGATAGTTTCCGATACCGGTGATGACACGGCGGTAGGTTCCGTTTCCGGCATTGATAATATCTGTTCCGACGGTGTAATCCGTCCCCTTCTCCAGCGTCATGCCGTTGTAGGTTGCAGTGATGACCGGCTCCTTGTCCGCTCCTCCTGCCGCAGCAGCCGTCACAGACACAGCCATGCCAACTTCTTCCTGATCCTTGTTGCCAATATCTTTTGCCTTGATCTCAAAATTTACCGTCTTTGTTCCGTAAAGAGAATTCTTTCCGGTAATCGTCAATGTGGCCTGTCCGACATTGACATTGTCAGAATATACCGCATCGTAATCCGCCTGAGAAATGGTCTCCCCGTCCACCAGAAGCTGGAATGCCGGCGTCCACTCACTTCCGGTATATACATAGGAAGTCTTGTCAAAAACAACATTGGCGTCCGCCGCATTTCGCGGTGCACCGCAATATCTCTCTCCGGTATAGTTGCCGGTACCGGTCAGTGTAATTCCTCTTCCTGTCTTGCTGAGGGAAATCGTGTAATCTGTTCCTTCAACCAGATTCTTCACGCCGTCTACGGCATCCGCATCTGCACGCGCCGTATCCTTTACCTCTTGGATGCAGGCTGCAAGTATGGCAGATGCATTATCTGGATCTGCCGCCGCGTCAGCCAGCACCTTATCCCAGTCAATACCGTCCTGCAGTGTCACTTCCACTGCCGCGTCTGATATATCCTTCTGTGCGATCACGTATTCCTTCTGAATCTTTCCGCTGTAACCGTTCTGTCCTGTAATGTACAAGTAATAGGTTCCCGCATTCACAAGCGCGGTTGTGTCCGTGGCAGGATCAAACGTTGCTGCCGCGCCACCAACCATCTGTGCATAGGAAAGCTGGTACTGATCGTTCTCTTTTAATATGGTATCTCCCACCTGTACCGCAACGGATGGGATCTGCTGTCCGCCGTTGTATACCGGATTCTCCGGGCTGACTGTCACCGCATCCTCTGAGAGATTCGGTGTGACTGTCAGATTACAGGTGTAGCTTTCTCCGGCATAGGTTGCCGTGATCGTCGTACTTCCTGCGGCAACACCCTCAATGGTTGCCGGGTTACCTGTACTGCTTACTTTTGCCACCGCTTCATTGCCTGAAACCCACGTTACGGTTCCCGTGGCATTCTGCAGTGTGAGATCCTGATCCGTCCATCCTTCACCGATGGTCATGCTGTTCTTGTTCAGTGCTACGGCGGCGCTCTTTTTCACATTACTGCTCTGTGCCGCCGTCTGATTATCCGAACCGGAAGAACTTCTTCCGGTTGTAGCAGTTACATCATAGGTGTATGCAGTTATCGCCGCACTGCTTCCGTTTACTGTATACATATCCTGCCAGCCGGCATTACCGAGAATATAGCTCTCTCCTTCTGCCGTACCGCCATATACATAAAAGGACGCCCCGCTCAACCGGACGATCACAGAGAATCTGGAACCATTCTCCATTACCTGATTCGCCAGCCCTGCGGAATAAGTATTCTTTCCTTCCTTCACGCTGACTTCTTTTTGGAAAATGCTCGTTCCCGCATCCGGCGCCATGCCTGTTACATCCTTGTAATATTCCACGGTAGCCGTTGCCTTGCTGCCGTCATCCACATGTGCGTAGAAGTCAATACTGTCTAACAGCTCTGCTCCATCTGCATTGCGGTCCGCTGTAAATACCGCGGCTACAGCCTGGGTCTCGCACGGTGCTCCCGCCAGTACCCCGTCTCCGTTCCGATAGGTGTTTACCGTTCCCTGTCCTGCCCAGACAGTCGTCGGCCATTCCACCATCGTCACAATCAGGCATACTGTCAGCATAAACGCCGAAATTTTCTTGCATACATCCTTGTACATACGCGCCATCTCCTTTGATCTATCCCTTTAGCGTTCGTCCCATTTTATGAAACTCTAAATTATACCTTATCTATTTTATCGACATCTTTTCACGGTTCTTTAACATCTTTTCCAAAAAAATGGGGCAGCCAAACATTGTCTGGCCGCCCCATTCTGTAATGCAGATATAATCTGCGCTTTATTCTTCTGTATCCTCGGACTCTTCCGGCGTATTCTCCTCTAATGTGTAATTCTCATCTGCCACATCGGTGTCATCAAAATCGTCGAAATCATCGAATGCAATCTCCTCGTTCTCATCAATATCCGAACTCAGCTTGATATTGCGGTATCTCTTCATACCGGTACCAGCCGGGATCAGCTTACCAATGATAACGTTCTCCTTCATACCAATGAGCGGATCAACCTTACCCTTGATGGCAGCTTCCGTCAGAACCTTTGTGGTCTCCTGGAAGGATGCTGCTGACAGGAAGGAGTTGGTTGCAAGAGAAGCCTTTGTGATACCAAGCAGTACCTGCTTGCCTTCTGCAAGCTCCTTGCCCTCTTTCTCCAGAAGCTCATTTGTATCCTCGAAGTCAAGCGTATCTACTAATGTTCCCGGGAGCATATCGGAATCTCCGTTTGTCTCCACACGGACTTTCTGCAGCATCTGGCGCACGATCACCTCGATATGCTTATCGTTGATCTCAACACCCTGCAGACGGTATACACGCTGTACTTCGCGAAGCATGTAATCCTGAACGGCACGCACACCCTTGATCTTTAAGATATCATGCGGGTTGACAGAACCTTCCGTCAGCTCGTCGCCGGCCTCTAAGAATGCACCGTCCATAACCTTGATTCTGGAACCGTAAGGAATCAGATATGCCTTGCTCTCTCCAGTCTCATTGTTTGTCACAACGATCTCACGCTTCTTCTTGGTATCTTTGATATTGGCAACACCGCTGAACTCGGTAATGATCGCAAGTCCCTTCGGCTTTCTTGCCTCAAAAATTTCCTCGACACGCGGAAGACCCTGTGTAATATCGGTACCGGCAACACCACCCGTATGGAATGTACGCATGGTAAGCTGTGTACCAGGCTCACCGATGGACTGTGCCGCGATGATACCGATTGCCTCACCAACCTGTACCGCCTGGCCGGTTGCCATGTTGGCGCCGTAGCACTTCGCACACACACCCATGTGGGAACGGCAGGATAATACGGTACGGATCTTCACCTTTGTAAGCGGTTCTCCGTTCTCATCCACACCCTTGCTCATAACAAGTGCTGCGCGCTTCGGTGTAATCATATGATTTGCCTTCACGAGGACATTGCCCTCGGCATCGCAGATGGTATTGCAGGAGAAACGTCCTGTAATACGCTCCTGAAGGCTCTCGATCTCTTCCTTGCCATCCATGAATGCAGTTACCCACATACCAGGGATCTCTCTGCCTGTTCCCTCACAGCAGTCAGACTCACGAACGATCATATGCTGTGATACATCTACCAGACGTCTGGTCAGGTATCCGGAATCGGCGGTACGAAGAGCGGTATCGGACATACCTTTTCGCGCTCCATGCGCAGACATGAAGTATTCCAGTACGTCAAGACCTTCACGGAAGTTGGACTTGATTGGCAGCTCGATTGTTCTACCGGTTGTATCTGCCATAAGTCCTCGCATACCGGCAAGCTGTTTGATCTGCTTATCGGAACCACGGGCTCCGGAATCCGCCATCATGAAGATATTGTTGTACTTATCCAGTCCGGAGAGAAGTGCATGTGTCAACTGCTCATCCGTCTCTTTCCATGTCTCTACGACTTCCTTATAACGCTCTTCCTCTGTGATAAGACCACGCTTATACTGCTTTGTAATGCGGTCTACGGTATCCTGGGCGTCCTTGATCATCTGCGGCTTTTCCGGCGGCTCGGTCATATCGGAAATGGATACGGTCATTGCCGCCCTGGTGGAGTATTTGTAACCCATCGCCTTAACAGCATCCAGCACCTCGGCAGTTCTGGTTGCGCCGTGAATATTGATGACTTTCTCAAGGATCTGCTTATTCTGCTTCTTTGCTACGAGGAAATCGACCTCGAGCTTTAATTCATTGCCCGGAATGCTTCTGTCTACAAAGCCCAGATCCTGCGGGATAATCTCGTTGAAGATGAAACGTCCCAGCGTGGACTCTACGATTCCGGTAATCTTTTTTCCATCCGGCATGGTCTTGCTCATGCGAACTTTGATTCTGGAGTGAAGTGTTACCGCGCCATTCTCATAGGCGAGGATTGCTTCGTTGACACTCTTGAAGAATTTGCCTTCTCCCTTTGCGCCCGGTCTCTCCTGTGTCAGGTAGTAAATACCAAGCACCATATCCTGTGAAGGAACGGCTACCAGTCCACCGTCAGACGGCTTTAACAGGTTGTTCGGAGAGAGCAGCATGAAACGGCACTCTGCCTGTGCTTCCACAGAAAGCGGAAGGTGAACAGCCATCTGGTCACCATCGAAATCGGCGTTGAACGCGGTACACACAAGCGGATGAAGCTTGATTGCCTTACCCTCTACGAGGATCGGCTCGAATGCCTGAATACCGAGACGGTGCAGTGTAGGAGCACGGTTCAGCATAACCGGATGCTCTTTGATGACGTCCTCGAGCACATCCCAGACCTCAGTCTGAAGTCTCTCGACCATCTTCTTCGCACTCTTGATATTATGAGCGGTTCCGTTTGCAACAAGCTCCTTCATGACGAACGGCTTGAACAGCTCGATTGCCATTTCCTTCGGAAGACCGCACTGGTAAATCTTTAACTTCGGCTCTACGCAGATAACGGAACGTCCGGAATAGTCAACACGCTTACCAAGCAGGTTCTGACGGAAACGTCCGGACTTACCTTTTAACATGTCGGACAGAGACTTGAGTGCTCTGTTACCCGGTCCTGTAACAGGACGTCCGCGGCGGCCGTTATCGATCAGGGCATCTACAGCCTCCTGAAGCATACGCTTCTCGTTGCGGACGATGATATCCGGTGCGCCAAGCTCTAAGAGTCTTCTCAGGCGGTTGTTACGGTTGATGATTCTTCTGTACAGATCGTTTAAGTCGGATGTTGCAAAACGTCCGCCGTCCAGCTGTACCATCGGACGCAGATCTGGCGGAATGACCGGGATGACCGTGAGGATCATCCACTCCGGCTTGTTGCCAGACTCACGGAATGCTTCTACAACTTCCAGTCTCTTGATGATGCGCGCGCGCTTCTGGCCGGTTGCGTCTGCAAGCTCTGCCTGAAGCTCTGCGGAATCCTTCTCAAGATCGATCGCGTGTAACAGTTCCTGGATTGCCTCGGCACCCATTCCGACACGGAATGCATTGCCGTACTGCTCTCTGGCTTCCTGATACTCGCTCTCGGAAAGCACCTGCTTATACTGTAATGCCGTGTTACCGGCATCCAGTACAATGTATGATGCAAAATATAATACCTTCTCAAGAGTTCTCGGAGAGAGGTCAAGAATCAGTCCCATGCGGGACGGAATTCCCTTAAAGTACCAGATATGGGAAACCGGAGCTGCGAGCTCGATATGTCCCATACGCTCTCTACGAACGCTTGCTTTTGTAATCTCAACGCCGCACCGGTCACATACCACACCTTTGTAGCGGATCTTCTTGTATTTACCACAGTGGCATTCCCAGTCCTTGCTCGGTCCGAAAATCTTTTCACAGAACAGACCATCCTTCTCAGGCTTTAATGTTCTGTAGTTGATCGTCTCAGGCTTCTTAACCTCGCCTCTGGACCACTCATGAATCTTCTCCGGTGATGCCAAACCGATCTTAATGGCATCGAAAGAGATAGACTGGCCTGTTGCCTCTTTATTCATTGTCTCTGGCATTTATGACACTCCCTTCTATCTATTCTTCGTCAAGAACGTCGTCTGATGACTCATCAAAAAACTCAGAATCGTCTTCATCCTCTTCCTCATCTTCTACGTCTACCAGTTCCTCGTTCTCTGTATCAAACTGCTTCTGGGAGAATCCCATCTTTGCAAAGGACTCGCTGTCTTCAAATGCAAAATCCTTATCGCCGGAAATGATAGAATTTAAATCGGTATTACCGTACTCACTGGTCTCCATGAGTTCTACTTCGTTGCGGTTCTCATCGAGCACTTTGACATCCAGTCCGAGGGACTGCAGCTCTTTTAAGAGAACCTTGAAGGACTCCGGAATACCCGGCTCAGGGATATTGTCACCCTTGATGATCGCCTCGTAAGTCTTCACACGTCCGACCACGTCATCGGACTTCACTGTCAGGATCTCCTGTAAGGTATAAGATGCACCGTAAGCCTCGAGTGCCCATACCTCCATCTCTCCGAAACGCAGATCGGAAGAG
>OMGP01001685.1_pt1 | contig 16871 bp, 10 predicted proteins | sample 1646091 | NCBI WGS metagenome assembly OMGP01 (sample SAMN05578580, study PRJEB25193) | human gut metagenome | biome: Human Microbiome; feature: human-associated habitat; material: feces | host: Homo sapiens | place: USA:Birmingham | reverse complement strand
ATTTTATGTTAAGACAGACCAACCAACAACCAATTACCGCCCTTTACCCAAGACTATCCCATGAGGACGAGCTGCAAGGCGAAAGCAATTCCATTTCCAATCAGAAGCGTATCCTTGAAACCTATGCAAAGCAGAACGGCTTTTCCAATCTGCGCTGGTACACGGACGACGGTTATTCTGGTGCGAACTTTCAAAGACCCGGTTTTCAAGCCATGCTTGCGGACATTGAAGCCGGAAAAGTCGGGACAGTTATCGTAAAGGATATGTCGAGGTTAGGGCGAAACTACCTGCAAGTGGGAATGTACACGGAAATGATTTTCCCACAGAAAGGTGTCCGCTTCATCGCTATCAATGATGGAGTGGACAGCGCACAGGGCGACAATGACTTTGCCCCGCTGCGGAATATCTTTAACGAATGGCTGGTGAGAGATACGAGCAAGAAAATCAAAGCAGTAAAACGCTCAAAAGGCATGAATGGCAAGCCCATCACAAGCAAGCCTGTGTATGGCTACCTCATGGACGAGGATGAAAATTTCATTATTGACGAGGAAGCTGCACCCGTAGTCAAGCAGATATACAACCTCTGTCTTGCCGGGAATGGTCCGACCAAGATAGCCCGTATGCTCACAGAGCAGCAAATCCCCACGCCGGGAACGCTTGAATACCGCAGGACGGGCAGCACCCGCCGCTACCACCCCGGCTATGAGTGCAAGTGGGCGACCAATACCGTAGTGCATATCCTTGAAAACCGGGAATACACAGGCTGTCTGGTAAATTTCAAGACAGAAAAACTTTCTTACAAAGTCAAGCACAGTGTAGAAAATCCCCCGGAAAAGCAAGTGATTTTCGAGAACCACCACGAGCCTATCATAGACACCCAAACATGGGAACGGGTGCAGGAGCTTCGCAAACAGCGCAAACGCCCAAACCGCTATGATGAAGTGGGTTTGTTCTCCGGCATACTGTTCTGTGCGGACTGCGGCAGCGTGATGTATCAGCAGCGATACCAGACGGACAAGCGCAAGCAGGACTGTTATATCTGCGGCAACTACAAGAAACGCACCCATGACTGTACGGCGCACTTTATCCGCACCGACCTCTTGACCGCTGGTGTACTCTCCAATCTGCGGAAAGTGACCAGCTATGCGGCAAAGCATGAAGCCCGGTTTATGAAACTCTTGATTGAGCAGAACGAGGACGGGGGCAAACGCAGGAACGCCGCCAAGAAAAAGGAACTGGAAGCCTCCGAGAAACGCATAGCCGAGTTATCCGCTATCTTCAAGCGGCTGTATGAGGACAGCGTGACCGGGCGCATATCAGACGAGCGTTTCACAGAGCTGTCGGCAGACTATGAAGCAGAGCAACGGGAGCTGAAAGAAAGAGCCGCTGCTATTCAAGCGGAGCTTTCCAAAGCACAGGAAGCCACCGTGAACGCAGAAAAGTTTATGAATGTTGTCCGGCGGCATACCAGCTTTGAAGAACTTACCCCTACTCTGCTGCGGGAGTTTGTAGAGAAAATCGTTGTGCATGAGTGCAGCTATGACGAGAACAAGACCCGCAGACAGGACATTGAGATTTATTATTCTTTTGTTGGCAAGGTGGACTTGCCCGAATAACCGCCCGACCTATCCGACACAATGCGCAAGTGCCGGATAGGAACGGCAAAATTTTTTACACTTCTATTACTTCTTTATCGCACATCAGTAAAATCACAGGGGATTAAACAGCTTATGAGTGGCGGCGGCATTATTATTGTGGCGCAGACGGTGATCCCTCAGCTCTCCAGCCTGTTCTCATAAGATAAATGGGAGGCATCATTGATAAAATTACTGAGTTCATAAAGGAAATGCTGCAAGGGTGGGTGCTGTCCAATCTCGAAACCATGTTTACTGATGTCAATGACAAGGTAGGTACGATTGCGGGGGAGGTCAGTACAACGCCCAGCGCATGGAACTCCGGCATTTTCAACATGATAAAAACATTGTCGGAGAATGTGATTGTTCCCATAGCGGGGATGATCATCAGCTTCGTACTGATTTATGAGCTGATAACAATGGTGATAGACAAAAACAATATGCATGACTTCGATACAAGCCTGTTCTTCCGTTTTTTATTCAAGGCTTGCATCGCTGTCATGCTGCTTTCCAAGACCTTTGATATTGTCATGGCGGTTTTCGACGTGGGAAGCCATGTGGTGACGCAGGCGGCAGCTTCCATATCAGGCTCCACAAGCCTTGATGTGGAAGCTGCGCTTACTTCCATGTTCAACAGCCAGATTGACACGATGGGCATCGGGGAGCTGATCGGTCTTGGTCTTGAAACTATGGTAATCAGCTTATGTATGAAAATCATGTCCGTCCTCATCACCGTCATTTTATATGGGCGCATGATTGAAATATACCTTTATGTGTCAGTAGCGCCAATCCCGGCAGCGACAGTTACCAACCGGGAATGGGGTACAATCGGAACGAATTATTTAAAAGGGCTTGTCGCACTTGCGTTTCAGGGGTTCTTCATCATGGTGTGCGTGGCGATTTATGCGGTGCTGGTTGCCAGCGTCGCAGTCGCAGGAAATCTGCACAGCGCATTATGGTCGGTAGCGGCATATACCGTAATCCTCTGTTTCAGTTTGTTCAAGACAGGCTCTCTCAGTAAATCAATTTTCAATGCCCACTAAGCACGAAAGGCTGTGCTTGGCGGGCATTGCCCACGAAAGGAGCAGTATTTATGGCAATTTCAGTACCAGTGCCAAAAGACCTGAGTGGAATCAAGACAAAAGTAGCATTGAACCTTACCAAAAGGCAGATTATCTGCTTTTCAGGAGCTGCCCTTGTGGGTGTTCCTCTATATTTCCTCACAAAAGGGGTATTAGGCACACAGGGGGCAGCGCTTATCATGGTGGGCGCAATGCTGCCATTCTTCTTTTTGGCAATGTATGAAAAAGACGGTTTCCCGGCAGAGAAGATTTTATACTTCATGCTTCGGCAAAAGGTACTCACGCCGGGAATCAGACCGTATAAATCGGAAAACCTCTACGAGCAGTTGGAGGAACGGGAAAAAATCAGGAAGGAGGTATGTTTCCTTGAAGAAAAGGCTTTTAAAAAATCCTCAGCAAAAGGCGGCAGTGGGAAAGCCAAAGCCGCAGAAAGATAGACAGACGCCGGAAAAGGCGGGGCTGACTTTTTCGGAAAAGAAACGGTTAGCGGAGCTTAAACGTATTCTTGCTGGGAACAGCCGGGAGCAGGCAAAGCCGGATACCGCACAGAAAACCATAACATTCAAAAAAATGTACCGGGACGGCATCTGTCAGGTGGCAGACACTTATTATACAAAAATGGTGGAATTTTTTGATATTAACTATGACCTGCTGGAAGTGGAGGATCAGGCGGATATTTTGGAGGAATACAGCAAACTGATTAACTATTTTGATCCGTCCATAAGATTCCAGTTGATCTTATTCAACAGGCAGGTCAGCGAGCAGGCTCTTGCGGAGCAGTTCGACACTCCCCTGCAGGACGATGATTTTAACGATATTCGTGAGGAATACACACAGATGTTAAAGCACCAGTCGGCAAAAGGCAACAATGGCATCATCAAATCAAAATACATTATTTTTGGCGTGGAAAGCACTGGCATCAAAGAAGCAAGGAGCAAATTAAACAATATTGAGAAAGATGTAGTACACAATTTAAACAACATCGGCACAAATGCCAGAGGTCTTGACGGGAAGGAAAGGCTCCGTATCTTACATGAATATTTTAATCAAGGTACGATGGAGCCTTTCCGTTTTTCCTTTAAGGAACTGTCAGAGTCCGGGAAGTCGGTCAAAGATTATATTGCGCCGCCGGGGTTTGACTTCCGCTATCCGAGCCGCTTTAAGTCCGGCAGCATTTACGGGAGCGTGTCCTATCTTGATATGATTGCGCCGAAGTTTACGGACGAGATGATTAAGAAGCTGCTGGACATTGATGACAACCTTACCCTTACCATGCACATGCAGACCATTGATCCGGTGGAAGCAATCAAGATGATAAAACGTGCGCTCACCGACATTCAGAAAATGAAGATTGAGGAACAGAAGAAAGCAGTCCGGAGCGGCTACGATATGGATATTCTCCCGACGGACATCGTGACGTATGAGAAAGACACGCTGGAGCTTTTAGACGATCTGAACACAAGCAACCAGAAACTTATCAAGATGACATTTCTCATTACCTGTTACGGGAGGACAAAGAGGGAGCTTGAAAACCTCACGCAGAGGGTGTCCGGCATTATCCAGCAGGCAAACTGTAATCTGCGGTGCTTGCAGTATTTACAGGAACAGGGGTTAATGGCAAGTGCGCCGATTGGCTGTAACGATGTGGGGATTGAAAGAAACCTTACCACAAAAAGCGCCGCTGTCCTTGTACCGTTCTGCACACAGGAGCTTTTCATGCCCGCACCGGCTATTTATTACGGTCTGAACGCACTTTCAAACAACATGATTATGGCAGACCGGAAAAGGCTCCGTACACCCAACGGTGTAATTTTAGGTACACCCGGCAGTGGTAAATCATTCAGTGCAAAGCGTGAGATTTTATCCTGTTTCCTTATCACGAAGGACGATATTATTATCTGCGATCCGGAGGGCGAGTATTTTCCATTGGTTCAGGCGCTTCATGGTCAGGTGGTAAAGCTTTCCACCAATTCAAAGGACTTCTTAAATCCGATGGATATTCAGCTTTCCCACAAAGGGGATAAGGAAGCATTGAAATTAAAGAGCGATTTCCTGATTACGCTGTGTGATTTGATTGCCGGAGGGAAAAACGGTCTTGAGAATGATGAGAAGGGCATCATTGACACCTGTATCAAGCATATCTATGACAGATATTTTGCAGAACCAAAACCGGAGAATATGCCCATACTGGAAGATTTGTATAATGCGCTGTTAAAGTATGAGCCGAGGGATGTTGCGCCGGAAATGCAGAGGGAAGCGAAGCAGAAAGCGGTCAGGATTGCAAACAGCCTTGTGCTGTATGTGCATGGCTCGCAGAATTATTTTAACCATAGGACTAACGTGGACGCACACAACCGGATTATGTGTTTTGATATTCGAGACTTGGGAAACCAGTTAAAAGAGATTGGAATGTTGATTGTACAGGATGCAGTCTGGAACAGGGTGTCGCAGAATCGGGAGCGCAAAGTTGCCACAAGATACTACTGTGACGAGTTCCATTTGCTTTTGAAGGAAAAGCAGACAGCTATCTATTCGGTGGAGATTTGGAAGCGTTTCAGGAAATGGGGCGGGATACCGACAGGCTTGACGCAGAATGTGGGCGATTTTCTGAAATCGGAGGAAATCGAGGGCATCTTGGGGAACAGCGATTTTGTGTACCTGTTAAACCAGAACGCCAAAGACCAGAATATCCTGGCGGACAAGCTGGGGCTGTCGGAAAAACAGCTCATGCACGTTACCAATTCCGAGCCGGGAAGCGGTCTGATACTGTTTGACAATGTGGTAATCCCATTCGTGGATAAGTATCCGGCTGATACAAAAACATTTGCGATTATGAACACAAAACCGGAGGAATCGGTAACGAAGGAAGATGAGGAAAGTTAATGGCAGAAAAGAAAGAAAAGAAAAAACAGGATACCGCCTGCCGTAAAGAAGTAAATGCAGAGTTCCGTAAAGGAGCTGGCAGTGCTTTTAAAGGTGGCGGCAATGCTGCCTATCAGCCGAGGGATGCCAATGTCGGGAAGCCGGGGCATGGTTCAGCCGGGAAAAGGCAGACGGAAAAGAGTATGCAGGCGCATCAGGAAACTTTTGGACAAAAAGTCCAAAAGTCAGGGCAGGAAGAAAAGTCTGGTTTTGGAAAGGAAAATAATGCTTTTACCGGGCAGAACAATTTCAGCCAGCCGGAGGAAATGGAGAAAAAACAGCCGGATACGGAAGATTACCACCGGAGGGATACTTACAGGCAGTCGCAGGAAAAAGGGAAATACCACAAAAAACGGGTGCAGAAGGAACACCGGGGCAGGGAAAACACAAAAAATAGTACCTTTGCGGAAGATGTTTTTACGGAGAATACGGGAAATGCCTTTCAGGAGGATGGCGGTTCTGATTTTACGGGCAGTAAAAAGCTGCAAAAAAAACAGCGGCAGGCTCAAAAAGCCGGGAAGAAGGTACAGAAGGCAAGGGCAAAGCTGCCAAAGACAAGGGAATACACTTTGCAGAGAGTATTTGACGAGAAAACCGGGAAGGGAAAATATGTGGTTGTTCCTCTGGATAAGGAAAAACCCTTCAGGCAGGAGGGCATACCCAAAACAACCATGCGCCGGATGCGGAATGAGAGCCGGAATTTTGTGCATGGGAAGATTGCTGAAACGGAGAAAGAAAATTCAGCGGTGGAGGGCGCACACAAATCAGAGCAGAAAGGGGAAGAACTGTTTTCTTTCGTCAAAAGGCAGATAAAAGGAAAAGGGCAGAAACAGCGGGCGAAGGTGGCAAAGCTGGAAAAAAAGCAGTTTAAAAAGGAAGTCAATTTCCAGTACCAGAAGTTTTTGGAGGAAAATCCGCAGATGCAGAAAAAAACATTGCAGAAGCGGTTGCAGAAACAGCGCATCAAGCGGGAATACATGAAAGCGAGGAAGAAAGCAGCGGCATCTAAGGCAGCGGAGCAGGCGTTTGAAAAGACGAAAAACGGTGCGGTCACTGTGGCAAGGAAGTTACAGGAGTTTGCAAGGAAAAATGCGGGCTTGCTTGTGACGGTGGGTATCATGGCTCTGCTCCTTATGATGATTATGGTTTCCGTATCGTCCTGCGGGGCGATGTTTGCGGATACGCAGTCTACGATTTTAGCGGCGAGTTATTTAAGCAAGCCAAAGGAGATTGACGCCGCCGATTTACAATTTACCCGTCTGGAGCTTGACCTGCAGAATGAGATTGACCGGGTGGAAACAGACAATCCGGGGTATGACGAATATTCCTATAATCTTGGGGCAATCGGGCATAACCCGTTTACCCTTATCAGTTATTTATCCGCAGTCCATACGGAGTTTACCGCAAGCGGAGTGGAAAGTGAAATACAGGCTCTTTTTGACGAGATGTATACGCTGACACTTACGCCGGATACGGAAACGAGGACAAGGACGGTCACTGATCCAGATACCGGGGAGGACAGAGAGGAAGAATACGAGGTCAGTATCCTTAGAGTGACACTTACGGTCATACCGCTTGAGAGCATTGTTTCCGGGAAAATGGATACCGAACAGGCGGAGATTTTTGCCATGTACCGGGAAACGAACGGTCTGCTTCAGGAGTTCGCTTCGCCGCTTAACCTCTACTGGTATTACTATGTGTCAAGCTATTACGGATACCGGAAAAACGAGGTCACAGGGAATGAGGAATTTCACCGGGGCGTGGATATAGCAGTCCCGACAGGCACAACCGTATGTGCGGCGCATGACGGTACGGTGACAGCGGCGGCATACGACAGCCACTACGGGAATTATGTGGCGATTGAGATAGACGGTTATACAACCAAGTATGCCCACATGGACAGCATCAGTGTGAGTGCGGGGCAGACAGTGGAAAAAGGGGCGGTCATTGGTACAACGGGCAATACCGGGAGCAGCACAGGAAGCCATTTGCATATCGAATGTTTATATAACGGGGAGTATTACAACCCGCTGTTTTATTTTGATGTGGGCGAAGGCACATTGTACGGGGAAACACCGGGCGGACTGCCGGGGAACGCCATACCGCCGGATGCTTACGATGACGCATCGGTACAGGCTCTTATGGAGGAAGCCGTAAAATATTTAGGCTTCCCGTATGTATGGGGCGGCTCAAGCCCGTCCACAAGTTTTGACTGTTCCGGCTTTGTCTGTTGGGTATTTACCAACAGCGGGGTACATAACCTTCCACGAACCACAGCACAGGGGATTTATGACCAGTGTACTCCGGTATCGGCATCAGACGCAAAGGCGGGGGACATTATTTTCTTTACCGGGACTTACAATTCAGCCGGGGCGGTGAGCCATGTGGGGATTTACTGCGGCAACGGGACAATGATACACTGTGGCGATCCGATCAGCTACGCAAGCATCAATTCCCCGTACTGGCAGAGCCATTTTTACAGTTTCGGCAGGTTAAATTAAGGAGGCATTTATGACAAAGGAACGTATTGAGAAGGAACTTTCCAAAGTGCGGGCGCAGCTTGAAACATTGCAGGCGAAGCAGAAGGACTTGGAAGAACAGAAGCGCATGGCGGAAAGAGCCGAAAAAATGGATATTATCGAAAAGCATAAAATCTCGTCCGAGAAGCTGCAATTACTCATTAAATTCAGCGAGGACGAGATTTTGAAGTTATTGGAAGAAAAAGAAAACGCAAAGGAGATGGCAGGAAATGAAGAAAAAGTTATCAGTTAGGGCAGTGGCGTCGCTGCTGTTATCGGCATTATTGTTCTGTATGCCCATAGGGGCGGTTATGGCGAACAGCGGGAATACGGTAGACGCTTATGCAGAGGAAAGCAGTACCGGAGGGAAAACAGAGGAAAGCACCGGAACAGAGGGCAGCGGAGAAACGGAGGAAAGCACTGAAACAGAACCCGGTGACAGCGGCGGCGAATCAGAAGGAGAAACGGAGGGCGGAACGGTATCGGGAAATGAAATTCCAAAGCCGGAATGTACCTGTAAAGAAAAATGCATACAGTATTCTTATGATAAGGATTGTGAAGTCTGCAAGGAGGATTACACCCAATGCGAATATGTGAACCCGAATGTAAAAATCACAATCTCCACTCCGTCCGGCTGGCACAATGACACCACAAAGGTACATATCTCCATAGAAGATGTGGCACATTCCGGCAACTTTACCATAAAGACCGTACAGGCGAAAATCGCACAGAATGGGAGCTGGACGGACATTACAGAGGATATGTATGTGGAGATTTCGGAAAATACCACCGTCTATGTGCTTGTGACAGACCAGAGGGGCAAAACCTATGAGAAAAACCGCTACATTAAGTGTTTTGATTTCACGAAGCCTACCTTAAACGCTGCGGTCAGTGACGGTCTGTTAAGCGTACAGGCGCATGATACGGATTCCGGCATCAAGGCGGTGTATGTGAACGGGTATGAGTTTACGGAGCTTACAAACGGTGTCTTAAATATCCGCCTGCAGCAGTTTGACGCAGGCTACCAATATTTTACCATTTCCGCTATGGACAACGCCGGAAATATGTCAGAGGTTTATAAAACAGCCAACCCATATTACACCGATCCGGAAAAAGAGGACAGCAGTGAGAAGAACCCGGCAGAGCAACTCCCGGTCAATGCACAGGCAACCAAGCCTTCCTCTGCCACTGCACAGGTAACGGAGCATACCAAAACAGACAGTGAAGGAAACACCGTATCAGAATTAAGCCCTGCGGAACAGAAAAAACAGGCAATGGCGGAAGCGGCGGCATCGGAGAAAGAGGAAACTTCCGGTGACAGTGAAAAGAGCGAGAGGGGGAAGGAATTTTATACAATCCAGACCGCATCGGAAAAAGTGTTCTACCTTATTATTGACCGGGATGGGGAGGAAGAAATGGTGTACTTTCTGACGGAAGTTACGGAAAATGACCTGTTAAACGTGACAGCGGACAGCAGCGAAACCTTACCGAAAAATTCCGCTGCACTGGAATCTGCAATCCCTGTGTCGGAGGGCGCACTTCCCAATAACAACGGGGAACAGGAAACAGAAGAAGAACTTACGGAAGAACCAACTGAGGACGGGGAAGAAAGTACCGAAGAACCTGAACCAGAGCCGGAGAAAACAGAAGAAAATCCGATGGCAACCTATATCATTCTTGGAGTTGTGGCAGCCGCAGCTATTGGTGGCGGTTACTATTTCAAAGTAGTCCGGAAAAAGAAAGAGGAATTTCTTGACGAGGACGATGATGAGGAAGAGGAGGAAGAAGAATACGAAGATGACGAGGAAAACGGGGACAGTGAGGATGATTTTTTTGATGATAACGGGGAGGAGTAACCTGCTGTATGGGAGAGAAGAAATACGGGGTAATTCTGGCAGCTCCGCCCTGGCATTTTAAAGTATATTCCCAAAAAGGTGCGGGAAGAAGCGCAGAGAGCCACTATCCCACTATGAATATCGAAGATATTAAGGCACTTCCGGTATCTGATATTGCAGATAAGGACTGTGCCTTATTCCTTTGGGTGACATTCCCCTGCCTTTTGGAAGGTCTGGAAGTGATAAAGGCATGGGGATTTGCCTATAAGACAGTGGCATTTGTGTGGGTAAAACAGAATAAAAAGAGTGAATCGCTTTTTTGGGGTATGGGATACTGGACACGCAGCAATGTGGAGCTTTGCATACTGGCAACAAGGGGCAGACCGAAACGTGTCCATGCAGGAGTGCATCAGGTGGTTGTGTCCCATATCGAGGAACACAGCCGGAAACCGGAAGAAGTCCATGAGCGCATTAAGCGGCTCATGGGCGGTGTACCCAAAATCGAGCTTTTTGCCCGGAGAAAAACGGACGGGTTTGATGTATGGGGAAATGAAGTGGAAAGTGACATTGATTTGACAGGAGGAAAAGAAAAATGCAGTTAGTGATAGCAGAAAAACCGAGCGTTGCAAGGAGCATCGCAGAAGTAATCGGGGCAGCGGAAATCAATGACGGATATATGGAAGGGAACGGTTATCTTGTGAGCTGGTGCGTGGGGCATCTGGTGGAACTGGCACAGCCGGAAAGCTATGGGGAACAGTGGAAGAAATGGACATATGAGAGCCTTCCCGTAAAGCCGGAGAACTGGCAGTATGAGGTCAAGCCGGATACGAAGGTGCAGTATGATGTGCTTTGCCAGTTGATGCACAGGGAAGATGTGAAAGCTGTGATTTGTGCGACAGACGCAGGGCGGGAGGGCGAGCTTATCTTCCGTCTGGTGTATGAAATGGCAGGCTGTGACAAGCCGATTAAACGCCTGTGGATTTCTTCAATGGAGGAAAGCGCAATCCGGGAAGGGTTTGAGAATTTACAGCCGGGGAGTGCTTACGATAACCTGTACCATTCTGCACTGTGCAGGCAGGAAGCGGACTGGCTTGTGGGCATCAATGGTACAAGGCTGTTTACTGTTTTGTATGGCGGGAAAGTCCTGAAGGTGGGCAGGGTGCAGACACCCACCCTTGCGATGCTGGTGGACAGGGAAGCAAAGATTATGAATTTCCGGAAGGAAAAATATTACATGGCGCATATCCTGATGGATGGGATTGATGCCGCCACCGGGCGCATTGATGATAAAAAGAAAGCAGATGAAATTGTGGGAGCTTGCCGGAACGGGCAGGCTCTTGTCACATCTGTTTTAAAGGAAGAAAAAACCGTTGCGCCGCCGAAGCTCTATGACCTTACCACGCTCCAGCGTGATGCGAACCGCCTGTTTGGGTTTACCGCAAAGCAGACCTTAGAGTACACACAGAGCCTTTATGAGAAAAAGTTAGCCACATATCCGAGGACGGACAGCCAGTTCTTATCCGATGATATGGGACAGACCGCAGAGGGTGTAATCGAAGCGGTGTTCCGTTCCCTGATGTTTGAGGAAAATAAGGCTTCCAGACCGGATATAAAGAGGGTTTTGAACAGCAGGAAGGTGACAGACCACCATGCGATTATCCCCACAATGGAGATTGCCGGAGCTGACCTTGCGGCGCTGCCAGAAACGGAGCGCAGAATCTTATCGCTGATTGCGAACCGTCTTTTATGTGCCACCGGAGAGAAACATTTCTATGAAACGGTCAAAGCGGAATTATCCTGTAACGGATATACTTTTGCGGTTTCCGGGAAGTCTGTCACGCATAACGGGTGGAAGTCTTTTGAAGATGCCTTTAAGCGTTCTTTTAAAATCTCCGGGAATCAGGAAGAAGAAAAAGAGGAAAAGAAGCTGCCGGAACTGTCGGAGGGACAGGCATTTGACGGTGTGCAGACGAAAATCAGCGAGCATTTCACTTCCCCGCCGAAACACTTTACAGAAGATTTATTATTATCGGCAATGGAACGTGCCGGGGCAGAAGATATGGGAGATGATGTGGAGCGAAAAGGTTTGGGTACGCCTGCGACAAGGGCGGACATCATTGAAAAACTGGTAAAAGACGGTTTTGTAAAGCGTGAGAAAAAACAGATTATACCCACTGAGGATGGGCTGAAGCTGATTACAGTCCTGCCGGATGTTGTGAAATCCCCGAAACTTACTGCTGATTGGGAAAATGCCCTGACACTGGTAGCGAAAGGGGAGCTTCCAATGGAGGACTTCATGGCGGATATTGAAAACATGGTGTCGGAGTTGATACACACCTACCATGAGGTCAGTGATGAACAGAAAAAGATGTTCGCACAGGAACAGGAAACACTTGGAACGTGCCCGAACTGCGGCGGTCAGGTGGTAAAGGGAAAATACGGTGCATACTGCACGAATAAATGCGGCATGAATGCAAGCCGGGTTATGGGCGTTTCGCTTACCGATGCACAGGTAAAGGATATGCTTGCCGGAAAGAAAATCCTGTTAAAAGGATTAAAGAGCAAGGCAGGCAAGACTTACGATGCCTATATTATCCCGAGTGGAACAGAGGAATACCACTACACCAAAGACGGGGAAGAAAAAACCGGGGTACAGTTTAAGTTTATTATGGAATTTCCGAAAAAGAAATCTTCCGGCGGGAAGAAAAAATAGAGGGAGGAAAAAATATGTTTACAACAGGAGATAAGTTATTAAATGTGATGAAAGAGGAAGAAATCAGCATTATGGAGCTTTCCAGAATGTCAGGAGTGTCGGAGAGGACAATCATGGATATTCTGGCAGGCATCAGAGAGCCGGAGCTTGGCGTGGTATGCAGGATTGCGGACGGACTTGGCATCTGTGTCCATGAGCTTCGTGCCGATGAGGAACAGTATGCCATATCTGTTCAGAAGGATACCCTTGCAAAGCTGATTGTAGTCAGCGAGATTAACGATGTGGAACTGGAGGAACTGATACATACCATTCTGGAAAAAGGCATTGAGGAACATGGCTTTTATGAGTAATGCCGGAAAATAACAGGAAACAGGCTGCAAGATACAATTTTGTGTCTTGCAGCATAAAGGAGCATATTTTCGGAATTGTGTATCTATTGAGTTTGCTATATAATATATCAAGAAATTCTTGACAGATATTAAGGTAATTGAATAGAGGTACTGAATATATTTGAGGACAAAGAGGAGGTCTTGTATATGATAGATAAGGCAATTAAAAATACGCTTTCAACTATTGTCATAAATGTATTATCAAATTGTGTTTATGAAGGAAAACAAAAAGCAGTTGATAATGTTAAGTTAAATAAGCTAAGAAAAGAAATTGATGAGTGGATAGAGGATTATTGTTTGAAAAATGATGGAAGTGTGCTTTTATCATCAGCATTTCAAAATTATGTTCATTATCAAAAGCCTATATTGAAGATATATAATTATGTGACTGATCCTAATATTCAGAAACCTCTTGAAAGCATATTTATAGGTGATTTGGTTAGTGATTGCAAAGAGAGCGTATTATCATCTGGAAGATTATTTTCAGTTGAAGATAATTCCACTGTTCGTGACTTTTTTGTGAAAATATTAAATAAATATAAAGAGTTTCTATCTAATAGTTTAGATATGGCTGATAAGTATGGTGTGTATGTTACAGGGCAGACTATAAGAAGTGAGTCTGAAGGGGTTATTAAAGAAGTTCGAATAGTAGGAGAAGATATTAAAAAAACGCTTAATGATATTATTAATCAAAAAGAGGATATAAGTGAAGATAAAAAGATTAATATCTACTTTGTGTTATGTGATTTTCTGTGGCATGGAAATATAGAAGAAGTATATAATATTTTGCCGTTAATAGAATCTAGGAATCAAGAATTAGATATTGCTATAAAGATGAATTTGTCAATGATTTCTGATTATCAACTTGAAATGAAGTATTCATTGGACGCACTTGATGATATAGAATGTGAGACTATTAAAAAAGATATTATAAGAAAGATTATATTACTTAATATAGAAAATGCCGATTTGCTGGAAAGATTGTTATGTATGACAAAAGATTCAATTTTGAGACAAATAATAGGAGATATTCAAAAAGAAGATTTTTCTAATTTTTATACACAAGTAGAAGAAATACAGTATGGTGCACATGTAATAAGCATTAGTAAAAATGAATATTATGCTACAGAACAATGGTTAGCAGACAGAATTATGTTTATGTATTTATATAAACAAAATAATTATGGCATATATATTTCTATGAAAGAGCTAATAAAAGAAAGTAAAAGTGTGTTGGAAGAATTATTGATTTGGCAGAAACAGGAATTAGAATATATAGATGAATATTCGCAAGATGGAAATATTGATAATTTGAAAAACCTCTGTATTGAATTAAAAAATAAGATTAACCTATATTTAAGATTAAAGGTAGAATATAAAAAAATATTTTATTTTGTTTTGATCAGAAGTGCAGTGTTAGCAGATGATACTGATGTGGATAAGTTAATAGAAAAACTTCCAGATTCTCTTAGGACGGACATTGATATCCAGGAAGTAATTTATTTATTACAGATAAAAAGAGGAATAGCAAATCAACAAGATATTGTGAAGTTTTGTCAAGAAACAAGAAGATATATGCTACTGTATGATTTTTTGTTACGGTGGGTAAATACGCCGGAAAAGATAATATTATTTTTTGAAGATTATAAATATATATTATCTGAACATTTGGTATTATTTTTGATGTATGTTAATATGATAAAAATTTCTAAAGGAATGGATTGCTCACGAGAAATTTATAGGAGTTATCAGGACAAGTATGGAAATTATCTGGAATTTTTGTTAGAAATATATCAAGATAGTAAAGATAAGTCAATATTAGATACAATAGTTACGAAAAGAAAAGATGGTTCGCTTTTATATTTAAATAATCAAACGGAAGAATTTTTAATAGAAGTTTTCATGCAAAATAGTTTGTATGATGATGCTATGGAGATAATTAAAAAGTATGAAACATTAAAAAAGATGTCTCCGAGAAAACTGAGAATGAAGGCAGCTATTTTGCTTGCAAAAGAAAATGTGTTAGAAGCGCTCAATATTTTTTTAAGTATATTTGATATTTATAAAGAAGATCCTTATGTTGTAAATAATATTTTATATATTTCACTTCAAAATAAAAGAGTAATTCCAGAAAATGTAATGTTTTATGCGAAAAAGAGTAGTAATGTTAATACTTTAACTTTGGTAGCGATGGTATACGAGAGAGAGTCAGACTTTGAATCGAGCAGTAAATTTTTAACAATGGCGTTACTCAGAAGTGATAAAAACAATATAGATGTATTTGGTAAATATTGGGGGTTAAATGTAGGGCAGGGTGATAATTCAATTGTAAAAATAAAGAATGTGGACAAAGATACAGCCGTATTTCTTAAAGGAGTAGATACTGAGGATTCAATAATTTATTGTATATATAATGATAAAGTTTTACCAGAAGAACCATATGAATGGGAATCTGCAATACATATATATAAGGAATATGCTATTAAACTTGGTTTATTTAGAAAAAAAGTAGGGGATAGTGTAGAAATTGGTCAAAGTAAATATGCTATTGCAGAAATTATGCCAATCGACTGTTTCTTAGTGAGGAAATGTATGGCGAAGATGATGGATTGTGGTTTGGCAAAAAGTTTTTGTATGGATCAAAATTTAGATAAAATGCAGAATCAGAATCAGTTTATACAATGGATTCAAGAAAATACTATGCCGCAAAAAGAATTTGATTGGCTGGAATATTATAAAGATTTTAGCCAGATGCCAACAACACTTTATTCTTTATACAAATGTACAAAACTAACATATGAGCAATTTGTGTTAGCTATGTTAAAAGAAAAAAGTGTAGTTATCAGAAATATGTTGGAAGAGGATAACGAAAAGGGAAATAACGGTTATGTTTTGTCTTTTTCTGCTATGATTCTGTTATATAAATTAGGAGTTTCTACTAAAATATTGAACAAGCATGAGGTTGTTATTCCTGTTTCGATATTGCAGTCATCAAAGGATGAGGCTAAAACAATTGTAGATACTAATGCCAGAGATGTGGTTGCATCTATGGGAGTTTATCAAGGGAAATTATTTGTGAACGAAACGCCAGAGGAGGAAAAGCAATATTGGATGGAGGAATCTGTAAAAATAAAGGATTATGCCGAGAAACTAATTTCTGTAGATAATTATGAAGATATTAATTGCGAAGCGTTTAGTAATCATACTCTCAAAGACTTATTTGGAATATGTGATTATGATGCAATGGCTATATCAAAAAAGCACAAAAAAGAAATAATCGCTTGTGAAGCCACGTTGATTATCATTTCTCAGGCAAAAGAGTTTGGGATACATACTATAGATATTTTGGATTTTCTCTTAAATATTAAAGAACCAATAAAAAATATTATTCGATATATGAAGCAAATGTTGGAGCTGAGATTAATGGTAATAATTAGTAAAAGAGCTGTTGATTATATATCAGAATATTTTTTAACTGTTGGAGAAAATGAACAAGAAGAAATATTGACAGAGTGGAATGATTTTTTGTCAAGTGCTGAAACAGTGGGGAAGGAATACAAAAGCATTTTTACACAAATTTCTACGGATATAATGAGAAGTAAATTTTCAGAAAGTGAAACATATGATAGTGAGATATGGAGAATATTTGCAAGATATGTATTTCACTATAATGGTTTTTTCTTTAGATATGGTTTTAATGAGGATGGCGAATTTGAAATTAGAACTCAAACTTCGCACTTGAATAAGTGCATATGCACCTTGAAAATTCAATAATAA
>OMGP01001639.1_pt1 | contig 17338 bp, 13 predicted proteins | sample 1646091 | NCBI WGS metagenome assembly OMGP01 (sample SAMN05578580, study PRJEB25193) | human gut metagenome | biome: Human Microbiome; feature: human-associated habitat; material: feces | host: Homo sapiens | place: USA:Birmingham | reverse complement strand
GTGCTCTTCCGATCTCCCAGTTCTCCACCCCAGCGTTCCAGAAGGAGATCCAGCAGCAGGCCGCCGAGGACAAGACCCCCGGCAACACCGAAATCATGCTCGTGAACGCCTCGCTCCTCTCCGTGGACACCGTCGGCGACGAGCAGATCGCGCAGGTCTATTTCAACGTCCTGCTCCGCGAAGACCCCTCGCAGGAAGCGCCCATCGACGTCCGCGAAATCTGGCATTTCGTCCGCCCCGCCTCCGGCGACGGCACATGGAAGCTCGACGGCATCCAGCAGGTTGAGAATGTGTAGATGAAGTGAATCGTGGAGGGGAAAGGGCCCTTTTTGAAAAGGGCCCTTTCCCCTCCACGAACCCCATCCCCCTAAAACTTTTGTAAAGGCAATGGCGGGATGGGCGGCACGGGAAGCTGCCCCCCCTTACAGGGCGTCCCCCGGCATTTCGGTAAAAAGCAAGTCCCGGACCTTATGCGGTTCGGGACTTTTCTTTTGTGGATCGCACAAGGGGAAACGGGGATTCAATAACGTCGAATATTTTAGGGAAAAGGAGAGATAGGGGTGGGGGAGAACAGGGAAAAGCGTCCTTCAGAAAATCTTTCCTCCCTTTCCCAATGCTTCAGCGACACTCGCCCAGCAACATTTCCAGAACGGCATCGGCCTCCATAGCGGCGGCCATGACGACGCGAGGCGCAAGGGGCGGCATACCGGGCCCGATACCGCTGACGTGATCGCCAACCACGACGAGACGGCTTCCGAGCTTCCGGGCGGTCATCGGAACGCCGCCCCACCCGGCCATGCCGGAGGCGGAAACCACACGATGCCCGGCCAACAGCAATGCTTCGACGAGATTCTTTTTCACTTCGGGATCATCCACGGCCTCGACGACGATGTCGCATCCGGCAAACAATCCACAGGCCGAAGGGCCATCAAGAGCCCGCTGCTCAAGCCGCAGGATGACGGACGGATTCAGTTCCCGCAAGACCGCGCCCAGCGCCTCCACCTTCGGCAATCCCAAATGCCGGGGGAAAAAATGCTGGCGGTTCAAATTGGACAACGCCACCACATCCGGGTCCGCAATCACGAAATCCCGAATACCCGTCCGGGCCAAAAAGACGGCACAGTTGGAGCCTAACCCGCCCGCTCCGGCCATGCCGATGCGCGCCGATGCCAACACCTTGCACTGTTCCGCCGCAAGATGCCCTTCCAATACCGCATCCCAGCCAATAACCCCATCCGCCATTCCGCACCTCATCCACAACATCCCGCACAACGGAACTCCCGCCGAGCGGCCTCCCCGCCAGTCAAAAGTTTTAGGGGGATAGGGGTGGGGTCTGGGGAGGGGAAAGGGCCCCTTTTCCTAAAGGGGCCCTTTCCCCTCCCCAGTCTCCCCAGCCTCCACAGTCCCTCTCCCCTACGCCGACTTGCCGCAGGCGTACGCTTCGTCGAGAGGCTCCCACGACTTGCACACGGGCTGGTATCCCTGCGCCTCAATGGCGGCAATCATCTGATCAACATCCCGATCGTCGGCGATCTCAAACTGGGCTGTGTCGTGTTCCTCGGCGACATCCTGCGCGGCATGGGCATGTCCGCCCACGGCGGTGGAAACGCCCGCCGAAATCTTGGTGATGCCAAGCCCGATGAGCCGATCGCGCAGGAACGGGCGCTCGCGCGTGGACAGCGTGATCCCGGCGGCAGGCAAATAGAGCCGGAGCGCCTGGATATACTGCACCAAATCCCGTTCGGAAGCGGGATGGATGTCGTTGAACGAACCTTCATGCGGACGCATACGCGGCGCGGAAACGGCGATGTCCACACCGGGATACGTCGCCTGAATCCAGTCCGCGTGCAGCCCGGTGTAAAAGGCGTCGCGCCGCCACTGATCGAGGCCGAGCAGCGCGCCCACGTTCACCGAACGCATACCCGCCCGGGCCGCCCGATCCGGAGCGTTCAGACGGAACCGGAAATCGCGCTTGGGACCGGCGGGATGCAGCTTGAGGTACAGCTCCTCGTTATACGTCTCCTGAAACATCGTGAACGAATCCACTCCCGCGTCCACCAACATCCGATAGTCATCCTCGCTCATGGAATAGACCTCGACGCCGATGCTCGGGAAGTACGGGCGCAGGCGACGGGCCGCCTCCGCGATGTACGCGGGCCCGGTCAGCTTCGGAGCGTCACCGGTCAAAAGCAGGATGTTGCGGAGCCCGGTCGCGGCGATGACCTTGCCTTCGGCCTCCACCTCGTCCATCGTCAACATGGAGCGATGGATATGGTTCTTGGTGTTGAAGCCGCAGTACACGCACTGGTTGGTACAGTAGTTGGCGAGATAAAGCGGCGTAAACAACTGGATGGAGCGCCCGAACTGCCGGACCGTCACGTCGCGGGCAATACGGGCCATCGTTTCAAGATACGGAGAGGCGGCGGGAGATACCAGCGCCATGAAATCCCGGGCGTTCAGGCGTCGGCCGTTTTCCGCCAGTTCCAGCGCGGCCAGCACATCCGTTTCCGTGGCCGAGGCCAGCCCGACCTCCACTTCATCCAAAGGCCACTCCGGCAGGACGTCGGAAAACAGGCGGCTCATGACGCGGCCCCCTCGTCATGGCCGCCGAGGAACCCGGTCAGCGGCGAGGAGGCCGACGCCCCGCCCTGCAAGACCGGGCCTGCCTTGGCAAGAAAGGCGTTGCGCCCGGCGCGCACGGCTTCGCCGAAGGCCGCGCCCATGCGTACCGGATCGCCCGCCGTGGCAATGGCTGTGTTCACGAGGCAGGCCGCCGCGCCCATTTCCATAGCTTCACAGGCCTGCGAAGGCTTGCCGATGCCAGCATCGACAACGATGGGCAGGCTGATTTCTTCAATGAGGATACGGACCATTTCCTTGGTCTGGAGGCCGCGGTTCGTGCCGATGGGCGCACCGAGGGGCATGACGGCGGCGGCTCCGGCATTCACGAGATCGCGGGCCACATACAGATCGGGGTTCATGTACGGCAGGACGGTGAAGCCTTCCTTGGCGAGGGTTTCCGTGGCTTTGGCGGTTTCGTAGCCGTCGGGCAGGAGATGGCGCGTGTCGGAGATGACTTCGATTTTGATCCAGTCGCCACATCCTGCGGCACGGGACAGACGGGCGATGCGCACGGCCTCGTCGGCGGTACGCGCGCCGGACGTGTTCGGCAAAAGCCGCATCGTGCCGGGGATGTGGCTCAGCACATTGTCTTTCGAGTTGCCGAGATCCACACGCCGCAGCGCCACGGTGATGACTTCCGCGCCGGAAGCTTCCGCGACCGCCGGAATCAGGCTGTCCGAACCGTATTTTCCCGTACCGATGAACAGACGGCTGTGCAGTTCCACACCGCCGATGATCAATGCATCCGAACTCGTTTTCATAGCCCATCCTTGAGTGAACACTCGGAAAATATGACGGGGCAAACACCCCAAAAGAACGCTCCGAAAAGAGCACCCGGCGGTGCGGAGCAACGCCTGTCGGGTCCCCCCAGCAGCCGACGCATGAGGGAGGAAAGACAAAGGAAGGCGGAGACGCCTCCGTCCTTCAGGAGATTCGCCTGTTCCGGGAATACCCCTCTTTACCCGCCGCCGACAAACTGCAACAGCTCGAGCGTGTCGCCGTCCTGCAAGGCGGTTTCGGCAAACGTCCCGGCGGGCACGATGTCCCTGTTCCGCTCCACCACGATTTTTTCAGGCGACAACCCGAGCCGGAGGATAAGGTCAAGCAGCGTCGCCCCCTCATTGCATACGGTGATCTCGCCGTTTACGGTGATATTCATGAAAGCCTCGTGCGGTTGGCCATCAACCAAAAAACGCCCGTCACGAGGGACGGGCGTTCTCAGGATCAGGCATGATGACGCTTCCCTACGGCAGTACCAGCTGCGTCAGGTTCCAAGGGTCTGGGACGAACCCACTCTCAGCCTTGACAGGCTCCCCTAGCTCGGATGACTATAGCGAGCGGCCTCTCTTCTGTAAAGAGCCGTTTTCTTCCTTCTTTCCACTACTTTTTGATGATCAGCAGATCCTCAAGAGGACGCTTCGGCACATGGTGCACGCCCTGCGCGTCGCGCCAGTACTTCACGGAGCCGTCAGCCCCCACGGTTTCAACGCGGCGGACTTCCTTTTGGAAGCCGAGCGCCAGTACGAGCAGCGGCTCAAGGTTCTCGGGGATGCCCAGCACCTCGCGGATCTTGCGCGGATCAAAGGACAGGAAAATGCAGCAGCCGAGGTCCCGCGTATACGCCGCCAGCTGGATGGTCTGCGCGGCGATGCCCGCATCAATGGCATTCAGTTTTGCCCGCGTCCCCGCCTCACCGAGAATGGCGACGTAACCGCTGGGACGCTCACCCGCTTCGGGGCCGTCCCAATCGGTCAGCATCCCCGCCCATTTCAACGCCGGGAAAACGGCGGCGCAAGCTTCCGGGGATTCCGCAACGGCAAACCGCAACGCCTGCGCGTTTCCACCGCAAGGCGTCACGCGGGCACACTCGATAAGCCAATCCAGCATTCCGGCGGACATCCCCTCGGCTTCCCGGAAACGGCGGCAGGTCCGGGCCCCGGTTACAAGCTCAAGAAAATCCATAAACATCTCCTTGGTTGAGATTGTAAGGACCGTTTCTTTCTAGCACCCCCCGCGCGGGTCCACAACGGGTTGCGTCCTGACGGGGGGCGGGATAGTGTGTCTTCGCCCGGTTACGGGACGGTGGCCCTTACGGAATCTCTTCAACAGGCTTTCCGCGACACGGAGCGCCGCTTTCATTCCGGGGCATACCGACGCCTTCCGCAAAGGATTTTTATGAAGTACCTCGCCATAGACTACGGCCAGAAACGCACCGGCATTGCGGTTTCGGATACCGGGGGCAGCATGGCCTTTCCCCGCAAAACCATCCTCATGCGTACCCGCGCCGCCTTTTTTGAGGAATTGCTCGCCCTCATTGAGGCCGAAGCCACGGACGCCATCGTCATAGGGCTTCCCATCAACCTCGACGGCGAGGAAAGCCTCACGACCCGGCAGGTCCGCAACTTTTCCAAGAGCCTCGCCCGGCGCACCACCCTCCCCCTGTTTTGGATGGAGGAAGCCCTCAGCAGCTACGAAGCCGAAAGGGACCTCCGGGACGCCGGACGTTCCGCGGCTCAAGGCCGGGCCGTACTCGACCAGCAGGCCGCCGTGCGCATCCTGCAATCTTTCCTCGATCAACCGGAAGCCAAACGGAAAACCATATGAACGAATCCCCCGAAGAAACCAAAAACACACCTGCCGACCCCGGCGCCCCGCGCCCAGAAGAAACAGGCATACCTTCCGGCGTATCGGATACACGGAATCAACAGGCTCCTCCGGATCAACAACATTCCGATGCGTCATCCCCCGAAGCAGAGAACTGGCAGCCGACTGACAAGAAGCCCGGCGAGGCCTCTCCCCTTGATGGGGAGGAGCCGGAAACGCCTCTGCCCGCTTCCGCGCCCGAGACGCCCAAACCCAAACGGCTCTGGCCGCGCTTCCTGCTCGGGTTCATGCTGCTGGTCCTGCTGGCTTGCGGCGGAGCCGGTTGGCTGGCCTATGACTTTCTGAACAGCCCCGGTACCGATCCCGCCGTCACGCCCGCGCAAGACGTGGAAGTGACCGTCAATCCCGGCACGACGTTCCGTACCCTGACGCCTGAGCTGGTCCGCCTTGGGGCCGTGCGCAATGCCGACAAGTTCATACTCCTGCTCCGCTGGATGAACTACAGGGATATCCCCCACGCGCTCAAACCCGGACGGTTCCGGATCAACACGGGCTGGACGCCGCAGCAGGTCATCGATCAACTGGTCAACGGTTCCCCTCTGCTCGACCGGGTAACAATCCCCGAAGGCCTCGCCTGGTGGGAAGTGGGCAAGCGGCTGGAAGAGGCGCAGATGGTGCGTTTCGAGGATTTCGACAAGCTCGTCCATGACCCCGCCTTTCTGCGGCATTGGGGCATTCCGTTCGACAGCGCGGAAGGCTTCCTGTTCCCGGACACTTATCTGATCATGCGTCCGCTGGAACTCAATGAAGCCACCGCAAAATCGGTCGTCGGACGGCTTATCGACAACTTCTGGCGCAGGACCGCCCCGCTCTGGCCAGGCGGCAAGCGCCCGGGCCCTTCCGGGCGCGACGAGGTACGGCGTCTGGTCACGCTGGCCTCCATCGTCGAACGGGAAACAGCCGTACCCTCCGAGAGGCCACGCGTCGCCGGGGTATACGCCAACCGGCTGCGGCTCAACATGCTGCTCCAGGCCGATCCCACCACGGCCTACGGGCTCGGGGAAAGTTTCGACGGCAATCTGCGGCGCAAACATCTCGACGACGAGGGCAACCCCTACAACACCTACAAGCACCCCGGCCTGCCGCCCGGCCCCATCTGCTCGCCGGGCCTCGCCTGCCTCAAAGCTGCCGCTAACCCGGAGCAGCACGACTACATCTATTTTGTCGCGCGCGGAGAAGACGGCTCCCATGTGTTCAGCACCAATTTAGCCGCTCACAACAAGGCCGTCCGAGAATATTGGGCAAAAAGGAGAGGGAAGTAGATTCTTGGAGTGGGCGGGGAGAACTTTCTAGAGAACGCTCTCCCCGCCCACTCCAAACCTCCCCGCCCCTCTCAAAGATTTTGACCTTATCGAACCTCCCATGAAGGCTTTACAAAAAACAAAGCCCGTTAAAGAATTCCTTCAACGGGCTATCATCTTAGCCAAATCCTCCGCAGGAACGAACTCCCGCCGCGCGGCCTCCCCAATCTCTTTTACCCTTCCATGACCCTGATCCGATCAAATCCGGAGAGCAACCGGCGTTCCAACACGCGAACCCTGATGACCAGAAGGACGGCTGCAATGGATACGCCGACAATGAACGCCGTCCAGAACCCCTGCGGGCCAAGGGGATCGCCCCACAAATGCGTCCTGCCAAGCGTATACCCCACAGGCAGGGCGAACACCCAGTAGGAAATCAGCGTCACGCACAGGATGGCCCGCGTATCGTTATACCCACGCAGAATACCGACGCTGACCACCTGCACGGCATCCGTAATCTGATAGGTCGCGGCAAACAGCAGCAAGTGCGACGCCAGCCCAAGCACCACCGGATCGTTGTTGTAGACGGCGGCGATCTGATGCCTCCAGAGGATGGTCACCAACGCCGTGAAACACGCCGCCATGCAGGCCAAAAGCCACGAAGATCGGCTCGCCACGCGGACGGCCTCCACCGACTTGCGCCCGAGGGCAAACCCCGTGCGGATGGTCGCCGCAGTACCGATGGACAACGGGACCATGAACAGCAACGAACTGAAATTCAGGGCGACCTGATGTCCCGCCACCTGAATGGCCCCAAGCGGCGCGATGAGCAGCGCCACCGCCGCGAACAGCGTCACCTCAAACAGCATGGCCAGCGCACCGGGAAAACCAATGCCCGCCAGCTTTTTGAGCGTCGCCCAAACGGGGACTTCCCATACCCGCCAGGTCATCAATTCCCGCAAGTAGGTATGCCGGCACACGTACACCACCATCGTCAGGAACATGACCCAATAGACGATCGCCGTGGCGACGCCCGTACCCGGCCCGCCGAGCGCCGGGAGGCCGAGCTTGCCGAAAATCAGGATATAGTTGCACGGTATATTGATGAGCAGCCCCATAAAGCCCGCGAACATGGCCGGACGCATAAGCGCCATCCCCTCCATGCCGCAGCGCAAAGCCACGAACAGCAGGTAGGCAGGAGCGCCCCAGATGATCGCCCGCAGGTACTGCCCCGTCATGAGCCCGAGAGCCCCTTCAACGCCCATATCGGCGAGATGGAACGATACCAGATACACGATAAGGATGAGCGGAACCGAAATGAACAGCGCCATCCAGATACCCTGCCGCATGACGTGCCCGGCACCCTGCATGTGTTCGCCGCTCCGCATGGACCCAGCCCCGCGAAGCTGCGCCACGCACGGCGTAACCGCGAGCAGCAGCCCCTGCCCGAACAGGACGAGCGGAACCCAGAGCGATCCGGCCAGCGCCACAGCCGCCATATCCACCGCCCCCACCCGGCCTGTCATGACCATATCCACAAACCCCATTGAAATCATGGCGATCTGCGCCAAAAGGGCTGGAACGGCAAGAGTAAGCTGCGTTTTCATTTCAGTGAGATAGGCTCGACGCTTCGTAGACATGAAAGACCTCAAAAAGGAAAAAAGGAGAAAGACAACCCTCCTTGAAACACTGTCTCAAGGAGGGTCGGCGGACTATAACTGGAACAGATAAAAAGGCAATCGCTTCTCATGCCCGAGAAAGCGGAAAAAAGGCGTTTCGATGTTTAAATCGGAGCTCCCCTTCCACCGAAAAAAGGGGCGCTCCAATCCGGGCGCCCCTTTTTCGGGTCAAACGCTCAGATCATCAGTAGGCTGAACCTTGCGGCCTGCGGTCAACAGCAGCGCGAAGCAAATCAGCGCTATGGCGATACCCACGATATTGGACAGCTCGTAGGACATGCCGAAGCCCATCGTCTTCTCAAAGCAGATATACACGGCGCTCACGGCAGTCATGAAGCAAGCGGGCACGGAGGCAATCCAATGGAACTTGCCGCGATGCAGCAAGTAGGCGGCCGCAGCCCACAACATGATGGCGGCGAGGGCCTGGTTGGCAAATCCGAAGTAACGCCACAGCATCCCAAAGGGAATGAAGTTCAAAGCGACGCCCACGACAAACAGCGGGACGGCTATCATCAGGCGGTTCTTGTGCGGGCGCTGATCATATCCGATAGCGTCGGCAATGGTCAAACGGGCAGCACGGAAGGCCGTATCGCCGGATGTCACGGGCAGCACCACAACGCCGAGGACGGCAAGGGCGCCACCGAACACGCCAAGCAGTTCCACGGAAATGTTGTTCACGACCAGCGCGGCGTTCCCCTTGGGGCCGAGGGCGGCGGCAAGAGCGGCCGTATCGGAGTAGAAGGACATGCCGAGGGTCACCCAGATAAGCCCGATAACACCTTCCGCAATCATCGCACCGTAAAAGATCTTACGGCCATGCTTTTCGTTGTTGATGCACCGGGCCATCAGCGGAGACTGCGTGGCATGGAAGCCGGAGCAAGCGCCGCAGGCGATGGTAATGAACACCAGCGGCCAGGCGGGCAGGCCGGAGGGGCTATGCATGGTCCATTCGATGTTGCTGTAGAAGGTGTACCCCTTGAAGGCGAGAGCGCCCAGCAGCCCAACGGCCATGAACACCAGCAGTACAGCGAAGAACGGATAGACGCGGCCGATGATCTTGTCCACGGGCAGAATAGTGGCAAGGAAGTAGTACGCAAAGATGATCGCCACAAAGAGCATACTGTGCATACCGGTCAACTGGGACAGCAGGCCAGCGGGCCCCGCCACGAAGACCACGCCCACCAGAATGAGCAACACGACGGCGAACACGCGCATGAGCTTCTTGATGAGGTCGCCGAGGTTGTACCCGACGATATCCGGCACGGACTTGCCGTTATAACGGACGGACAACATCCCCGAGAAGTAGTCATGTACGGCACCGGCGAACACGCATCCGATTACGACCCACAGGAGAGCTATGGGACCGTAGAGGGCACCAAGGATCGGTCCGAAGACGGGGCCAAGACCGGCAATGTTCAGCAGCTGGATCAGAAACACCTTGGTAGGGCTCATCTCCACATAGTCCACACCGTCAGGCATTTTGCAGGCAGGCGTGGGGCGGTTGGGATCAGGCCCGAACACCTTTTCCACAATGGCGCCATACACACAATACCCAGCCAGCAGCCCTGCCAGGGCCAACACAAAATACATCCATGAAGGCATACAATTCCCCCTCTAAACGTGAGTGTTACGGAACACCCTCCCTTACGGCAAGGAGATTGCTCCTCTACCGCAGAAGTCTAATCCCGGCGTTCTTTCCGAGTCAAGGGGAGAAGTGCTTTTTGCGCAATAGGATACAAAACCAGTCCGTATGCTTTGGGATCCACGCGTTGCACGGTCAGGAATCCTCTCCAGAGCCCGTGCAGCGCGTCAAATACAAAAAGAGAAGGGAGCCGAAACTCCCTCCTCATCAAAGCTAACCGGAGTCGGCGTCAGCCGACTTCAATTAGAAGGTGTACTGCAAGGTCACAGCGCCGCGAACGTTGTTTTCACGGTAGGAATCAACAACACCCTTGCCCCAGACGTTTTCGTCGAGGTCGAGGTTGATGTAGCCGACTTCAACGGCCAGGGTCAGATCCTTGTAGATCTTGTACTGGGTGTCAAAGTTGACTTCCCAAGCCTTGTCGGCCGTGGTCAGGTACAGCTCACGACCACTCTTACCGGTAGGCGAAGTGATGCCCTGGCGAGCCATTTCCGTATTGTTGGTACCCTTGATGAAACCGACGCGGAAGATGTGCGTCAGATCTTCCATAAAGGAAATGTCCTTCGCCTGGAGATACACGCCCATCTTGCCATCGTTGGTCAAGCCGATCATGTCGCACGCGTCACGACCGAAGTTGTCGTCGAAGCCATAAGAAGAAGCGGTCCAAGAACCTTCAACGACCGGCATACGTTCGGAACCGTTAGCCCAGTTGGAGTCATCACCAGAAGCATACCAGAACAGGATGCCGGGGGTGAAGTAATCCATCTTGTATTCGCCGAGGATGGAGGCAAACCAACCGGAACGCTCAACATCAAAGCCCCCGATAGAGCCCATGTCAGCGCTACCGTAAGCGGCGTCAAGAGCAAAACGGAAAGGATCGAAGTAAGTCAGCTCGGAAGCGACACCAACCCACCAAGCGTTGCCGTGGCGATCAAGATCAGCACCCTTCAGCATCGCACCATCAACACCAGTGGGGAGCAGACCGTTAGCAACGGAACCGGGACCGGAGATAAGTTCTCCAGTGACAGGATCATACTCATTAACCCCATCACCGTTGGTAAAGCTATCACGGCCAAGCGCGCCATACATGGCCCACGGGGTCACCTTCACGCCGTCGAAGGTCATGGGAACAGTCAAGCCCACGAAGTCCATAGCGTTGCTGGAAGGATTGCCCCGATACCCGTCGGTATTGTCGTTTTCAGCACGGAGCCAGAAGAGGCTGGCGCCCACGTTTTCGGTGAACTGGCCGGAGATGGTGATACCAGCGCCGTCAGCGGAACCGCCGCCGAGGATGGGGTTATTGGAGATGAAGCCGGGAAGGCTGAAGTTCTGGAGACCCATACGGACCTTGGCGTCGGTCTGGGGGATCACCCAGTCAACGTAGCTGTAACGGACCTTGACGATCTTGCCGTCAGTACCGAGAGAAGCGCCATCCTTAGAGCTACCCCAGTTCTGGTCGCCCATTTCGAGGAACAGAACGCCCTTCAGGGATTCAGAGGCGATGACGTCGATCTGGGTACGCAGACGCTGTTTGGCGGTAAACTTGTCGCCGTTCTTTTCGAACAGGTTATTGTCACCCAACTGCCAAGAAAACGTCCAGTTGCCCTTGGCCTTGATATCAGCAGCCTGAGAACCAGCAGCAGCGCCGAGCACGAGGCCGGCAGCAAGAAGCAGAGTCACGATGCGCTTCATGTGTATTCCTTCCTTCTTAAATAAAATTCCTTGATCGACGAACACAGGACAATCCAGTGTTCGCGTTTCTTTTCTCATAACTCTAAACCGAGATCAACCCTTTTTGTAAAAAAATTTAAACTTCGTGATTCTCACCCCTCTCAAAGAGGCCAAAAAGGCAAAATCCCTGTACCGTCCCTCAAGGCCGGCGTGTTTTACCCCTCCGAAAAGCAGGGCTTGACGGGACGGCACAAGTACGCAAATAGTCGCATGGTACGGTTGCTCAACGCTCCCGCCTCGCATCCGAAGACCTCTTTTTTAAGGATAGACGCATGGGTTTCTTCTCAAGTATCAAACGGCTGTGGTCATCGAATAAAACTGCTGAAACTCCGGAAACGCCACAGGCTCCGGCGGAGGAAGCACTGGCCGCTCCGCAGCCAGCGGAAACGGAAGACGGCGCATCTCACGAAGAATCTTCCGTTTCTGACGCGCCACAATCTCCTGTGGAGTTTTTGGAAAAACTGCCGGAAACGGCAGCCGCAGAGCAGCAACAGGCCGATCTGGAAATGGATCAGCTCGCTGCCGGACAATCTCTTGAACCGGACGGGCAAGCTCCCGCACCTGCGGCTGCCGCCCAACCTGCCCCTCAGCCCGACGCCCCGAAGGAACCTTCCGGATGGCGCGATACGCTGCTGCTTACCCTCCGGGAAGCCGAACCGCGCCTGTCCGTGTGGCTGTCCATCGCTCTGGAAGATCTCGGACCCGACGCACGCACGGGCGACGAACTCTGGGAGCGTGTCCGCTTCCTTTTGACCGCCCTTGGAGCCCCGGAGAACGAAGCCGATGCCTTCGTCGCCGACTTCGCCGCATGGGCCGCGCGCATGGAATACGAAGAAGTGGCGGACTTCCGTTCGGAACTGCAGTACCGCCTCGCCCTTGCTCTCGATCTTGAGGACGAAGAGGATGAACGCAACCGCATTTTCCTCAAGCTGCATCAAGGGCTGGAACGGACCCGTGAACAGCTCGGCAAAGGGCTCTCCACCCTCTTCGCCAGCCACGGCGACCTGTCCGCCGACTTCTGGGACGAATTGGAAGAACTCTTCATTATGGCGGACATGGGCGTCGAAGCCGCGACCGAGCTGTGCAAACGCCTCAAGTCCCGCGCGCGTGCCGCTTCCGCGACCACTCCCGAGGAACTTCGCCCTCTCCTCGCCGCGGAGCTGGAAGACATTTTCCGCATCCCGCGCCGCGTCGTCGCGGTCAATCCGCCCGAGGTCGTTCTGATCATCGGCGTCAACGGCGTAGGCAAGACCACGACCATCGCCAAGCTGGCCTACCGCGCCCGTATGCAGGGCAAAAAAGTCCTCCTTGCCGCCGCCGACACCTTCCGGGCCGCCGCCGTGGAACAGCTCGGCATTTGGGCGGAACGCACGGGTTCCGGTTTCCACTCCAAGGGGCAGGACGCCGATCCCGCCGCCGTGGCGTGGGAGGCGATGGATGTCGCCATCAGGGATCAATACGATATTCTGTTTATCGATACCGCCGGACGTCTGCACACCAAGAGCAACCTGATGGATGAGCTCCACAAGATCCGGGAAGTCATCGCCCGCAAGCATCCCGGCGCTCCGCACCGCAGCATCCTTATTGTAGACGCCACCACCGGTCAGAACGCGCTCCAGCAGACAAAAATATTCAAGGAAGCAGCAGGTATCGACGAACTTATCCTGACCAAGCTTGACGGCACTGCCAAGGGCGGCGTCGCCGTGGCCGTTTCCATGCAGTACGGTATCCCGATCACCTACGTCGGCCTTGGCGAAAAAATGGAAGACCTCCGCCCCTTCAACGGGGATGACTTCGCTAAGGCGCTCCTTGAGCAGTAAAAAATTGATAAAAAGGGAGGAGCTTTTCTGGAAAAGGCGCCCTCCCTTTTCTCTAGGATGGGTTCACTTTGAAAGGATTGGAAATATTGGGGAAGGGGAACTTTTCTGAAGAAAGCTTCCCCTTCCCCAAATCTACCCGCGTAGAGTCCGCCACACCCTTTCCAAAATTTTTTGTGCCTATCGAGTCCCCGTTCACGATTCTTTCTGAGGCAGGTTGCCTTTGGAACACGCTATTTGAAAGTGGAAATACCCTGCCGTCCCACCCTTCTCCTCCCAACCCTTTTGACTTTTTTCCGTTTTTTTCCGAAAGTATGTCACCCTTTCACACGCGACCCATCCTCAAAAAACACACTTTGGAGTGGGCAAGACGTTTGGGGGAAACACGGAAAAGCGCTCTCGCTTCTTCGCCCTTCCGCCTTGCCCCTGTTTCCTACGCCGGAGACCTGCATGTACGACATCGACGATCTGAAAAACCTTGTGGATATGGCGGCGGGCGGGCGCAGCCCCGCCGACCTTCTCATTACCAACGCGAAGCTGGTGGACGTGCTGACCGGCGAAATCCGGGAAACGGACGTCAGCGTGGGCGGAGGCAAAATCCTCGGCTTCTCGCATACCGAGGCGGTGAAAGTCGTTGACGCGCGAGGAGCCTACCTGCTGCCCGGCCTCATCGACGCCCACATCCATATCGAATCCAGCATGGTGAGCCCCGCGCGTTTCGCCGGGCTGGTACTCCCGCACGGCACCACCAGCGTCGTGGCCGATCCGCACGAAATCGCCAACGTCCACGGACTGGAAGGCATCCGGTACATGCTGGAAAACGGGCGACACCTGCCGCTCAATATTTTTATCGCCCTCCCCTCCTGTGTTCCGGCGACGCCGTTCGAGGATTCCGGCGCGGTCCTTTCCGCTGAAGAACTGGAAGAGCTCATCGACGACCCCAAAGTGACCGGTATCGGCGAAATGATGAACTTCCCCGGCGTCGTCTCCGGCGACTACGACGTACTGGCAAAAATCCAGCTCGGTACGTCCCACGGCAAAATTGTGGACGGACACGCCCCCGGCTTGCTTGGCCGGGATCTCGACGCCTATCTCGTCACCGGCATTACGAATACCCACGAGTGCACCACGCTTGAGGAGATGCGCGAGAACCTTCGCCGGGGCAGCTACATCCTTATACGCGAAGGCTCCGCCGCCAAGAACCTCCGAACGCTCCTGCCCGGCGTTACGCCCGGCAACGCGCGGCGCTGCGCGTTCTGCTGCGATGACCGCCATATTGAGGATATCGTTTCCGACGGCCACATGGACAACCATCTGCGCCTCGCGGTAGGCATGGGGATGGATCCGGTACAGGCCATCACCATGTGCACGCTCAACGCCGCGGAGTGCTTCGGGCTGCGCAACAAGGGAGCCATCGCCCCCGGCAGGGATGCCGATTTCATCCTTGTGGACGACCTCAAGGCATTCCGCGTGCGCAAGGTATTCACGGCGGGACGCCTGATCGCCGAAGACGGACGCGTCCTCATCCCGCTGGATGACGCGGCTGCGGGAGCGCCTTCCCACTCCATCCACCTCAAGCCGCTGGCCGAGGATGCCCTGTCCTTGCCTGTCCGTACCGGAAAAGCCCGTGTCATCGGCATTGAGCCCGCCTCCCTCGTTACGAAGAGCCTCGTCCGCGAGGTGAATACCGATGATGCGGGATGCTTCCAGTCCGCGCTGAATCCCGGCCTGACCAAGATCGCGGTCATTGAGCGGCACAAGAGGACGGGGAAACGCGGCATCGGGATTCTGGAAGGCTATGGGCTCACGGGAGGGGCCATAGCGACGACCATTTCCCATGACTCCCACAATATTGTTGTAGCGGGCGACAACGACCCTGATATGCTGCTTGCCGTCCGTGAGTTGGCGGACATGGGCGGCGGCATCGTCTCCGTGCACGGAGGGGCCATCCGGCGTCTGCCCCTCCCTATCGCGGGCCTCATGACCTCCGCCGATCCGCAGGAAGTCAATGCCGTCCTTCACGATATGCTCGTTGCCGCGCGTGCGGAACTCGGTATCCCCGAAGACGTCGAACCGTTCATGACCCTCAGTTTCATGGCTCTTCCCGTCATTCCGGAACTCAAGCTGACCGCCCGCGGCCTGTTCAACGTCAACACTTTTTCCTTCGTCGGCGTAGAAGCCGACTGACGAGGTGCGCCATGCCCAGACTGTTGCCCGGGACCTCTCCCGAAACCGACCTCTACGCTCTTACCGACGACGAACTGTCTCTCGGGCGTCCGGCGGTTGAAGTCGCCAAAGCCCTGCTCGACAGCGGCATCAAGATCCTCCAGTACCGCGAAAAAGAAAAAAAGGCCGGACAGATGCTCAAAGAGTGCCTGGAGCTGCGCCGCCTGACCCGCGAGGCTGGTGCCTGCTTCATCGTGAATGACCATGTCGACATCGCTGTCCTCTGTGAAGCCGACGGCGTGCACGTCGGCCAAGAGGATCTCCCCGTCGAGGCCGTGCGCCGTCTCGTTGGCCCGGACATGATCATCGGCCTGTCCACCCATACCCCTGATCAGGCCCGCGCAGCCGTGGCCTCCGGTGCGGACTATATCGGGGTCGGCCCCATTTACCCGACGCAGACCAAAAAGGACGTTTGCGCCGCTGTAACCCTCGATTATCTTGATTGGGTCGTTGCCAACATCACCCTGCCTTTCGTCGCCATCGGAGGCATCAAGCGCCACAACATTGCGGACGTCATCGCGCACGGCGCCCGCTGTTGCGCCATCGTTTCCGAATTCGTCAGCGCTCCCGACATTCCCGCCCGCATTGCCGAAGTCAGAAGCGCAATGAAAAAATAGTGTTTTTACAGGCGGGAGGAGAAATTATTCCCTCTCGCCGCCATGTTGCGCGATGGGGGGCGGGCGCATTCCTGTAGTGCTTTGCAGGAAGCGCTTGACCTCCGGCTGATACGGTCATATGTGTTCGACATGAACGGAATCTTCCATACTCCCAAGCGGTTCGCTCTGCTTCTCCTCGCCGCGTTCGCGCTGGCGAACGGTCCCGTGTGGGCCGCTCCGACGCCTGTCGCCGACAAGGGCGGAGATAAAAAGGAAGAGGCCGTATGGGGCGAAATGCCCGCTGGAGCCAAGACAACCTACATCGGCATCCACGGCGGCACCGTGCCAGTCAGCCTGCTGACGGCGGGGGACGGTTCCCCGATGATCGCACTCGTGGGCCTGACCGGAAGCGATTTCCTGAACTTTTTGCGTACCAACGACAGATTGCAGGAAGAGCCCCTGTTTGCCGACAATACAGGGATCTACGCCCCGGGGGCGCACCCTTCGGACATAAGCGACACCCCCGTACAGCCGACAGCCGCTGACGTACCTACGCCACACCTCACCGGGAATGCGACGCAACCCATAACCGGGAACGCTACACAACCGATGGCTCCAAGCGAGCAGGCAGTGCAGCAAACCGCCGACAACCAACCGACCGAACTTCCGGCAACCGATCCCGCCATTCCATCTGAGAGCAATGCAACACTGCTTCTGGCGGGCTCTTCTTCCGGGGATATCCCGGTAATCTATGCAACAGGGCGAAATTTTGAACGACTGAGCCTTGTCCCGGCCAACTGGGCTCCCTTTGGCCTGACTGAAAAGGCCCTTTCCCTTGAAGGCGAAGTGAAAGTTCTCGCCCCGCCCAAGATGATGCCCAAGCGGCACACCATAAAAAAGAAACGGCATTAGCCGTTGGACGTCCCCCCTAAGAGGAGGAAGGAGCTTTTCCTTCCCCCTCTTTTTTATACGGCTCAGGCTTTACGTAGCAGGGGAGGAGTTACCGAGAACGTCCCTACCCTTTTCCCCTCCTTTCTTCATGAAAACGGCATGAGAGCTATGTATCTCTATAAGGACATCTCTCCGCCTTGCTCAGAGGTTTTCCGGGCCTCTGCTTAAG
>OMGP01001609.1_pt1 | contig 17539 bp, 12 predicted proteins | sample 1646091 | NCBI WGS metagenome assembly OMGP01 (sample SAMN05578580, study PRJEB25193) | human gut metagenome | biome: Human Microbiome; feature: human-associated habitat; material: feces | host: Homo sapiens | place: USA:Birmingham | reverse complement strand
AAAGCTGCCGTGGAAGCGTTAAGCTCTGTCCTTTGGGGATTTTCCGCGCAGGACACTTTGAAAACGCTGGACTGCTTTTTCCCGCCAGATGTGTGAGAGTATTTTGAAAGAGAATTGGGAGGAAATTGGAAGGGTTTTGCTATTGAACGCAAAATCGCCGTATGTTAAACTAAGTATGCTCAAAACTATAAACAAACCAAAAGCAGCCGCAGGAGGACGCCATTTTTGATGTGCGTCTTTTTTTCTGCCCTTATGCGGTCAATGAAACAGCATCCGGCTTTCGCTGGGTGCTGTTTCCTGCTTTTGGGCAACACAAGGAGGTAATGCTTTTGAAGCACAAGTGTCCGTCTCCCCGTATTGGGAAAAAGCCACGTGGCAATATCGGCCGTTGGCTGTATGCGGCGTTTCTGACCGCCACGCTATCCGCTTCTCTCTGTCAGCCGGCCTCTGCCGCAACCGTGTGGGAGAAGGCCAATGAGATCATGCGGGATGTCTATACGCAGATCCTCGGCATCTCCACGATTGCAGCCATCGTTACGGCCGCAGTCGCACTGCTGATGATGAATTTCTCCCGCAGCGGCCGAACCGTCGATGAAAGCCGGGCTTGGCTCAAGCGAATCATCATCACATGGGCTGTTTTGAACGGTCTCGGCTTCATTATGAGCTATGTTACGCCCTTCTTCAGCGGCGGGCAGTGGACCGCCCCGTAAAAGCTATGGGAATTTTAGACGGTATTGTAGAGTGGATCGCGGAGCAGATCATGTACGGTCTGGATATGATCAACACCTCTGTTTTGGGGGCATTGGGCTGTGACATGAACACATTTCTGCGATATTTTCCCGCAGCGGAAACCATGTATAGCCTTCTGGTGGCACTTGCCATCGGGCTGATCCTGTTGGGCTGGGTCTGGAATCTGTTCAAGAACTATGGACTGGGCTTGGGCGTGGACGCAGAGGATCCGGTCAAGCTGACCGCCAAGGCGATTCTGTTCATTGTGCTTGCGTACTATGCAGATGAAATCGTAAACATTGCGCTGACGATAGGCGGAACGCCTTATGCGTGGATACTGTCCTCAGAGCTTCCTTCTTTGGACTTTGCCAGCTTCAATTCTGTTCTGCTGACCATCATCGGCGTCTGTGCCAACGGCGGCGTTGCGCTGATCGTTCTGATTCTGACACTGATTCTTGCGTGGAACTACATTAAGCTGCTGTTTGAAGCGGCAGAACGGTATGTACTGCTGGGCGTCCTGGTCTATACCGCACCGGTAGCCTTTGCCATGGGCGCATCGCAATCCACCGCAAATATTTTTAAGAGCTGGTGCCGGATGTTCGGCGGGCAGATATTCCTGCTGCTGATGAACGCATGGTGTCTTCGGCTGTTTATCACGATGGTCGGCACATTCATCTCAAATCCGCTTTCCATGTAGGAGGTCATTACCACGAAGAAATATCATAGAATCATTCCGCTGCTGGGCACCGTTCTTTTGCTTGCGCTCACCTTGGCGGTACCTGCGTTTGCTCTGGAGGAAAGCGATGTCGAAGCCGCAGTCAGCAGTTCCAGCCGCGAGGCCGTGACGGGAAATGTCCTGGTCTGGTTTCTCTGCGCGGTTGGTTTTCTCAAAGTCTCGCAGAAAATCGACAGCTTCATGGCAAGCATCGGCGTCAACGTGGGGCATACCGGCGGTTCCATGCTGGGTGAGGCGATGGTGGCATTCAAGGGTGTCTCCCTCGCTGCCGGCATGGCTGGAAAAGTTGTCGGGAACTTTGCCGACAGAGCCTCCAGCCGCGCAGGCGCCACCGCATCCGGATCTTCCGGCTTTCTGCAAGGTGGTCTGGCCGGCGTTGTCAGTCGGAAAATCACCAATGATGCCGTAAGAACTGCGACGCAAACGACACAGAAAGCGTCTTCCTCCACCATGTCCGCCGCGCATCAGGCCACGGAGCGTACTGTAAATGCCGAGCGGCAGGCAGCAAGCGTTGTTCATCAGGCAAAGCAGACGCGCAGCGAAAGCGCTTCTCAAAAGTCGCAGACGGGCGTGACCCATCAGCAAGTCGCTTCCAGTACCCGAACCGCCTCGGTTTCCTCACTCCATAGGGAGTCACAGCATTCCATTGGCCTCGGCGGACGTATTTTTACCAACTCCATGTTGGAGGGCGGGCGTTTTGCCAACGATGTGATCGGTATTGTCGCAGCCGGAGATCTGCACTCCACCGGCTCCATCACCGGAGAGTTTGCGTCACAGGCGTTGTCCTCCTACATGGGCATTACCGCTCAGGGGGATGCCGCCCCGCAAATATCCTATTCCGACATTGAGATCGGCGGCGGGCGTATCACCGGCACAGAGTATTCTCCAGAGCATCCGGAGGGCATTTCCTTTGGAATGTACCATACCGGGCAATACGCGGCGCCGGACGGTGAACACCAAAAGGTTTTTTCTGCCGATGGCGTCCAATGGTACAAGCAGTATGCCGTTGATACCGTAATCAAGAAGCCCTTTACCGCACCGGACAGTGAAATCGACTATCATAAGGAGATCGTCAAGAAGATGCCCAATCCGCCGAAGCGGAAAGACCGGATATAAGGGAGGCTGTCTATGAAACCGGAAGAATTTGAGGTGTATGTGATCCCTCCCAACTTTATGGAGGGCGGCACACTCTTCGGCGGGCTTTTGAAAACCCGCAATACGATTGAGGCGGTCATCCTTGGCCTTGCGGTTGGTGTGCCGGTTCTGCACCTTCCGTTTTCCCTCACCGTCCGCGTCGTGATTTTATGCCTGACGGCTCTTCCGCTGGTGCTTCTCGCTTTGATTGGCGTATCCGGCATGAGTCTGTCCGCTTTTATCCGCCTGTTCTTTTGCTTTCTGCACAACCGCAGAATCCTTTCACGCGATGGGACGCAGGGCGGCAAAAATGGAAAAACGCTGCTGCCCAGCTGGGCGCAGCAGCGGAAAAGCGACTGCGAAGCAGAAGATCCTCCGCTCCCCAAAAGCCGCAGCCGATTTTCTGTTGATCTGAAGCAGCGCAGCGTGACGCAGTTCAAGACCTTCTTGCAGGAGGAAGAAGCCGTTCAGCCGCTCAATGCCCTGGCGGACTATATCCCTATCGAGAAAATTGAGCACGGCGTCATTTATACAAGAGATCACCGCTATGTCAAGGTTGTAGAGGTGGTTCCCGTCAACTTCCTGCTGCGCAGCGCGAGAGAGCAGCGCAGCATCATTTACTCCTTCATTTCCTATCTGAAAATTGCCCCGGTCAAGGTGCAATTCAAGGCATTGACAAAACGTGCGGACATTAACCGGCATCTGGATACCGTCCGCAGGGAGCTGGAGCATGAGCAGGATCCGCGCTGCCGTGTCCTGCAGGAAGACTACCTGAAGCTCATTCGGCAGCTTGGCTCCCGTGAGGCAATCACAAGGCGCTTTTTTCTCGTTTTCGAGTATGAGCCGCTGCCCGGAACCAAACGCGGCCATGAGGAAGAGGATGCAATCGCTTCCCTGCAAACAGCCGCACGCACGGCGGCAAATTATCTGCGGCAATGCGGCAACGAGGTCATTTCCCCTGAGAACGAGGACGACGCCACGGTGGAGATTCTTTATAACATTCTCTGCCGCAGGGCCAGCAGTGAGCCATTCTACCAACGGGTGAAGTCCGTTCTGGCGGACTACATGGCCTCCGGACGGGACATCAACGCAATTCCCGTCAATGAATTCTATGCCCCTGACAGCATCGACCTTACCCATGGAAACTACCTCTGTGTAGATGGGCTGTATTATGCCTATCTTCTTGTCCCATCAGATGGGTATAAAGCGCGCGTTCCCGCCGGTTGGCTCAGCCTTTTGGTCAACGCCGGCGACGGGATCGATCTGGACGTCTTTCTCGCGCGGCAGCCAAAGGACCGCATGGTCAGAAAGCTGGGGCAGCAGCTCCGTATCAACCGCAGCAAAATCAAGGAAACCAGCGATACCAATACGGATTTTGACGATCTCGACGGTGCGATCCGCAGCGGCTATTTTCTAAAAGACGGCCTTTCCAACAATGAGGATTTTTATTATCTGAACCTGCTTATCACCGTGACAGCCGGCAGCGTGGATGATCTCGAATGGAAGGTCGCGGAAATGAAAAAGCTCCTGCTCTCGCAGGACATGGATGTACAGACCTGTTCCTTTTGTCAGGAGCAGGCTTTTTTATCCTCTCTTCCTCTGGTTTCTCTGGAGCGCCAGCTCTATGAGCGGTCTAAGCGGAATGTTCTGACAACGGGAGCCGCCAGCTGCTATCCCTTCACCAGCTATGAGATGTGCGATGACAACGGTATTCTTCTCGGCGTCAATAAACACAACAATTCTCTCATCATCGTGGACATCTTCGATTCCCGCGTCTACAAGAATGCCAATATCGCCATTCTCGGAACCAGCGGAGCCGGAAAAACCTTTACGCTTCAGCTGATGGCTCTGCGTATGCGCCGCAAGGGAATTCAGGTCTTTATCATCGCGCCGCTCAAAGGGCATGAGTTTCACCGGGCCTGTTCCAACATCGGCGGACAGTTTATCTCCATATCTCCGGCTTCTCAAAACTGCATCAACATCATGGAGATCCGCAAGGCAGATAAGTCCGTGGACGATCTGCTGGATGGCCCCGGCGCGGAAAAATCTCTGCTGGCGGCCAAAATTCAGCGGCTGCACACGTTTTTCAGTCTCTTAATTCCGGACATGTCCCACGAGGAGCGGCAGCTTCTGGATGATGCTATGATCTGCACCTACGGGACAAAGGGCATCACACATGACAATGCTTCTCTGGAACAGCCGAAACATCCCGGGCGCTATAAAGAAATGCCGATCCTGGGCGACCTGTATGAAATTCTCGCCGCCTCTCCGGAAACAAAGCGCCTTGCCAACATCCTGAATCGGCTGGTCAACGGCTCTGCCCGCTCTTTTAATCAGCAAACCAATGTGGCGCTGGACAACAAGTACATCGTCCTTGATATTTCTGAGCTGACCGGTGATCTGCTGACGGTGGGGATGTTTGTTGCTCTCGACTTTGTATGGGACAAGGCCAAAGAGAACCGCACGGCGGAAAAAGCCATCTTCGTGGACGAGTGCTGGCAGCTCATCGGCGCCAGCAGCAACCGGCAGGCCGCCGAATCCGTTCTGGAGCTTGCCAAGACGATCCGCGGCTATGGCGGCAGCCTTGTCTGCGCCACACAGGACCTCAATGACTTTTTTGCGCTGGACGACGGTAAATATGGCAAGGGCATCATCAACAACAGCAAAACGAAGATCCTGCTGAATCTGGAAGAGGAGGAAGCCCAGCGTGTTCAGGGTGTTCTTCACCTTTCTGAAGCCGAGCTGATGGAAATTACGCACTTTGAGCGCGGCAGCGCTCTCATCAGCACAAATAACAATAATATTGCCGTGGAGATCAAGTGCAGTCAAATGGAAAAGGAATTGATCACCACGGATCGCCGGGAGCTGGCCGAGCTTGCTCAGCGTGCTGCGCCAAAGCAGCATCCATGCTAATCCGTACACAATACGCATTTAAGACGTATAACGCTCCACAACCAACAGCAATACGGCGATTATACGGCTTCAATACGCATAACGAGGAGATGTTTCAATGAAAACGAGGGAACAGATCTATAGGCAGGAAGCCGCCGGCATCCTGCGGGATGTTTCCATGTACCGCGCTCTGACGGAGATGCAGCTTTTGAAGCTCTATCCGCACAAGGAAAGTAAAATTCGAAATCTGCTGTCCTACCTGCAAAAGCAGGGCCGCATTGTGCAGCGCGGCGAGTATTACCGCATTCCCGCTGATGCGGAGGAGAGCATCGATCACGGGCTTTCAAAGGCCGTTTGGGTTCTTACCGACTTTATGGAGCAGGTGGAATATCATTCTGTCAGTGACTATCCCGCCAAAATCATCTTTTTTGCGGGTGGCGAAGTTTACGAGATCATTTACGCGGAGCCGGGTAAAGAGCAGCTTATCAACCAAATGCTCTCCACGGTAAAAGAGGTTCCGCCCAAATACATCGTTCTGATTGAGCAGCCGGAGCAGATCGCCGAGATCCACACACCAAACACCAGCGGCTACTGTACCGTCTCTTCGGGCGGCGAAGTGCAGTATTATCAAATCGAATAAGGAGTTTTTTCTTGAACAGGGCCATCATATCACAAAGAATTACATCTATTCTGGCTGAGATCGAACGGCTGAACAATGCGCTCTATGCCATGAACACGACGGATATTCAGCGTTATCCCGACAACTACGAGGTGCTGTCCACGGATGCGGCGCTGCGGGCCGAGCGGATCACCTGCCGGCTGCGCCACCTGATCTATGCCACTACCAGCATCAAAAAAGAGGAATATCTGCGGTCTGCTGAAACCATGCAGGGTATTGAGATCTGCGAAAATAGCGGCATTCTGGAGATCAAGCTCCCGTGCCTTCTGCCAAAGCGCAGGCAGCGCCAAAGCACGGAGTTTCTGTTGGATCCGTTTACCTCTGCGCTCTCCGATTACGCCGCCCACCACACCATGCCGCAATTTCAGCATTGTGTGGTCTGTTTTTCCCACATCTATGCGCAGGAGCTGCCAGAGCGGCGTATCCGCGATTATGACAATCTGGAACTGAAGCAGTTTCTGGATGTTGCGGCCTCCTTCATCTTGACGGATGACAATGGGCTGCTGTGCGACGCCTACAACACCACGGAGCTGGGCGAAGAGGATTGCACACGGCTTTTTCTCATGGACAGCACGCAGTTTCCAGCCTGGCTTGCAGAGCGTCAGAATGGCGTAAAAAGCATATCGGATTTTTGACCTTTTATGGGCGCTTATTTTCCAAGGTACAAAAAGCGCCCTGAAAGCGCTGAAAATACTGCGTTTTTTCAAGGCGCTCCAGCCGCAAAATTACCCAAGCTATAAAGCCCTACGGTAAAATATCGTACAAGGAGGCAGCACGGTTTATGCCTCGAAAGCCCCGGCAGCTGCCAGCTCAAAATACGCTGCCCTATCTTCTTTTGACATTAACCGCCCTCTGCGGTGAATACCCCATCCGTCAAATCAGCCACCTGCCGGGTAGTTCCGAATACCTCGAAAGTGTCGTTACCGCCCTCCGGCGAGATGGGCTGCTGCGTACCTTCTCCAAAGACGGCCTGCGCGGTCTTCGGCTCACCTCGTCAGCCAAACGGCTGCTGTTGGCTGATGCTCCCGAATGGTTTTCAGCCTACCTGACCGGCAGTTCTGAGCCAAACAAGCTCAAAAGCGAAATTCCCAGACGGCTCCGGCTTCACCGGATGGCTGAGATCCTGACCATCATGCACAACGCTGACATTCCGGCCTTTCCATGGGAAAAGGCTCCTTTTTCCGCTGCCAGCCAAAGTGCGGCAATCCCCGCCTATTACACCTCCAGAGAGGTTAAAGAGATTGGCCCGCAAGGGGCGAAAATCAAAAGTTCACGCGCAACCGGCATCCTGCTGACGGATGGTGGTATTTTTTTGACCTATAACACCGCCAAAGCGCAGATGAAATGGGAGTACAAGGCTGAACTGCGGTTCAAAGCTCTGCTGCAAACCGGATGGGTCATGCCCGATGCGGAGATTTCCGGGATCGTGTTCGGCTCCACCATGGAACAGCTTTCTATCCTGACGCAGCCGGACGCGCACAGCTATTTCCTGCTGGATGGCAGCTTTCCGCATTTCTACTATCTGACCAATGACCGTTATGGCGAAGCGATCCTTCGCCTCTTATGCGACACGCAGCAGCGCAGGACGCTCGATGCAATCCTTGCAGACGGACTCCATGAGGGGATACCAAATTGGCGCGTCGAGAACGACGCCATTGACAGCGAGGGGAATCCTGTTCTATTCGCCTACACCTGTGATTTTCCTCGCATCCGGCGTTTCGATACCGCGCTGGAGCTGCACGGAATGGCAGGGACATTGATCTGCTTCGATTACCAGGAAGAAGCCTTGCGGGAGATCTGCGGGCAGTGTGTGATGCTGCAAAGCATTGATTTTCAACAGTTTGAAAGGAGCGTGCTCTATTCCTAAAAAGAAGCTGATTCAGCTTTTCATTATCATTCCAATCGCTGCGCTGGCGCTGCTCTATGGGAGCGGCTACCTCTCGCAGCTTTTTTCCAATTACCGTGCATGGCAGGAGGCTGGCGCCGTGTTTGGGACGTCTCCCGCATTCCCGGACGCCGGATTCGTTCCCTGCCTTGCGGCAGCCTTCCACTTTCCGTATGGGCTGTATGGCCTCGGACTCTGTATCGGTGCGCTGGCGCTGCTGATCCTCATGGTCATGCGAATGGGCTACAGTGAGGGCGGCGAATACGACCGGCAGCGCAATCTGGTCTATTCCGACAAGGGAACCTACGGCACCGCAGGCTTTATGTCCCGCAAGGAGCTGACCGAGGTGCTTGACCTTGTCCCGGATATTCGCAAGCATTCCGGTACGATTCTCGGAGAGCTGGATCATCAGGTCATTTGTATTCCTCCGAAGACTCGATTTAACGGGAATCTTGCGGTTTACGGCGCCAGCGGCTCCAAGAAGACAAGAGCCTTTTGCGTCAACATGATTCTCCAATGCGCGGCGCGGAAGTCAAGCCTTGTGATCTGTGACCCCAAGTCCGAATTGTACGAAAAGACCAGCGAATATCTGCGGGATCAGGGCTATACCGTCCGTGTGTTCAATCTGGTCACACCGTCAGCCTCCGATTCATGGAATTGTCTTGCGGAGGTCGGCGGTCAGGAATTGATGGCCCAGCTTTTTTGTGACGTCATCATCAAAAACACAGGGGGCGAAGAACGTGACCACTTCTGGGACAGCGCCGAAATGAATCTGCTCAAGGCGCTGGTCCTCTATGTTTCCACCAGCTATCCCAAGAAAAAGCAAAACATCGGCGAAGTGTACCAATTGCTCACCGCCAGTTCCGAAAAGGAACTGAATGCGCTTTTTGATGTTCTTCCCCTCACGCATCCTGCCAAAGCGCCATACAGCATTTTCAAGCAGGCGTCGGAGGGTGTGCGCGGCGGCGTTATCATCGGGCTCGGCTCCAGACTGCAGGTTTTCCAAAACCGGGATATTCGCAACATCACATCCTACAACGAGATCGATTTGGAACTCCCGGGAAAGCAGCCATGCGCGTATTACTGCATTACCAGCGATCAGGACAGCACCTTTGATTTCCTCTCCTCGCTGTTTCTTTCCTTTGTGTTTATCCGCCTGGTTCGCTATGCGGACGAACATTGCCCCGGTGGGGCGCTTCCGGTTCCTGTTCATGTACTTGGTGAAGAGCTGTGTGCCTGTGGAGTGATCCCAGATCTATCGAGAAAAATTTCGGTCATTCGTTCCAGAAACCTGTCCATGTCATGTGTGTTCCAGAACTTAGCAGGTCTTCAGAACCGCTATCCCTACAACCAGTGGCAGGAAATTCTGGGCAACTGCGATGTGCAGCTTTTTCTTGGCTGTACAGATGCTCTGACGGCGGAATTTATTTCCGACCGGACCGGCGAGGCCAGTATCTCTGTCACCAGTAAAGCCAAACAGCTTGGAACATGGCGCGTATCCAATTACACGCCTGAATACCGGGAAACCAGCGGTGTCGGCCGGCGCAAGCTGATGACCATGGACGAGGTGCTGCGTATGGATATTGATAAAGCCCTGATCCTCATTCGGGGCAAGAATGTACTGGAGGTGGATAAGTACGACTATTCCAAACATCCCGAGGTGAAGAAGCTGCGGCCGAGCAAGGCCGCCTCCCATGTCCCTGCATGGCGGGCAAATCAGCCGCAGGAAAAGCAAACTCCATCGGCGCCGCCATCTCAGGCAGCGGAAAAGAAGCCGGCGCAAAAGGAAAAGCCTGCACCGGCTGAAAAAGTCGTTGCCGTAACCAAAGAATCCATTATGAAGAAAAAGGAGGATACTTAATGCCCAAGAAAAAAACGATCCCGCCCCCTGATGATTTCTCCTCAGAGTTCATGGAAACCGAATCCGCCAAAGAACTTCCTGAGCAGCAGGTGGAGGCCGCCGGCAGCGACAACACGGAAACTCCGCTGGCAGGACCCCCGGAAGTTGATCTCGGCTCCGGCGATGTGAGCGGCACAGCAGATGTTGAGGAAAACGAGCTGGATGCCGAAAACACCGCTGATGCCGCAGAGACTGTCCCTGTTTCCGATGAAAAGGCTGAGGACCCGGAGTACGACAGCATTTTACAGGAGCTGAACAGCAGCACTCCGGCACCCCTTGACAGCAGCGGCGAAAATGCTCTGGATGCGCTTTTACTGGAAGGAAATGCGGAAAATGCTCCGCCCGCTGAAGATGAAACGGAATCCGCAGATGGTGAAACTGCTCCGCAGCCTACCGCCCCTCCCGCACCTGCCGGACGCCGTGACTCCTACATTCTGACCGTTGATGCAAAAGACCGTATCGAAACGGAAGAAGAGCGCCGTGAGGTCATCTGGCATGAGATCAAAACCTCGCATATCACCGGGCGCATCTTGACCGGAACGTTGGACGGCGTGGAGCAGACCCCTTCCGGCCGCACTATCGTTGTCATTGACTACAAGGGCTATCGCATTGCGATCCCGCTGAAAGAAATGATGCTCTATTCCGGACCCGTTCCGTATGGGGCGAAATACAAGCCGTTTATGGAGCGGATGAACAGTATCCTTGCGACCATGCTCACCGCGGAGATCGATTTCATCGTCCGGGGTCTGGATAACACCGCCCGCAGCGTTGTGGCAAGCCGCAAGGCCGCTATGCTCCGTAAGCGTCAGACCTTCTATCTGGACGCCAATGAAGATGGTGTTCCCATGATCTATGAGGGGCGCGTCGTACAGGCGCGCGTAATTGGCGTTGCGGAAAAAGTCCTGCGTGTGGAAGTGTTCGGCGTGGAGTGTACGATTTTCGCCCGCGATCTGTCTGCCGCATGGTTCGGTGACGCCCGCGAGTGTTACAGCGTCGGCGACCGTGTTCTTGTCCGTGTGCTCACCATTGACCGCAGCGACATCAACCATATTTCCATCACAGCAGATATCCGCAGCGTTTCGTCCGCCGCCAACCAGAGCAATCTGGATAAATGTGTCCTGCAGGGCAAATACGCCGGCAGAGTGACCGATGTGCGCCACGGCGTTGTGTTCATCCGGCTCAACAACGGTGTCAACGCGGTTGCCCACACCTGCTATGACCGGCGAATGCCCGGGAAAAAAGACGACGTCAGCTTTGCCGTTACCCGTCTGGATGAGGAACGAGGCATCGCCGTCGGCATCATCACCAGAATCATCAAACAGAATTTGTAAAAAAGGAGAGGCCACCATGAAGAGCTTATCAAAGCTGGCCCTTTGCCTGCTGCTTGCCATGTCGCTGACGGTCAGCGCCTTTGCCGCTCAGGTTCCCGATTCATTGGTAGCGGAAAACCTGAACGGCCAGCAGCGGCTTGTAAAAACCTACACGCTTTCCCCGGAGGTTGACCCAGATGAGCTGAAGGAAGAGGACTTTTCCTACGACGGCTATCTTTATACCTGGGCCTATACCACCAAGGTGGAACACCCGTATCTGGAAAGCAAAACTGTAATGGAAACCGTCACAGTCAATACCGCCAAAAATGACCTTGCGCAGATCCTCGCAGAGCTTTCGCCCAGTATGCCCTATGAAAAAGACGGATTCTCCGGCGAGTTGGCGCTGGATCATACCACGCTTTCCACAGAGGCGTCCGGCTACACCACCAAATACAGCAAAACCACCGAGACGAAGGTGATCGGCAATCTGGACCGCAACGACATGTCCTATGTGCCGGCCACGACCGTCAAAAACGGGAAAACGCTCACCCTTGCCAATGTGGAATGGCAGGTCACCGGCACGGCGCTCGTCGGCGAGGCGCTGGTTCCTGCCCAGTATCAGGCGGTCGCCACCTATTCCGCCTCCAGCAGCTATCAGGCTGCCACAGGCTATGTCACCACGGCGAAATATCACGGAACCGTTACTTCGGAAGGCGTGGACAGCATCACTTATACCGTGGTTTACACCGGAAGTGAGATCGTCCCAGTAAAAACACATATCTGGGATAACGGCAGCCTTGCCGCTCCGCTGCTGATCATCGCTGCCGTGCTGCTCTGCGCGGGCATCGCCGCCGCTGCACTCATCCTGCTGCGCCGCCGCAAAAATGTCTATGTGTATGTTCCGGACAGCAAGCCCCGAGAGTACCGGCTGATTGCAAAGTTCCGTGTGGAGCCTGACAGCGAGGTTCCCGCTATTGATGCAGGCGCTCTCACACTGAATCCGGGAGATGCCGTCGCGGTTGAGGTGAAAAAATCCCTTGCCAGGCATCTGGCTGGGCGCGAGTTCACCGTTTCTTTCCCGCAGAGTGACCATACTTACACGATCCAAGCCAGCAAGCACAATGACTGGCATGAATTTACCGTTCCCGCTGAAGAAGAACAGGAGGCTCCCGTATGAAGAAGTTTTTCTCATTGACTTTGACTCTGGCTGCCATGCTTTCTGCGATGGCGGTCAGCGCACAGGCTGCCGATTATTCCTTTGAAACCGATGGCACCCCGGAATACTATCCCTCCTCTTCCTATGAGGACGTCTACGGCTCCCGCTACAATTACGGTGGAAAAAATGTGGTGGACTACCAGATCCCCGAGCTGGAGTACGGGCAGCTCAGCACCACCCAGACCGGGGTGATGGAGAAAATCATGCTGCCCGGTCTTCAGAGCATCTCTGCATCCGGCAGCGGCATTTACGGAATTTCTCCCGGCGGCGGGACTGTCGAGATCCCCGGTTTTCTGCAGGGCGGCTCCACAGCTACTCCTGCGACGCCCGCTTTCACGGAGCTGACACAGGATTTTCTGCTCTCCAACGGTGCCGTCGGAAAGATCTCCATTCCTGCCATCGGGGTCAAGAACTACTATCTCTGGGAAGGTGAAACGACTGCCAGCATGAAAAAGGGGCTGGGGCATTTCACCAGTACCAGCGTCTGGAACGGCAATGTGGCTGTCTGCGGGCATAATCGCGGCGCCAAATATGTGATCGGAAGCATCAAGGATCTGGATGCAGGCGATAAGATCACCTATACCACATCCATGGGTACCCGTACCTATCTGGTGGAGACTGTGACCAAAATCAGCAGCAGCGATTGGAGCTATTTGTCCTCTACCACGGATAACCGGATCACGCTCTTCACCTGCGTTGCCGGAGATTCCAGTCAGCGCTGGTGTGTGCAGGCTGTTCAGGCATCTTAAAATCTTTTGTTGAAAAAGCCGCTCTATGATCGTAAAGGAATAGTAGATCAAAAATAAGGAGGCTTTTCCATGAAGAAGCAGATCCTCACGATGTTTACGGGCCTTTTTATCGGCGCTATTATCACAGGCGGAGCTTCCGCCTATGCTGCGGGAATCCTCGCTGAACGCAGCAACCATCGTATTTTTGTCGATGGGCAGGAGGTGCAAATGAAAGCGTATGGTATTGCTGGACACAACTATGTGAAACTCCGCGACATTGGCAAAGCGGTCGGCTTCAATGTGTTCTGGGATGCGGACAGCGGATGTGTGCAAATCGAAACCGGTGCGCCTTACACTGGTGAAGCGCCGGTAAAGTCCACAACGACAAAGCCCATGGAACATCCTGTGCAGACAGATGTTGCCACCGCAAAGCAGGACATCATTGATCGCACCAATGCGCTGCGGCGTGAAAATGGCGTAGCTGCGCTGTGTGTCAACGACAAGCTCATGCAGGCGGCGCAGGTGCGGGCCGATGAAATGGCTGCCACAGGTACCTATTCTCATACCAGACCGGACGGCAGGCAGTACTACACCGTTACGGACTGCAGACAGGTCGGGGAAAATATTCACCAGATCCCGCTGCTTTATCTTGAGCAGCAAAAATCCGCGCTTGCGGAGACGCTCATATATTCATGGTCAAAATCCGCAGGGCACATGGAAAACATGACCGATGAAAGCTATGCGGCTATCGGCGTCGGCCTTGCACGAGGGACTGACGCCAACGGCTTGGAGTGCTGGTACTGTGTCCAACTATTTCTTCGCAGCGGATACAGCATTTCGGCGGTGGACAAGCCGGCAACAAAGTAAATCCTGTTATCCTATATCACAAAGCAGACCGGGGAGCCTCGGTCTGCTTTTTCTTGTGCAATTTTGCAAGGAGGTAGCTCATTGAAAAAATTAAGAACCAGGCTCGTCTCGGCGTTTCTCGTTATCATGACGCTGTTGACGCTGCTCCCGACTTCCGCGCTGGCCGCTTCCAGCACCGGAACAGGGATCAAGCCTACCAGCAACACAAACTACTGGACAACGCGGCTTCTCCATGACGGTACGCCTTACAGCTATAAGCCCCCGATGGCGGCAGGCAAAATGCTCTACTGCCTGGATCGCGGCTATGGCTACCGCTGGGGTACTCCGTCGTTCCTCAACTCTTACACCTATACCTCCGCCACCGGCGCGGACGCGGACGCTGTCCTGAAAACGGCGCTGGCGCAGAGCGGCATGGGTGAACTGGATGCCCAGCAGCTTGAAAACTTCAAATGGATGATGTCATTCATCGTGGACTATAAGGGTGACATCCCCGGCAGCCTTTTTATGGCTGCGCAGACGTATGTGTGGGATCACCAGACCTTCAAGGGTGAGGGCGATGGTGACATCGATGGCGGTGGTTACGCCAACGCCGATACCTATGAAATGTACCTGGGCTATATCGATTGGATGTTGAAAGAAAAGGCCAAGGAAGACGCAGAATTTCAGCGCCAAATTGAAAAATACGCAGAACAGGGCATCATCGCCACTGTGGTAGAAGATGAAGCTGCAAAATGGGCGGTCTACGCGAAATCCAGCGTTAAGGGGCGTCAGGCTTTCTTTAACTATTATGCGCCGAGAAAACTCGTCACCAATACATCTGAGCCGGGAAAGCCGCCGGCTGGGGACGCTGATATTACGCTGCGGAAGGTTGCCGCAGGAACGACCCGTGGTTTGGATGGCGCAAAATTTAATATTTACCGCGACGGTCAGATCGTCGGCAGCGATGTGACCCAAAATGGCGGAATCATTGAGGTCAAGGATGTCACCAAGGGCCTGTGGTCCTTCGTGGAAACCGAGGCCCCGGAGGGCTACTGCGCCGACTCTACGCCCATCAGCGTCTATGTCGATACCACCGATGGCGACAAGCAGTACACGGTCACTGCCGAAAATTACGCACTGCCCGATATGAAGATCACCAAGCGGGACGCCATGAGCGGCAAACCGATTTCCGGCACGGTGTTTTCCATTAAGTCCGTTACCGGCAGCTATTCCACCTCCGTCACGACCGGGACAGACGGCTCCGCAACGCTCTCGGCCATTCCTGCCGGTGTCTATGTTGTGCGTGAGGAATCCGTTCCCGAGCCGTACATCGTAACCAATACCGAGCAGACCGTGGCGCTGCGCCCCGGTAAAACCTCCGAGGTCACTTTCGTTGACTATGAAAAGCCCGGCCTTGAAATCATCAAGAAGAACATTGCCAACGGGGAACCCATCGAGGGCGTGACCTACCGCATCGAGCAGATCGACGGCAGCTTTTCTACCAGCGCCACGACCGATAACCATGGGCGGATTTTCCTCGACTCTGTTCCTGTTGGCACATTCAAAGTAACGGAGATCAATGTCCCCAGTCATGTCATTCTCTGCCCCATCCCGCAGGAAGTGGCATTGAAGCCCGGCGAAACCTCTACCGTCACCTTCTTCAACGCCCTCAAGCCCAGCTTGGAGATCCGCAAGGTAGACAGTGTCACCGGCGATCCCATCAAGGGCGCTAAGTTCCAGATCTGGTATGGCAGCAACCATACCGACACCGGAGAACTCAACGACCTCGGCACTTACTTTTCTGACGCAAGCGGAAAGATCATTCTCCCTGAGATCAAGGATGGCTGGTACAAAGTAACTGAATTGGAACCGGCGTCCGGGTACGCCATGAAGGAGCCTGCCACGCAGGAATGCTTCATCTCCGGTGGCGAGAGCAAGGTGCTGACCTTTGAAAATACGCCCCTTTCCGCCATCATCATCCGCAAGGTGGACAGTGAGAGCGGTCAGCCGTTGGAGGGTGCATGGTTCCGCGTCCGCTACCTTGGCGGCACCTCCGGCACAGGCGGTACCGTGGTTGGAGAGATCAAAACCTCGCAAAACGGAACCGCCATTTTAACGGGCCTCGCCGCAGGCACTTATGTCTGCGAAGAGATCTCCGCGCCGGACGGGTATGTGATCACCGACGCCGCGGAAACGGTCTATCTCTCCGGTAAGGATCAGGACGTGATTACCGTGACCTTCGGCAACGATAAGATGGGTTCCCTCCTGATCGTAAAAAAGGACGCCGTGACCGGCGCCCCTATTTCTGATGTGGAGTTCTTCATCACCGATTCGGATGGCAGCGTGATCGGCAACGCCAACGGAAAGTATGTGACCGATAGCGCGGGAACCATCCGCATTGACGACCTGACCCCCGGCATGACGGTCATCGTGAAAGAGGTGCGGACCAAGGAAGGGTACATCCTGGATGATACCCCGCAGAGCATCAAAATCAAGCGCAATGCCGTGATGACGCTGGAGTTCCGCAATCAGCCCAAGGGCGGCGTGCTCGTGAAAAAGGTGGACGCTGTGACGAACGCTCCCATCTCTGACGTGGAGTTTCTTGTCACGGATTCCGACGGCAATCTCATCGGCAACTCCAACGGCAAGTTCGTGACGGACAGCGCAGGCACGTTCACGATTACCGACATCGCCCCCGGCACCACGCTTATTATCAAGGAAGCCCGCGCGAAGGCGGGGTACATTCTCGATGATACCCCGCAGACGGTTAAGGTCAAGTCCAATGAAGTTGTCACGGTGGAGTTCCGTAACCAGCCCAAGGGCAACCTTATTGTGGTCAAGCAGGACTCCGTTACAAAGGAGCCGCTGGAAGGTGTCGAGTTTAAGATCACCTACGCAGATGGCTCGTATGTAGATGCCGAGGGCGGCACGCTGTCCTCCACCGGCCTGTACTGGACGGATAAGGCGGGTAAAATCACCATTTCCGGTATTTCCGGCACCGTGGTGGTCACAGAGATCGAAACGATCCCCGGCTACACCATCGACGAGAATACCCGCACGCAGACTGTGGTGGTCAATCCCAACGACACACAGACTCTCCACTTCTACAACACGCCTATTGGCGGCGTGGAGATCATCAAGGTCAACGAGGATAACCACAGTGAGCGCATCCCCAATACGACCTTTGAGATCCGCAAGGTGGACGATGCCTTGGTGGATACCGTTACGACGGACAAAAATGGCCGTGTGTTCGTGGCTCTGGAGGATGGCAGCTACTATGTAAAAGAGGTCACATCGAACAAATCGTTCCGGCTGGATGATACGCCCCACTATTTTGAGATCAAGGACGGCAAGCATGTGACGCTTCAGGTGACCAACAAAAAGCTCAGCGGCATCGTCATCCACAAAATCGACAGCGCCACGGGAGAGGGGATCTATGGCGTAAAGTTTGTCCTCTATGATGCGAACAAGAAGCCCATCGGCG
>OMGP01001599.1_pt1 | contig 17592 bp, 9 predicted proteins | sample 1646091 | NCBI WGS metagenome assembly OMGP01 (sample SAMN05578580, study PRJEB25193) | human gut metagenome | biome: Human Microbiome; feature: human-associated habitat; material: feces | host: Homo sapiens | place: USA:Birmingham | reverse complement strand
ATTTAATAATATTAAGATTGAGATGTAATTGATATTATTTAAGAGAAATTATTTCTTTTTAGTTTTTACAGCTTTTTTAGCAGACCAAGCAGAGTAAACATTCTTAGATTTGTTGTTTACTTTTGTTACTTTATAGCTTCGAACTCTTACATAATATTTCTTGTTCTTTTTCAGTTTCTTTAAGACTTTAGAAGCAGATTTTGCAGAAACCTTGACTGTTTTTGCTTTCTTAAAGTTCTTAGATGTGCTGTACTGAATCTGGTAAGCAGCAACTCCGGAAATCTTCTTCCAAGATACTTTGATAGAAGTCTTCTTAGCTTTGCTTAATTTCACAGTTGTCTTTGCAGGAGCTTTCACAGTTGTTGTGTTTGTTACTGTAGTTGTAGCTGCTGGTTTTGTTGTAGCAGATGCAGCAGTAGTCGCAGCATCTTTTGTTTTTAAAGCTTTGACTGCATTGATCGCTTCTGTTAAATGAGTGATCTGCTCACTAACCTCTGCAGAACTTAAATCCTTTTTGTTAAGTAAATCTTTTGTTTCATCTAGTTCAGTTTGAAGATTAGCAAATGCAGTTTGCTTGTTAGAACTATCAACATAGGAATCTTTCTTCAAAGATTCAGCTTCTGTTACTAATTTCTGAAGAGAAGCTTTTTCTTCGTCGCTTGCAAGAGCCTTTTTGGATACAATATTGTCTTTTGTAGCTTCAAAGTTAACTGTATAATCCTCGTAACCAAGAGCATAAACTGTTAAACTCCAATAACCTGTACCATCTGTATTCTCAGGTAACTGGCAACGAATAGAATCTGTTAATCCAAGCTGGATTCCCATAGATTTATGCATCCAGTTATCAGCTGCAAATTTTGTTCCGTAAGAAGCTAAAGCTTTTGTACGAGTGCTGTCATTTCCGTAGTATGTCCATTTAACAGCCTGCATCTTGTCACCTAAAGCACCATAGTCATCTCCATTTAGATCCACACGAAGAAATTCTCCATATGATCCAGAAGCAGCTTTTACAGTTGGAGTGATTTTTACAGCTTTCTGTAATGTCTGATCTTTAATACCAGAGTCAGTACCAGTTGTTCTGGCTTTGAAAGAGAAGGAACCGTCAGAACCTTTGACCGCTTCCTTTAATCCATTTGTATCTGCTGTTACATTTGCAGATGCTTCATAAGAACTTAAAACACCTTCTGCATATCCACCAATCAGTGTACTATTGTTTTCAACAACAGAGTATTTTGCTTTGAAATCGTTGTAGTCAGAAGCCTTTACTTTTACAGGAACATATTTGATTCCAGAAACACTATAGTGATCCATTTTTTTTGTGGAATTGTCAGCAAATGTTAAAGTTCCTTTGTTAAAAGTAACTCTTCCTTCCACGTCTTTTAGATGTAAATAAGTGGCTGTTACTTTACCATCAGAAGCTTTTACCTGTTCCCAATTAGAAATCTGATAAGCACTTCCATCGGTTGTATAGATCGTAGTAATGCACTGGAAACTTCCTCTATGAAGACCATGGTTTGTTGTAGCACGAGTAACGGCATCGTATCCACCATTATCAAGTTCACTATGACTATCTAATGTATCAGAAGAGCTGTCATTACCGGCAGCATAAACACCCTCAGATGCCCAATATTCATTCCAGGTAAGTCCAGCATAGCAATAAACATATTCATCAGACTGTTCATTAGCAGCCTTAACAATGTGAGCAACATGAAAAATATTCGCTGTCACAGGAGTCGCAGTTAAAACCATTGCAACACTCATAGCGATAGCAAAGGCTTTCCCGATTAATCTTTTACACATATAGTTTTTCCTCCGTTTTTCTGCAATATAAAATAATAGCGCGTATATAGTTAGAAAGCTCTAACTGTCGAAAAATATGATACCACACGAAAGGTTAGTGAACAATAACTATAAATGAGAATAATTATCAATATCTTGCTATCTATTAAGCACAGGAACACTCTTATGGACATTGGACAGGATATTGATAATTATTCTGGAAGTTACTATAATTAAGGAAGTCATTTTAAGAAATTCGTAAGAATTATATCCGCAGAAACGAAAGAACCACCTGATACACTAAAACCATCAAAGATACGAGGAGGAAAAGTATGAACCAGCCAAAGATCCTGGTCGTTGACGACGACAAAGAGATCGTAGGAGCGATCAAGAAACGTCTGGAAATGGAAGACTATGAAATCATAACGGCATATGATGGTCTGGAAGCCATGGATATCCTGATGGAACAAGAAGTCCAACTTCTGATCATAGACGTTATGATGCCGAAGATGGACGGACTATCCGCAACGATGAAGATCAGGGAAAGCAAGAACATCCCGATCATCATTCTTTCAGCCAAGACAGAAGAAAGCGATAAGATCCTGGGACTATCTATGGGAGCCGACGACTATATCAGCAAACCATTCCGCCCAGATGAACTAGTAGCGAGAGTGAAATCCCAGCTGCGAAGATACATGCAGTTTGGAGGAATGAACGCTGCAGAAAGTAATAAGGAACAGATCATCAATGGCGGACTGATCCTTGACATGAAAGGAAAAAGGATGATGGTAGACGGAGAGCCGGTGAAACTGACTGCAACCGAATACAAGATCGTAAGCCTTCTGATGAACAACCTGGGCAGAGTATTTTCAGCAGATGAGATCTACGAACGCGTATGGAACGAAGAAGCCTATGCAACAGAGAATACCGTTATGGTCCACATCCGTCGTATCCGCGAGAAAATAGAAATAGATGCAAAAAATCCAAGATATTTAAAGGTGGTGTGGGGAATTGGATACAAGATCGAGAAAATGGACTAACAAAGTATTGATCACACTTGTGATGATCGTCATGACCCTGTCAGGGATATATGGACTCAACATGATCCATAACATGGCATTGACAGGAGATAACAGCTTCAGTCTGGATGAACAGGATCAATCAGACTATATCAAACACACACAGATGTCACTGTTTGACAAATGGGCGGATCAAGAAAGTAATAAAGTCTATTATACACAGGTAAATCATGTATCAGAAAGTTTACTGAATAAGATAAAAAAAGAATCGTTTGTGAAAGTAACGATGAAGGTCAAACCATATGATAAAAAGATGGTAACGACAACATCAACATATGGAACAGAAAATGCGAACTATACTGGGGGCAGGATTGAACATTTTCATATAGAAAGAGACAAGACAGAGAAATTAAACAAAGACGGAAGTTTCAAAGGATGGGATCCGTATGATGATTACGATGAGTACAGTGAGTACATTGTGCCTCAGACAGAATACTATGAATTCTCAGGAGATAATTATACACTGCGGGATATATTCCCAGAACAGCTTCTGATCAATGATGAGAAGAATCAGCGTCTGGAAAATGCAGACATTGAGATTTCTTTGACAAAAAAAGCATTAACAGAGATTGAAAATTTTCGAAAAGGATCAACAAAACAGATTACGACGGGAATCAAAACGATTATCGTTGTTTCGATCATTGAAGTAATCGGAACGATCCTGCTGTGCATCTTATTTGCACTTCAGGAAAAGCGAACCAGATTCTTTAGAGGGCTTGACAGGTTCTGGTGGGAGATCATACTGGTGACAGTAATTACGCTGCTTGGACTGGTGATCGCATTATGCTTTGCAATCTGGGAATATACGATAGAATATACACAGGGCGGGATCACAGGTTCAACGATCGAGATGATCATGACGCTGAGTTATATCTCAGTTCCATTTTTCATCATGGCATTTGCCGTATGTATTCAGACTACGGTATGGAGGATTCGCCAGAAGAATCTTCTGGATTCAACATTTTGTCTGGGATATATTCGAAAATGGAGCCGTCGGGCAAAGACAAGAAGAAAGCTGGAAGACGAAGCAATGTCATTTGCACAAAAACATGCAAGAGACAGGATCAGACAGTACAGGGTCTTACGATATATTTTAACTGTCGGTACACTTGCTTGTATCATCATGGGAATGAGTGGAATGAATATTCCATCCCCACTCTTGTTTATAGCAGCAGTCATTTTTGTTTTCCTTATCAGATATTTTTCAAGATATTCAGACAAATACGCAAAAGAACAGAGAGATTTAAGCATGCTTGTCGATCAGATCGAACGTATTTCCAATGGAGAACTGACGGCAACGACCGATATTTCAAAAGAATCTGCGTATTATGAATACAGTCAGAAACTGACCAATATCGGGCAGGGAATGGAAAAAGCATTAGAAACACAGATGAAGGGCGAGAGAATGAAGATCGATCTGATCACAAATGTATCACATGATCTGAAGACACCGCTGACTTCTATCATCGGATACGTCGATCTCTTAAGCAGAGATCAGACATTATCTGCAGAATCAAGAGATTATGTAACCATCCTGATCAACAAGACCGAACGCTTAAAATCCATCATTTCTGACCTATTTGAACTTGCGAAAGCAACAAGTGGAGATGCGAAAGTAGATCTGGAAGAAATGGATATGAAACGTCTGGTAGAACAGACACTGGGGGATATGGCAGATCAGATAGAAAAATCTGGATTTGCGATCAGATATCAGTGCGAAGCTACACACACAAGATTTATCGGAGACAGCAGCCGCATGTACCGAGTGGTACAAAATGTCATAGAAAATGCCTTAAAATACTCCCTGAAAGGAACCAGAATCTTCCTAAGGATCACCGAAGCAGATCAAAATATAAAATTAGAAGTTATAAACACAGCATCCTATGAGATGAATTTTACAGAAGAAGAGATCATGGAACGGTTTGCCAGAGCGGAAAAATCACGTACCAGCGAAGGAAACGGATTAGGACTTTCCATCGCAGACAGTTTTACAAAGAATTGTGGAGGAGAGTTTTCGATAAGAATAGACGGAGATCAATTCCTGGTTACTATACAATTTAAACAACATTTAGATGTAAACAAATAGATTTCATATATTTTTTGACAAAATTGTAAAAATTGAAAAAAACTATGTTGAAAGGGTAGAAAACATAAATATAAAAGTATATACTAGTGGTGTCGACAATATGCAAATAGACCATTTGAGAGAGTGGTTTTTAAATCCTTTTTTTCATGAAGTTTTGATACATGGTGACTTATGGAACGGTTGCGTATTTGGAGACATCTGCTTTTAAAGTCTCTTCAGACATTAAGATCTGGAGGGGCTTTTTTTCTTAGAAATAGGACGTAACAGCATTTGATACAAACAAATGCTTCTGGTATAATAAAAAGAAAAGAGCATGCACGGAAAGGACACGAAAGAATGAAGAGACGTTTAATCAGCCTTGTCCTTGTATTGATGCTTGTCATGACAGCAGGATGCGGGAAGAAGAGTACAACAAAGAAACTCAAGACAGAAGATTTGGATGAAACAACCCTGCAGGGAATGGCAAAAGATATCACAAAGGAGATGTCCTTAAAGAATAAGATCGGACAACTATTTATGGTATCTGTTTATCAATTAGATGAGGCAGAAAGCAAGAATCAGACAAGTGTGACGAGTCAGATGAAGAAGACATTGAAGAAGTATCCAGCAGGTGGAGTGATCATGTTTGCGAAGAATATCAACACACCTGATCAGACAAAGAAGATGACGGATGAGCTTCAAGATGCCTCCTATATTCCACTATTTATGGCAGTGGATGAGGAAGGTGGACAGGTTTCAAGAGTCGCATCAAATCCCAAGATGAAGATGACAGTATATCCATCTGCACAGGAAGTTGGAAGAACTTACAATAACAAGAAGATCGCGCAGATGGGAAAGACACAGGGAAAGGAATTAAAAGAGCTTGGATTTAACATGAATCTGGCACCAGTCGCAGACGTTTTAACGAATAAGAATAACACAGAGATTGGAGACCGAAGCTTTGGGACAGACTCAAAGAAAGTTGCTGATATTATTACAACACTGGTAAAGAACATGCAGAAACAACAGATCTCAGCGACATTAAAGCATTTTCCAGGAAGTGGACAGACTGGAGGAGACACACACCGCGGAAGTACAGAGACCGATCAGACGATCAATACATTAAGAGATACAGATTTTAAACCATTTAAAGCAGGGATCAAGGCAAAAGCTGATGCAGTGATGGTGTCACATCTGATGCTGTCTAATGTGACAGATGAGAAGGAGCCTTCAAGCCTGAGCAGCAGAGTTGTATCAGATATTCTAAGAGATGAACTTGAATATAAGGGCGTTATCATGACCGATGCGATGAACATGAAAGCGATCACAGATAACTATAGTTCCGGAGAAGCAGCAGTGAAAGCAATTCAGGCAGGAGTTGACCTGATCGTGATGCCGGATAACTATAAAGAAGCATACAAGGCAATTAAGAAGGCACTAAAAAGTGGCAAGATCAAAGAATCAAGAATCGATAAATCTGTAAGAAGGATCATATATACGAAGCTTAAGCGAGGAGAGATCCCTCCAGATACTACATTATTAAAAGAGAATCAATAACAGGGATGCTTGCAGATTTAAAATGAATATGTTACTATCAAAAATGTGTATTTTACAAACGAAACTAAAGATTGTATAACAGAAAGGTCAAAAGATCACGATGAGCAGAGAGAACTTTGATAAGTTGGGAGAAGAATGTGGAGTTTTCGGTATCTACGATTTCGATGGCAATGATGTAGCGTCAACGATCTATTATGGATTGTTTGCACTGCAGCATCGAGGTCAGGAAAGCTGTGGAATTGCAGTTTCTGATACGAATGGTCCAAAACGTAATGTCACATCTCAAAAAGGTATGGGATTATGTAATGAAGTGTTTACACCAGATTCCCTTCAGGCATTAAAGGGAGATATCGGTGTGGGGCATGTAAGGTATTCAACAGCAGGAGAGAGTGTTCCTGAGAATGCCCAGCCACTGGTTTTAAATTATGTAAAAGGTACTTTAGGACTTGCACATAATGGTAATCTGATCAATGCAATAGAACTTCGCGAAGAATTAGAAAAGACAGGAGCTATTTTCCAGACAACGATCGATTCCGAAGTTATCGCATATCATATCGCAAGAGAACGCGTGAATACATCATCAATTGAGAAGGCAGTAGCCAGAGCAATGCAGAAGATCAAAGGTGCGTATTCCCTGATCGTTATGTCACCAAGGAAACTGATCGGGGCAAGAGATCCATATGGATTTAAGCCACTATGTATCGGTAAGAGAGATAACGCTTATGTATTAGCATCTGAAAGCTGTGCATTAGATACGATCGGAGCAGAATTTATCCGTGACGTGAATCCAGGAGAGATCGTAACGATCACAAAGGATGGAATTCAGTCAGACTGTGATTTATGTCTTCCAAAGGAAAAAACAGCAAGATGTATCTTTGAATACATTTATTTTGCAAGACCAGACAGTGAGATTGACGGAGTTGGGGTATACCACTCAAGAATTCAGGCAGGAAGATACCTCGCACAGGATTCACCGGTAGAAGCAGACTTGGTTGTCGGAGTACCAGAATCAGGAAATGCAGCAGCTCTTGGATATTCCTTAGAGTCAGGAATCCCATATGGAACCGCGTTTGTCAAGAACGGTTATGTTGGAAGAACTTTCATCAAACCAGGACAGAGTAGCCGTGAATCAAGCGTGCAGATCAAGTTAAATGTTTTAAAAGAAGCAGTCAAAGGAAAGAGAGTCATCATGATCGATGATTCCATCGTACGAGGAACAACAAGTGACCGCATTGTGAAGATGTTACGCGATGCAGGAGCGACAGAAGTTCACGTAAGGATCAGTTCCCCACCATTCCTGTGGCCATGCTACTTTGGAACTGATATTCCAGAGAGAGAACAGCTGATCGCATATAACAGATCGATCAACGAGATCTGTGAAGTGATCGGAGCAGATAGTTTAGGATACTTAGGAGAAGAGAGACTTTCACAGATGGTACAGGGATTACCAATCTGTAAAGGATGTTTCACAGGTGAGTATCCAATGAAACCGCCAACAAGAGATATTCGTGGAAATTTTGAAAGATAAGGATAAGGAGATTTTTATGAACGACCGTTACCAGAGCCCATTATCAGAACGTTATGCAAGCAAAGAGATGCAGTACATCTTTTCTCCAGACAAGAAGTTTAAGACATGGAGAAAGTTATGGATCGCACTTGCTGAGACAGAGAAAGAATTAGGACTTGATATCACACAGGAACAGATCGACGAATTAAAAGCACATGCAGAAGACATCAACTACGATGTAGCAAAAGAACGTGAAAAATTAGTCCGTCATGATGTTATGTCTCATGTATATGCATACGGAGTACAATGTCCAAAGGCAAAAGGAATCATCCATTTAGGAGCAACATCCTGCTATGTTGGTGATAACACAGACATCATCATCATGACAGAAGCATTAAAGCTTGTCAGAGTAAAATTATTAAATGTGATCAACGAATTATCCAAATTCGCAATGAAATACAAAGATCTTCCAACACTTGGATTTACACATTTTCAGCCAGCACAGCCTACAACAGTAGGTAAGAGAGCAAGCCTTTGGCTGATGGATCTCGTATATGATCTAGAAGATCTTGATCACGTGATCGCTAACATGAGATTATTAGGATCAAAAGGAACAACAGGAACACAGGCAAGTTTCTTAGAGTTATTCGAAGGAAACCACGAAACGATCAAGAAGATTGATGGAATGATCGCCAAGAAGATGGGATTTGACAAATGCCAGCCAGTATCTGGACAGACATACTCTAGAAAAGTTGATTCCCGCGTGATCAACGTATTAAGTCAGATCGCACAGTCTGCTCATAAGTTCTCAAACGACATCAGACTTCTTCAGCACTTAAAAGAAGTAGAAGAACCATTTGAAAAGAACCAGATCGGATCATCTGCAATGGCATATAAGAGAAACCCAATGAGAAGTGAAAGAATCGCTTCCTTAGCAAACTACGTAATGTCAGATGCTATGAACCCAGCATTAGTAGCATCTACACAGTGGTTTGAAAGAACATTAGATGACTCAGCCAATAAACGTTTATCCGTACCAGAAGGATTCTTAGCGATCGATGGTATCTTAGACCTTTACTTAAACGTTGTAGACGGATTAGTTGTATACCCTAAGGTTATCGAAAGCCGCTTAAGAAGCGAACTTCCATTCATGGCAACAGAGAATATCATGATGGATGCAGTAAAAGCTGGTGGAGACAGACAGGAACTTCATGAGAAGATCCGTGTACATTCTATGGCAGCAGGAAAAGTTGTCAAAGAAGAAGGAAAAGCAAACGATCTGTTAGAGAGAATCGCAGCAGACCCAGCATTTGGTATGAACATGGAGCAGTTACAGGCGATCATGAAACCAGAGAACTTCGTAGGACGTGCACCACAGCAGACAGAAGAATTTGTGAATGAAGTGATCAATCCAATTCTGGAAGAGAATAAAGAAGTACTCGGATTAACAGCTGAGATCAACGTATAAAAAGATAGAATCTTGATGAAAAGATAAAATTTTAACATAAAAAGAGATGGAAAGATCAAAACAATATAGATTTTTCCATCTCTTTTTGCTGTATTTTAAGAAAAAATTACCAAAAAGCAGGAAATGAGCAGGAGTAGATATAGGAAATTAAGAAAAGGAATGGTATAATAGGTTTAAAACAAATATGTGAGAGCATATGTAAGGGGAAAGTATAATGAAGAAATTAAAAACAATCGCTCAAAGAAAAAAATGGAATATGATACTTGGGATCTCAGATATCATAATGATGATCATAGCATCATATCTTGCATTATTAACGCGATTTGAATTCTATCCATCACAGATCGCACCGATTTTTTTGAAAAATGCTGCAAAATACATGCCGTTGAATCTCTTTTGCAGTATTGTGATCTTTATGGCATATCGATTGTATTCAACGCAATGGAAGTATGCAGGAATCTCCGATTTTATTAATGTCGTTAAAGCAGTTGTGATCGCAGCAGCTTTCCAGCTGATCGGAATTTATATGTTACAATGGGAGATACCAAGAAGTTATTATTTCTTGTATTTGGTATATCTGCTGTTGGGAATGTTTTTTATCCGATTACTTGTCCGATTGATTCAGGGAAGTGAACCACTCAAAGTGAATGACATTGGCAAGAAGAAAGTTCCGGTAATGTTGATCGGAGCAGGAGAAGCAGGAAGCATCATTTTAAATGAGATCAAAAAGAGTACATATGTGACTAAAACGATCCGTTGCATCATAGATGATGATCCAGCGAAGAAAGGAACATATTTATCTGGGATACCAGTGGTTGGCAATCGTAATACGATCCTGCGCAATGCAGTTAAATTTGATGTTGAAGAGATCATTCTGGCAATTCCGACAATAGAACCCAAGGATCGCAAGGACATCCTTGAGATCTGCAAGCAGACAGGATGCCGTCTGAGTATTCTTCCGGGCTTATATCAGCTGATCAACAGTGAAGTTACAGTATCTGCTCTAAGAGAAGTAGAGATTGAAGATCTGCTTGGAAGAGAGCCAGTGAAAGCCAATCTTCCATCAATCATGAGCTATGTCAAAGACAGAGTCGTATTTGTCACAGGGGGAGGCGGATCGATCGGAAGTGAGATCTGCAGACAGATTGCAAGATATCAGCCGAAGAAGTTAGTGATCATTGATAATTATGAGAACAACGCCTACGAGATCCAGATGGAATTAAAGAGAACACATCCAGAACTAGATTTGAAAGTATTGATCGTATCTGTCCAGAACCATCTGCGAATACACAATATTTTCGAAGATTATAAGCCTGATATCGTATTTCATGCAGCAGCACATAAGCATGTGCCATTGATGGAAGACAGCCCGCATGATGCGATCAAGAACAATGTATTTGGCACATTTAACATAGCCAAAGAAGCAGGAATGAGTGGCGTAAAGAGAATGGTACTGATCTCCACGGATAAGGCAGTAAGACCGACAAATATCATGGGTGCTTCCAAGAGGATCTGTGAGATGGTCATTCAATACATGAACAGCTTATACGATACAGAATACGTTGCTGTAAGATTTGGAAATGTTCTTGGAAGTAACGGAAGTGTCGTTCCGTTGTTCAAGAAGCAGATTGCCAATGGTGGTCCGGTAACAGTTACACATCCAGAGATCATCCGATACTTTATGACGATCCCAGAAGCCGTCAGTCTGGTGTTAGAAGCAGGAGCTTACGCAGAAGGCGGGGAAATATTTATCCTTGATATGGGAGAACCAGTCAAGATCTTAGATCTTGCGAAGAATATGATCCGTTTATCAGGACTTACACCAGGAGAAGATATAGAAATCCAGTTTACTGGCTTAAGACCAGGGGAGAAGCTGTATGAAGAACTTCTGATCGATGAGGAGAATAAAAAAGAGACAAAGAACAAACGAATTTTCATTGGAAGTCCAAGGATGATGGAGACAGAACAATTTAGTGAACTGATCGCTGAATTAGATCATGCGGCATTTTCCGAAGATCCGAATATTCGTGAAGTTGTAAAAAGATTAGTTCCAGAGTATACATATAAACAGACAAATCAATAGACAAAATGACAGGGGGATGAGACAGCATGAAAGAACGTATATATATGGCATCACCAACGATGCATGGGGAAGAACAGAAGTTTGTGCAGGAAGCATTTGACACCAACTGGATCGCACCACTTGGGCCAAATGTCAATGGCTTTGAACGTGAGATGGAAGCGTATACAGGAATCGCACACTGCAGTGCACTAAGCGCAGGAACCGCAGCACTGCATCTGGCGGTGAAATTATTAGAAGTCGGGGAAGGAGATACCGTGATATGTCCTTCGCTGACTTTTGCTGCAACAGCGAATCCAGTCGCCTACGAAAAAGGCAAGATCGTATTCGTGGATTCTGAACCAGAGACATGGAATATGTCACCACAGGCATTGAAAAGAGCATTGGAAGAACATAAAGAAGCAAAAGCAGTGATCGTTGCACACCTTTATGGAACACCAGCCAAGGTAGACGAGATCAAAGCGATCTGTGAAGAATATAAAGTTCCACTGATCGAAGATGCTGCAGAAAGTCTGGGAGCAACATATAAAGGAGTCCAGACAGGAAGATTCGGAGTCATGGCAGGATTTTCATTCAATGGAAATAAGATCATCACGACATCAGGCGGTGGAATGATCGCATCAGAGAATGAAGAATACATCAAGCATGCGACATTTCTGGCAACACAGGCAAAAGAACCGGTCCGACATTATGAACATAAGGAGATCGGATATAACTACCGAATGTCTAATATCACAGCGGGAGTTGGAAGAGGTCAGCTTCTGCATCTGGATGAACACATTGCGAAGAAAAAAGCAATCTATGAGACATACAAAGGTGCTTTCAAGGATTATAAACAAGTGCATATGAATCCATATGAAACATGCAGCGAACCAAACTTCTGGTTATCATGCATGACGATCGATGAAGAGAGTAAGATAAAACCATTAGATATCATAGAAGCTTTGGAAAGAGAGAATATCGAAAGCCGTCCGATCTGGAAACCATTACATCAACAACCAGTATTTAAAGGGTGCGAATTCTATTCTCATTACGAAGATGATAAGAAGCCAGTATCAGAAGATATCTTTGACTGCGGATTATGTCTTCCAAGTGATATTAAGAATACAAAAGAAGATATGGATCGGATCATAGGAATCATAAGATCCGTACTGGACCGATAAGAACAAAATGTAAACGGAGTATATATAAAGATGTATCACAAATATATCAAACGATTTTTTGACATCATATTGTCACTGTGCTGTATCATTGTATCAAGCCCGATCCTGCTTGTCATAGCACTGTTAGTAAGGATCAAATTAGGGAGCCCCGTGATCTTCAAACAAGAAAGACCGGGATATCATAACGAAATATTTACACTCTACAAGTTCAGAAGTATGACAGACGCCGTCGATGAGAATGGTGATCTGCTGCCAGACAAAGAACGTCTTCCAAGATTTGGTCAGATGTTAAGATCCACAAGCCTTGATGAATTACCTGAATTCTTCAACATCTTATTTGGACATATGAGTTTTGTCGGGTCAAGACCATTATTGAAACAATACATAGATTTCTACAGTGCAAGACAGAAACGACGTGCAGATGTAAGACCAGGACTGACAGGACTTGCACAGGTGAATGGAAGAAATGCCATCAGCTGGGAAGAAAAGTTTGAATTCGACCTTGAATATGTGGATAACATTTCATTTCTTACCGATATCAAGATCATATTAAAGACCGTGACCAAAGTCTTAAAAAGAGCAGGGATCAGTGCACAGGAATCTGTGACAATGTATGCCTTTCAGGGAACAAAGAAAGACCAGTTTTCCAAATACAAGAAAGCAGGCCACTTAAAGATTTTATTTTCAAGTGTGGCAGATCAGGTCGAATTTATCGATACCTTCCGCTATGCTGCCGGCAGATTAGGGGTGAAAGTAACATTTGTCGGCTGCGATCATTCACTGGAAGCACCAGCATTATATCGCTGCCATAAGCATTATCAGGTTCCACAGCCAGGGGAAGAAGCCTACGTCACAGCACTCTTGAATATCTGTAAACAGGAGAAGATCGCTCTGCTCATTCCAAGAACAGAAGAAGACGTCTTTATCCTGTCACAAAGAGCCAGCGAATTTGAAGCTGTTGGAACAGAAGTTCTCATTGCAAATGAAGAATTAGCTCTGCTGTGCAGCAATAAACGCTGGACAGCTCGTTTCTTTGAAGAATGTGGTCTTAACGCACCACAGGTCGTAAGCAGTGCCAATGACTATACACAAGGATTCCCAGCAATGTTTGCAGTATTGGATGAGATGGATAATCTGGAGAAAAGCATCATGATCCATGATGAACAAGAATTAAGTTTTCATGCATCAAAATATGCGAATTATACGATACGTCCATTTTTAAATGGGAAGATGTATGAGATCGACGTATTCTGCAATCTAGACGGAAGCCCGGTTTACATCACACCAAGGGCAAAGGAAGAAGTCGAGGGAAAAGAAAGTGCAAGATACAGAGTTGTAAGAGATCATAAGATCGTAGAAGAAGCAAAGAAAGTGATAAAGAAATTAAGGCCATCCGGATGGATGACGATCTTTATGCTTCGTGAAGAACATACAGACAAAGATTATTTTATCCGAATGGAACCATGGTATCATCAGGCAAGCACCGTATCGATCAAGGCAGGAGCCGATGCACCATATGCAGCACTCTCCATGATGTTAGGTGAACCAATGGAATACAAAGAGAATGCAGCCGATGACAATGTTATTTTCACAAGATTTGAAAAAAGCGTATGTTTAAATACAAGAGAAGAACCGATCGTAGAGATTCATGATTTTAAAGATCTGTATCATTTAGACGAGGGAATTGGTTCGGTGCTTTTTGATCTGGATGACACATTATACTCAGAGAAAGATTATGTACGAAGCAGTTTCCGAGTGGTAGAACGAATGCTTCCAGAAGTGAACAATATCTTTAATAAGTTATGCGCAGCACTGGAAAAAGGGCAGCCGCCACTGGAAACGGTATTAAAAGATGCAGGAATGTATTCGGATGAATTATTATTAAAATGCAGAGAAGCCATCAGGGACCATAAACCAGAGATTTCACTGTATGAAGGAGTCAAAGAATTATTCTTTGAACTACACACGCAAAAGCGAAGTATTGGGATCTTGATCGATGGAACACCAAAAGTACAGCGAGCCAAGATAGAAGCTCTGGGGTTAGATAAAATGGCAGACGAGATACTGATCACAGACGAACTTGCAGGACATGGAAATGTCATGGAATTCAGGAAACCAAATGATCTTCCATTTCTGATCATGAGAAAACGATTAGAAATACCATGCAGGAACATGGCATTTGTCGGAGATGATATCGAGAAAGATTTTATTGCACCGAAAGCATTAGGAATGGAATGCTATTGGAAGAAGAATGAGGATGGGTTATATGAGTAAAGAACCGAAGATGAAACCAATCGTGATCGTTGGAGCCGGTGGTATGGGAAGAGATACTCAGTGGCTGATCGAACGGATCAATGAAGAAGAACCAACATATGAGATTCTTGGATACATAGACGATGGAATTCAGCAAGGCAGCATCATAGATGGTTATCCAATTCTTGGAGGAATGAAATATCTCGAAGAATACGACAAAGAACAAAAACTTGCCGTCGCCTTCGCTATAGGCAATGCAAAAGTCCGTGAAAAACTCGTTTTAAAATGTCTGCCAAATCCAAACTTATGGTATCCTAATCTGATTGATCCATCCGTGATCACATCACAAAGAGTGCATCTAGGACAAGGAAATATCATTTGTACATCCGTTATTATGACAACGAATATAGAGATCGGTAATTTTAATCTGATCTGCAACCGAAGTATCGTCGGACATGATGATGAGATCGGAGATTATAATACCCTGTATCCAGGAGTTTTACTGTCAGGAGATGTCCATTTAAAGACTGAGACAGAGATTGGCACAGGAAGCCAGATCATACAAGGACTGCATATCACAGACGAAGTGATCATGGGAGCAGGAAGTACAGTGATCGAAGATATCAACGAAGCAGGAACTTATGTTGGAGTACCAGTGAGAAGAGTAAACGATGAAGAATAAGAAGATATTAATTTTAGCAAACCTAGACATAGGATTATACAAATTCAGAAAAGCCCTGATCAAAGAACTCATAGATCAAGGAAATGAAGTCTATATATCCCTGCCAAAAGGAATGTTAGTACAGAATTTAAAAGAAATGGGATGTCATTTTATCGAAACACCGGTAGATCGAAGAGGGATCAATCCAGCAACAGATTTTAAACTGATGATGAGATACTTTAACATCTTAGGCAAGATAAAGCCAGACCTTGTGATCACCTACACGATCAAACCAAACATCTACGGAGGGATCGCAGCAAGATTCAAAAGAATTCCATATGCAGTCAACATCACAGGATTAGGAACTGCATTTCAGAATGAAAATATGATCAAGAAACTCGTCGTATTTTTATATAAACTATCCTGTAAAAAGGCAAAAACAATCTTCTTTGAAAATGAAGGAAATAAGCAGGTGTTTATAGAAAATAATATTATCAAAGAATCCAGGTCATGTACTCTCCCAGGAGCAGGAATCGACCTTGATGAATACAAGATGACACCATACCCAGAAGAATCAAGAAACATCCGGTTCTTGTTTATCGGACGTGTGATGAAAGAAAAAGGAGTCGAAGAACTGTTCAAAGCAGCAAAGAACATTAAGAAGATCTACCCAGAAGTATCGTTTGATATCGTAGGACCAATGGAAGATGATTATAAGGAACGAATCCAGTCATTGGTCAGAAATGGGATCATTTATTATTATGGCTATCAGGAAGATGTCAAACCATTCATTAAGAAATGCGATTGCTTTGTATTACCGTCGTATCATGAAGGTATGGCAAATACACTGCTAGAATGTGGAGCAATGGGAAGACCATTGATCACCAGCAGGATTCATGGGTGTATGGAAGCTGTAAGAGATGGCGAGAATGGGTATCTGGTGGATGTGAAGGATGTTAAGGGATTGGAAGAAAAGATGGTGGAATTTATTGAACTATCCTATGAAGAGAAGAAACAGATGGGAGAGAAGTCACGGAAGGTGATGGAGAAGAGGTTTGATAAGGAGAAGGTTGTTGAGATGACTTTGGAAGGACTTGGAAGATAGGTAAAGGAAGGAAGAACATTGAAGATTTATTGGCTGTTTTTATTGTTAGCGACAATTATATGTTTTTGGAATGAATCTAGTGCAAGGATTACATGGAATGGGACAAGATATCAGAGAAAGGCTTATTGGAGTCAGGCAATCATCTTTTTTGCAGTTGTGATATTTTTCTGCGGATTGAGAAGTGGAATTGCAGATACAGGGACATATATACAAATGTTTAAAGGTTATCCATCAAGTATTAGTGGAATGGATTTGAAATCTGTGAATAAAGATAAAGGTTTTTTTGTAATATCGGTTTTATTTAAACAATTTATTTCAAATGATTTTCATGGATGGCTGTTTCTAATCACACTTATATCCGGAGTCGCATTGATGATTGGCTTAATGCGTTATTCGGAATACTTTGGATTAAGCTGTTATTTATTGATCGCAAGTACTATGTTTACCTATTTTGTTAATGGGATGAGACAGTTTATTGTTGTTACGATATTCTTTTGTGCAACATATATGATATTAGAAGGAAAATGGACTCAATATGTGATTTTGATTTTATTGCTTTCGACAATCCATGGATCTGCATTGATTTTATTGTTAGTATATTTTCTAAGAAATGTAAAGCCATGGGGTGCCAAAATGAGGACAGTCATATTTTTTTCGTTGATTGTAGGAGTCTGCTTTGACAAGTTATTTCCGTTGTTTGGAAATTTTTTAGCAGAAACACAGTATAAGGGATATGTTGATTATATTTCATCACAAGGAAAAGGAAGTAGTATTATTCGACTGGCAATAGCAATGATTCCTTGTGTGATTGCTTATATGGCAAGATATGCGATTGAAGATGAGAATAATAAACTTATTAATTTTAGTATTAATAT
>OMGP01001596.1_pt1 | contig 17605 bp, 11 predicted proteins | sample 1646091 | NCBI WGS metagenome assembly OMGP01 (sample SAMN05578580, study PRJEB25193) | human gut metagenome | biome: Human Microbiome; feature: human-associated habitat; material: feces | host: Homo sapiens | place: USA:Birmingham | reverse complement strand
GGAAAGCAGAAAATTAATTTGTAAAATAGAAAAGTGGGAGGAAGCATATGAAGAAAAAAATAATCGCGATTGTGTGCGCAGTCGCAGTGCTGGCGGCAGCCGGAGGGGGAGTGACATGGCATTTCCTTGGAAACAGTACAAAAGAGGACGATAACGTCGTCTATGTCAATACTGTAAAAGCCCTGACCAATCTGGGAACCGGAAATGGAATGGAAAACCGCTATGCCGGTGTTGTGGAGTCGGAAAATACCTGGAAGGTAGAGAAAAACAGCGAGAAAACGGTAAAGGAAGTTTATGTGGAAGTCGGTCAGGAGGTTCAGGTCGGAACACCGCTGTTCTCCTACGATACCGAGAAATTCCAGAGTGACCTCGAGCAGGCGCAGCTGGATCTGGAACGCATAAACAATGAACTTTCAAGTATGAATACCAATATCGACCAGCTTTACAAAGACAAAAAGCAGGCATCAAAAGACCAGCAGGCAAGCATCACACTGGAAATTCAGGAAGCGGAGCTGGATTTAAAGAAAAAAGAATATGAAGGAAAATCAAAACAGGCGGAGATTGATAAATTAAACAATAACATCACCAATGCGACCGTGATCAGCGAAATCGCAGGTGTTGTAAAATCAATCAACAACGATGACAGCAGCGCCGGCGCTTACTCCGGTGACAACTCCGACAATTCCTTCCTGACCGTTCTTGCAACGGGAGATTTCCGTGTAAAAGGCCAGATCAATGAACAGAATATGAGCGACGGTTCGATTACCGAAGGAAGCCAGGTGATCGTGCATTCTCGTGTAGATGAGAATCAGACCTGGACTGGAACCGTGACAAAGATTGATCGGGAAAATGCACGGACAGGAAGCAATAACGTTTACAGCAGTTCAGGAGACAGTATGACGCAGTCAAGCAACTATCCGTTTTATGTGCAGCTCGACGGAACGAACGGCCTGATGCTTGGCCAGCACGTTTACGTAGAGCCGGATATCGGCCAGCAGGAAGTCAAAACAGGAATCTGGCTGTCCGATTACTTTATCAACGATGTCGACAGCAACCCTTACGTTTGGGCCGATGATGGAAACGGCAAACTGGAAAAACGAAGCGTAACGCTGGGAACACACGATGAAAATATGATGGAATATCAGATCACTGATGGTCTCAAAGAGGAGGATGCCATCACCTTCCCGGAGGATGGACTGGAAGAGGGCATGAAGACCGTTGTTAGTACCGATGGTTCGCTGGGACAGAGCAATCCGGCCGGCGGCGAGGATGACGGAATGGAGGATGACGGTATGCTTGACAACGACGATGGTATGACGCAGGATGAAAACGGCATGGTCGACAATACCATGGACGGCGCAGAGTACAGCGGTGAGGAAGATACAACGAACGTGATCGGCGGCGCCGACAATGGTGAGGCAGAACCGGCAGAAACACAGGAAGCCGGATCAGCAGATGACGGGGAGGTGCAGCCGTGATTCTGGAATTAGAGAATATCTGTAAAGAATATATGCAGGGCAAAATCCCGGTTCCGGTTCTGAAAAACATCAACTTCTCCATGGAAGAAGGCGAGTACGTTGCGATCATGGGTCCTTCCGGTTCCGGAAAAACAACACTGATGAATATTGTCGGCTGTCTCGACCAGGCGACGAGCGGACGGCTGATCCTCGACGGACAGGATATCAGCAAATGCAGTGACAATCAGATGTCGGACATCCGCCTGCAGAAAATCGGCTTTGTATTCCAGAACTTCCAACTCCTTGCAAGACAGAGCGCAATGGAAAATGTATGCCTGCCGTTGACGTACGCGGGCGTGCCGAAAAAAGAGAGAAGAGAGCGGGCAGCGATTGCCCTCGAGCGGGTGGGGCTCGGCGACCGTATGAGTTTCAAACCGACCCAGCTCTCCGGCGGACAGAAACAGCGTGTGGCGATTGCAAGAGCGATTGTCAACCATCCGAAAATTCTGCTGGCTGATGAGCCGACCGGAGCGCTCGACTCCCATTCCGGCGAGCAGGTCATGGAGCTGTTCCAGAGCCTGAACGACGAGGGCGTCAGCATCTTGATGATTACACATGACGCGGAGATCGCATCGATGGCACAGCGCACCGTGGAGATCCGCGACGGAATGATGAAATCGAAGGAGGTGGCCGAAACATGAAAAAAGGAAAAGCAGCAAAGAAAGCCGCGATTGCAGTTGTGACCGCAGTTGCCGTGGGCGGTGTCAGTGTCGGCGGTTATTACGGCATCCGCCAGGCGCAGAAGACGACCGTAAAAGTGTATCCGGTCAGTGACTTTACGAGTGGTTACTGGGGAGACAGCATGAACATGGAAGGCCAGATCACCTCGACGGCTTCCCAGAACATCTATCTTTCCGACAGCCAGACCATTTCCCAGGTTCTCGTCAAAGAGGGCGATGTGGTAAATGCCGGAGACACGCTGATGACATACGATACCAGCATGATCGAGCTGGATCTGGAAACGCAGCAGTTACAGCTTGCACAGACAAAGCTGAAAATCCAGCAGAGTGAAAAAGAACTGGAAAAGCTGAAAAAGACAAAACCGGTATCGGATACGCCGCTGAATCCGGTGGAGCCGGATTTCCCGGATTTTCCAGATGAACCCATCGATCCGGATTTCCCGGACGAACCGATTCCGACCCCAGAACCGGAGCCGACGTACGAGGATGCTGTTCTGTACAGCAGTACGAATAAGCTTGTATTTGGTTCCAAACCATACAAAGGAGAAGGAACGCAGGAAGCCCCATACACCTATCTCTGCGCACCGGGAACAGTCCTGACAGGCGGATTCCTGAATCAGATGGCAGGATACGCGGATGAAGAGGGAACGAAAAAAGAAGAGGACAGCGAAGGATACTGGTTCCGCCTGGAGATTCATGAGGAAAACAAAGCCGCAGAGGCGCTGGAAACCGTGTGGGAGCAGGATGGAACGAAGATTGCGAAAGCATACGAGACTTCGTATGAAGCAGTCCTGAGTCTGAAAGAATCCGAATCGGCGGATGCACCGGAAATAAAAATCACCACGCCGCTTGCCAACACAGAGGTGGCAGAGGGCGGCGAGCTGAAGCTGAAAATCGGAATCAATGAGAAGAAAGATACCGAAGAGAAGCCGGATGAGAAAGCCGACGATAAAACGGATGATAGAACCGAGAGTCCGTCCGAGGACGATGTGACACAGCCGGGTGAAGCCGGAAATGGAAGCGGTGAGGCAGACGATTCCACGGAAAACACCGAAACGGATGTCACTTACACATACGTCTGGAAACACAACGGAAAGACAATCGACGGAGATTTTAAGGATACTTACACAAAAGAAAACATCACAAAAGAGGATGCCGGAATCTATACAGTAGAAGTGACAGCGAAAAATGACAAGGGTACTTCCATGGCAGTCAGCACTGCAAATGTGGCGGTAAAAGAAGGAACGATTACCCCGACACCAAGTGTAACTCCGACCCCGAGCGTTACGCCGGGACCGAGTGTAACTCCAGAGCCGACCGCCAGCCCGGAACCAAGTACAACACCGATTCCGACCACAGAGCCGGTTCCAACAGAAACTCCGGTGCCGAGCGAGACCCCAGTTCCGACGGAAACGCCGACGCCGACCGAAGTCCCGGCAGAACCGGAAGCGGAACCGCAGAGCGAAGATGCGCCGGAAGCAGTGCAGACGACAGCAAAAACCGTATTCTACGGTGAAAAAGCATCGGTACAGTCCCTCTTTACATCATCCACAGGAAGCAGCGCAAATAACAATACTTCTTCCGGTGATGATACCCAGATGACCTACACAAAAGATGAGTTGAAAAAAGCCATCAGCGAAAAAGAAAGCCAGATCCGTAATCTGAAGCTGGATCAGAAGGAAGAGGAACTCAAAGTCAAAAATACGCAGAAATCCCTGGATTCCCAGACCGTAAAAGCGACGATCAGCGGTGTGGTAAAGAAGGTTGGAAATGCAGAAAACCCGTCCAACGACGGAAGCGCCTTTATCCAGGTCAGTGGAAACGAAGGTCTGTACGTGCGCGGCTACTTAAGCGAGACGTATCTCGATCAGGTAAAAGTCGGCGATGAACTCAACGTGACTTCTTGGTCTTCGGGTGCTTTTGCAGCGGCAACCGTAACCGAGATTTCTCCGTACCCGACAACAAGCTACATGTCGTACAGCGAGACACCAGCCTCCTTCTATCCGTTCACAGCCGTTATCCCGGAAGGCGGAGAAGGTTTTGAAAACGGTGACTGGATCGAGATTGCAATCACTGTCGGAAACGATGTAGAAAACGGCAACGGCCTGTACGTCAGCAAAGAATTCATCCGCGAGGAAAACGGACAGAAATTCGTTTATATCCGGGATGAAAATGATAAATTAAAGAAACAGAATGTGGTAACCGGAAAACTTCTGTGGGGCAGTTATTACGAAGTGAAGAGCGGTCTTTCCGAAGAGGATTACATTGCATTTCCGTACGGCAAAACCGTGGTGGAAGGCGCAGACACGAAGGAATCCAGTTCATCGGATTATTACAACAGTTAAGGAGGCGCATTATGTTAGAAAATGTAAGACTTTCCTTTCAGGGAATCTGGTCACACAAAATGCGTTCCTTCCTGACGATGCTGGGTATTATCATCGGAATTGCATCGATCATCTCAATTGTCTCCACGATCAAGGGAACGAATGAGCAGATCAAACAGAACCTGATCGGAGCCGGAAACAACAACGTGACCGTCAGCTTAAAGCAGGGCGACGGCGATTACTGGATGGACAACGGACTGCCAAGCGGCGTGTCGAAACTGTCCGATGATCAGAAAAAGCGGATCCGCGAGCAGGATCAGGTGGAAAATGCATCGTTTTACACCGAAAGAACGTATGTGAGCGGCATCGCAAAAGGAAACACAACACTGGACAGTGCGAAGGCGCTTGGCGTGGATGAAAATTATCTGTCGACGTGCGGATATCAGATTTATCAGGGACGCGGCTTTGTGGAGAGCGATTTCTCGAAGACCCACAAAGTTGTCCTCCTCGACGATACCGCAGTGCTGACACTCTTCCCGGATGAGTCGCCGGTCGGCAAAACGATCGAGATCATGGGAGAGCCGTTCACGGTGATCGGCGTGATCAAAAAAGCCGATTCGTTCCAGCCGGTCATCAATTCCAGAGATGACTACTATACGTACAATCAGGAATCTTATCCGCTGGTGCTGATGCCGGATGTCTGCTGGCCGATCGTATTCCAGTATGATGAACCGGAAAATGCCGTTGTGATGGCAAAAACGACCGAGGATATGAGCACGGTGGGAAAGACAACAGCGGATATCATGAACGAATCCGTGACCAATACAACTGATTCTCTTTCCTATCAGGCAGAGGATCTGCTGGAGAAAGCAAAGAGTCTGCAGGAGTTAGGCCAGAGCACGAACCAGCAGCTGATCTGGATCGCGAGCATTTCGCTTCTGGTCGGCGGTATTGGTGTTATGAATATTATGCTGGTATCTGTAACGGAACGTACAAGCGAGATCGGCCTGAAAAAGGCGATCGGAGCAAGAAAACGCAGAATTCTGTTCCAGTTCCTGACCGAGGCGGCGGTGCTCACCAGCATCGGCGGACTGCTCGGCGTGCTGGGCGGCATTATCATGGCACAGGTGATTTCGAGGGTATCGCAGACGCCTGTGGCGATCAGTATTCCGGCGATCATTTTCTCCGTGGTCTTCTCCATGGTGATCGGTATCGTATTCGGACTGCTGCCGTCGGTAAAAGCAGCGAACCTGAATCCGATCGATGCGCTGCGAAGAGAATAGAACAAAAAAGAGTTGAAAAATCCGTGCGGGTACAGCGTAGGTGCTGGATCCGTGCGGATTTTTTGTGCGGCGTGTGCGGATGAAACTTAAGATCTTTACTTTTTGCAGAAAGTCGGTTATACTGGAAAATAAGCGCAATTTGCGGCGCAGCAAAGAGGCATTCGAGTTTCAGATTCGGTATGTTTATGAAAATATAAGAAAGATTCAAAGACATTTCACATTCGTTTATGGTATAATCAAACAAGAGTATGACCAACGAAAAGGAGTATACGCGAATGAATATTTTGTTTTTTATCACACCGAAAAGTGAAACGGCTTATCTGTATGACGACTGCTCACTTCGGCAGGCCATCGAGAAGATCGAATATCATAAATACACGGCGGTTCCGGTACTGAACAAAAAGGGCTGCTACGTGGGAACACTGACGGAAGGAGATCTGCTCCGCATCATAAAAGAACGGTATCTGCTGAATTACCATGAAGCAGAGGATATCCCGCTCTGGCAGGTTCCGAAACGGTGGAATTATGAGTCCGTCAACATCAACAGCAACATCGAGGACCTGATCGAGATGTCCATGCGGCAGAATTTCGTTCCAGTTGTGGATGACGAGGGAATCTTCATCGGCATCATCCGAAGAAGAGATATCATCCAGTACTGTTATCAGAAAAGCGGCATTAAAGAAGAGGAAGAAGCCCGGCGCAGCGCGCGGAAACAAAACGCAGAACAGATGATTCTGCAGTAAAGAAGAAAATGAGGGAAACATTATGAAAAAACTGATCGATCTTATCCAGGAAGAGCTGGTAAAAGCCTTTACCGCTGCGGAGATGGACCCGTCCTATGCAAGGGTTTCCGTTTCCAACCGCCCGGATCTGTGCGAATACCAGTGCAACGGCGCAATGGCAGCTGCAAAAGCATACCACAAAGCACCGATCCAGCTGGCTGAAGCAGTTGTAGAAAAAGTGACCGATCACAGCGTGATCGGTGAAATTGAAGCCGTAAAACCGGGATTCATCAACCTGAAAATCAACCCGGAATTTCTGGCAGATTATCTTTCCAAAATGCAGAACGATGAAGATCTTTCTGTAGAAAAAGCAAAAAATCCGAAAACCATCATCGTAGATTACGGCGGAGCAAACGTGGCAAAACCGCTTCACGTCGGCCATCTCCGTTCCGCGATCATCGGCGAGAGCATCAAGCGTATGGGACGCTTCATGGGGCACAACATGATCGGTGACGTTCATCTTGGAGACTGGGGTCTGCAGATGGGACTGATCATCACCGAGCTGCAGGAGCGCCATCCGGAGCTTGTTTATTTTGATGAGTCCTTTACGGGAGAGTACCCGGAGGAAGCACCGTTTACGATCAGCGAGCTCGAGGAGATTTATCCTTGCGCAAGCGGCAAATCGAAAGAGGACGAGGACTATAAGAAACGTGCACTCGAGGCAACGAGAGAGCTGCAGCAGGGCAGAAGAGGATATCGTGCGATCTGGAAACACATTATGAACGTTTCTGTTGCCGATCTGAAAAAGAACTATGGAAACCTCGACGTTCATTTCGATCTGTGGATGGGTGAGTCCGATGCACAGGAGTACATTCCGGACATGGTAGATTACCTGAAAGACAATGGTTATGCACATTATGACCAGGGCGCACTCGTTGTTGATGTCAAAGAAGAGACAGACACAAAAGAGATCCCGCCGTGCATGATCTTAAAATCCGATGGAGCAGCTCTGTATGATACGACAGACCTGGCAACCATCATCCAGCGTATGAAACTGTACAAGCCGGACGAGATCTGCTATCTGGCAGACAAACGTCAGGAGCTTCACTTCGTACAGTGTTTCCGCTGTGCAAGAAAAGCAAAACTGGTGAATGATGATACCGCTCTTTCCTTTATCGGCTTTGGCACCATGAACGGAAAAGACGGAAAACCGTTCAAGACCCGTGAGGGCGGCGTTATGCGTCTGGAGCGTCTGATCGGCGAGATCAACGATGAGATGTATCAGAAGATCGTGGAGAACCGCAGCGTAAAAGATACGGATGCAAGAGGAACGGCACAGATTGTCGGACTGTCTGCTATTAAATACGGTGACCTGTCCAACCAGGCATCGAAAGATTATGTATTCGATGTTGAGAGATTTACTTCCTTCGAGGGAAACACCGGTCCGTACATCCTGTACACGATCGTTCGTACAAAATCCATCCTCGGAAAATATAAAGAAGAGGGAAATGAACTGAAGAAAGGCGCACTTCTGGCACCGAAGAGCGACAGCGAGAAAGCTCTGATGCTTTCCGTATCCCGTTTCAACGGCGTTGTGGAGAACGCATTCGAGGAGAAAGCACCGCATAAGATCTGTGCTTATATCTACGAGCTTGCAAACGAGTTCAACCACTTCTACCACGAGACCAAGATCTTAAGTGAGCAGGATGAGGCAAGAAAAGCATCTTACCTGGCACTGCTGGATCTTGTCCGCGAGGTACTTGAGACCTGCATCGATCTGCTGGGATTCTCGGCACCGGAACGGATGTAAGATTCGTCAAGAGGGAAAAAATAGATAAAAAACAGGCGATTTTTTTGGCAGCCGTCGGCTTCTGTAGTTCTTGCAGAAACGGCGGCTGTTGTGTTATACTTACATCACGATTTTTCATCCGCTTGGACATTCGTCCTGAAAAATCGATTCTATATTACTCTATCGAAGAGCCATTCGGCTCAATTTATATCCATGTACAAAAACAGAATATCGGACTGACAAACACTTTGACGTAAAAAGAGGAGGCGGGATCATTGGAAAAGTAGAACTTCCGGGAGGGAAGTATCGCCTGCTGTCAGTGCTCGGAAGAGGGGCAACGTCTGTCGTTTATCTTGCAGAGAAAACTGGATCCGGAAAGCGGTATGCAGTCAAGGTAAGTATATGTGACAGGGAAAAACTGCGCCGGGAAGCGTTTCTTTTACAGAAGTTTTCATATCCCGGGATTCCCTGTGCGGTGGAACTTCTGGAAAGTAGGACAAAAAGCTTTCTGGTGATGGAAGCTGTAAACGGAAAATCTATCGGACAGCGTATGCGTAAGGGAGAACGGTTTTCCAGCCGGGAAATTCTGAAAACGGGAATTGCCCTGAGCGGGATTCTTTGTTATCTCCATGCACAGAACCCGCCGGTTTTCTACCGGGATCTGAAGCCGGACAACGTGATGATAACAGAGCGTGGTGAAATATACCTTGTGGATTTCGGTGCAGCCGGAACAGAAGAAACGGGTGTGGAAGTCCGTTATGGAACCCGCGGTTATGCAGCGCCGGAGCAGTATGACGGGAAGTGTGACGCCCGTTCCGATCTTTATGCACTCGGCGCACTGCTTGCGGCAATGGCGAAGCATGCGAAAAAGCGGCAGAAAAGAGGACTCTGGCGGGTGATGGAAAAGTGTATGCAGAAAAAGCCGGAGGAGCGGTATGCGTCTGCCGGAGAAGTCAAAAAGGCACTGCGGCGGCTGGAAAGAAAGCGAAAAGGCAGGAAGACTCTGCGGATCTTTGCAGTTTTTGCTTTTCTGACAGGAGGAGCGGCTGCAGTTGCCAGCAGGATGCCATGGGGGCAGTTTCCGGCGGCAGACGAATGGGAGGAGCAGGGAGATCTCTGGTTCTGCGGAAATCCGGTGGAAGAAGGCAGTCTGCCGAACTACCAGAAAGCGCGGGAAGCGTTCTTAAAGGCAGACCATCTCAGTCAGGCGGGGCGTGTGGAGCAGGAACTTGTGGAATACTGTCTGGCGGATGATGCGGCAAGGGAAAAAATGCAGATGGAGCCATTGCTGGCTGAATTTTATGATGACACGCAGCAGGAGCCGGAAAAAGAAAAACGCTGCCGCAGATATCTTGCTGTTGCAGGAATGTATTTCAGTTTTTCCGAAGAACTGGCGCGTGAAAATGACACAGATGCCATGCGGAAAGGAATCGAAGTGCTGGAAAAGGCCGCAGGCGAGAATATGGAGGGGCAGTGGGAGGCGGTTATCTGGCAGAGACTGGCGGATGCGTGCTATCTTGGCGGAAAATCCGGGGATGGGGAAAGAGAACAGGACTGGTGCCAGGAGAGCTTTCTCTATTACGAACGGCTTCTGTGCAGCAGACAGGATGGAAACCGGCGGAAAAATCTGCTCAGGGCTGCAGAGCTGGCACTTCAGTTCGACATGCAGGAAAAAGCAGAACAGTACCTCAACGAGGCAGCAGAAATTCTGGGAATGGAGGAGGACATTTTTTATCAGCAGATCAGAAAAAGATGGGAGGAAGCAGGATGAGAAAAAAGACCATATGCGCAATGATGACAGGATTCCTGGCAGTCCAGGGAATCGAAGTCCACGCGGAGACACAGCAGACGACAGGCGAGGCCGCAAGTGCGGTGGAAAGCGTGGAATTAGAAGCTGAAATCATCGAGAACAGTGATGTGACAGATGCGGACGGGAAAGCCGGACCGGAGGAACTGCTGCCGGACGAAAAGTCAGAAGAAGAACCGCCTATAGAAGAGAAACCAGAGCAGGAACCAGAGCCGCCGGAAGAGAAAACAGATCCGGCAGAGATCGGAAAGAAAGAGACAGAAGGAGAAGAAAAAATGCTTCCCCCGACGGTAATTCCGGATCCGGAGAAAGAACCAGCGGAAAGGTGGGAAGAAGAGGAGGAAGAAATTTCGGAAGATTCAGAATCGGGGAAGCCAGAAGAATTACCGGAGGCAGGAGATATGGGTTCCGGGGAATCGGAATCAGAGGAAGGATGTGAAGAAACAGATACAAAAGAATCAGAGACAGAAGAGTCAGATTCGGAGAGAACGGATTTTGGAGAAATGGACACAGAAAAACCAGATTATGAAGATACAGGTTCAGAAAAATCCGGAACGGAAAATTTGATGCCAGAAGATCCGGAACCGGAAAAGCCTGATATGGAAGAAACGAAGCAGGAATCTCCGTCAACCGAAAAAGAGTCAGAAAATCAAACCTCGGAAACAAAAGCACCAGAAAAAGAGGAGCCTACCGTAATGCCAGATGCCGGAAAGTCAAACACAGAAAAGCAGGAACAAACGGGGCCCGGGCAATCGTCTCCGGAGAAAGAAGAACTCAAAACAGACGAACAGCTGCCCGTTGCTGCAGCCACGCCCGAGGAGGTGACCCAAGATCCAGATGATATTCCGCTACAAACAGAAGAAAGCAGTCCTCCGCCTGCCGAAACTCCATCTAAGAGTGCCGGGGAGGAGCCATCTCAAATACGGCCGCAGATCATCGCCGATTTCGTATTATCACAGATAGCAGACGAAGATTTCGAAGCGCCGAACCCCCTGATTATCCGCCCGGCCGACACCAGCGTCGAAATAGATCCCGGTTATACCCCGGAAATTCTGCTCGAGGGAGCCGCCGACACGGCTGAAATTCTTTCCTGCATGGTAAATGGCTCCGAAGCCGAATATGAATGGAAAGAAAACAAAATCTGTCTGAAAGCCGAGAGCCTTTCCGAAGGCTACAACCGCATCACTGTAAAAGTGCGTGGCGCAGACGGCATTGTACGAACCATGAAACCGTGGGAAGTCAACGTGAAACCAAAAACTTCCACACTTGTCAGCCAAAGAACCAGCCAGAAACCAAAAGGAACCCGCCTCTTGCAGTCCTTAAGGCGCCTCTGGAACCTGATTCGTGCCATTGCCGAAATTCAGAATCAGACCACCCGCTATCTGCGTGCACTCTGCAGAAAATAGCCTGATCCGGTTTTGTTTGTATTTCTAATTTCGATATGCTAGAATAAAAGACATGTCATACGATAAAAAAGTAAAAGAGGAAATAAGAGTATGTCAGATATGATATTATTTGATCTGGACGGAACCCTGACCGATTCCGGTCCTGGAATTACAAGATGCGTACAGTATGCGCTGGCATCCTTTGGCATCGAAGAGCCGGATCTGGAAAAACTGAACTGTTACGTGGGACCGCCGCTTCTGGAATCTTTCATGAATTTTGCAGGCCTTGGCTGCGAAGAAGCACAGCAGGCCATCACAAAATACCGGGAGCGGTACGAGGCAGAGGGCATTTTTGAAAATGAAGTATACGAGGGAATCCCGGAGGTTCTGGCGTATCTGAAAGAGAAGGGAAAAATTCTGGCGGTAGCATCGTCCAAACCGGAAAAATACGTGGAGCAGATCCTGGAGCATTTCGAAATCAGAAAGTATTTTACCGTAGTAACCGGTTCAGAAATGAACGAAACCAGAACCGACAAAGGAGAAGTCATCGCAGAGACGCTGCGCCGACTCGGAGCAGAAGACAGCCGTTCCGACGTGGTGATGGTTGGTGACAGAAGCTATGACGTAATCGGGGCAAGAGAAAACGGACTGCTCTGTGTCGGCGTATCGTATGGGTACGGCGGAAGAGAAGAACTCGAGGCAGCAGGTGCCGCAAAGGTATGTGATACACCGGAAGAACTGAAACTGCTGGCGGAGGATCCGAAAGAAGAGAAGAAAAGACGCGACCGCATCAAAAAAATGAAGCCGGAGCGTATCCCGTGGCTGACAAGAGGAGAAAGTGGAACAGGAATCTTTGCGCAGAAAGAGAAAAAAGCAGAGAATATAAAAGAAAAAAGGACAGCGAAAACAGAGCCAAAAACGGAGGAAATCGTAATTCCTATCCAGCGGAAGCTATGGCGTCTTTTAAAACCGCTTCTGACGTACGAACTGTTTCTGATCGGAGCAACCGTACTTCTGGCGCTGATCCTGATGACGTTTACGACCGGCGGTTATCTGGAAGAGCGTATGCACGCGACATCCGTTCTTGCATCAGCAATCGGCAGTCTGGCGGCGATCCCGGTTCTCTGGAAACAGTACAAAAAAGATGAAGGCATGTTCCCGAAACCGGAAAAACGGTGGAGTGCGGCAGAGGCAGCCGCCTGTATTCTGCTGGTTATGACCTTCGGCCATCTCCTGAATACTGTAATGAACGTGACCGGCTTTACCAGAATCTTTTCCGGCTATCAGGACATGGCATCAAAGATTTATGAAGGACAGAACCCGCTGCTTCTGATCCTGTCCGTCGGTGTGCTGAGCGCGGCCGCAGAGGAAATTGTTTTCCGCGGCATGATTTACCGCAGGGCAAAAGATTTCTGGGGAACCGGCTGGGGCATCGCAGCATCATGTCTGCTGTTCGGTGCATATCACGGCAATGTGACGCAGTTTGTCTATGCAGCCGTGGTAAGTGTGCTTCTGATCCTTATTTATGAGCGGTGCGGAACACTCCTTGCCCCGGTTCTTGCGCACATGGCAGAAAATATCTGGGGACTTTACCGGAGCCAGTTCGTATCCTGGATGACCCAAAAAGCACCGGCAGGTGCATGGATGTTCATCTTTTTGGAAGCGGTAATCTGCGCCGGAACATTCTGGTATCTGTTTTTAAAGGATAAACAGGGAAAAACACAAAAATAACAGAAAAAAACCGCAGAATCCGCGAAAAAAATGCTTGTCATGAAAAAAACTCTGTGATACAATCTTACTGTTGCACAATAAGCACCCATGCGGTACCAAGGATGGTGCCTGTTTTTTGAAAAACAGGTTCCAAGGTGAAAAAACATGGGGAAGAATAAAACCATAAGGAGATAAAACAATGAGCGTAATTTCAATGAAACAGTTACTGGAAGCCGGTGTTCATTTCGGACATCAGACAAGAAGATGGAATCCTAAAATGGCTCCGTACATCTACACAGAGCGTAATGGTATCTACATCATCGACCTGCAGAAATCTGTAGGAATGGTAGATGACGCATACAAAGCTGTTGCAGACATCGCAGCAGACGGCGGCACAATCCTTTTCGTAGGAACCAAAAAACAGGCTCAGGACGCTATCGCTGTTGAGGCAGAGCGCTGCGGAATGTACTATGTAAACGAGAGATGGCTCGGCGGTATGCTGACCAACTTCAAAACCATCCAGAGCCGTATTGCAAGACTGAAAGCAATCGAGACCATGGAGCAGGATGGCACCTTCGAAGTTCTTCCGAAAAAAGAAGTCATTGAGTTAAAGAAAGAGCTTGCAAAACTGCAGAAAAACCTTGGCGGTATCAAAGAAATGAAGAGACTGCCGGACGCTATCTTCGTAGTAGATCCGAAAAAAGAGAGAATCTGCGTACAGGAAGCTCATACACTGGGAATTCCGCTGATCGGTATCTGCGATACCAACTGCGATCCGGAAGAGCTTGACTATGTAATTCCGGGTAATGACGACGCTATCCGTGCCGTAAAACTGATCGTTTCCAAAATGGCAGACGCAGTTATCGAGGCAAAACAGGGCGAGGCTGAGGAAGCTGCATACGAAGAAGCAGCAGAGACAGACGCTGAATAATTTACGCGAAGTAATGAACTGGGGGGAACTTGAAATTCAGGTTCCCTTCGGCGAATCTCACAATAGCAGACCGGCATGAAGATGCAGTCTGCTGAATCACGTATACGGAGGAATAAAACAATGGCTATTACAGCAGCAATGGTAAAAGAGTTAAGAGAAGTAAGCGGTGCTGGTATGATGGACTGCAAGAAAGCTCTTACAGCTACCGAAGGTGATATGGACAAAGCAATGGAGTTCCTGAGAGAAAAAGGACTTGCTACTGCTCAGAAAAAAGCTGGCAGAATCGCAGCTGAGGGTATCGTTATGCTGAACGTATCCGAGGATGGAAAGAAAGCTGTCGCTGTAGAAGTAAACGCTGAGACAGACTTCGTTGCAAAGAACGAGAAATTCCGTGGCTATGTAGCACAGGTTGCAGAGCAGGCTATGGATACAACTGCAGCAGACGTAGAAGGATTCCTGGCAGAGCCTTGGAAATTCGATACCAACGAGACCGTTGGCGAAGAGCTGGCTCATCAGATCGCTACCATCGGCGAGAACATGAACATCCGTCGTTTCCAGCAGGTAAAAGAGGAGAACGGTTTCGTTGCTTCTTATACTCATATGGGCGGTAAAATCGGTGTTCTGGTTGACGTTGAGACAGATGTTGTAAACGATGACCTCAAAGAGATGGCTAAAAACGTTGCAATGCAGATTGCAGCTCTTCGTCCGCAGTACACAAACCGCGACGAAGTAAGCGCTGATTACATCGCACATGAGAAAGAAATCCTCATGGCTCAGATTCAGAACGACCCGAAAGAGTCCCAGAAACCGGAAAAAGTTATCCAGGGAATGATCCAGGGCCGTATCAACAAAGAGCTCAAAGAGATCTGCCTGCTTGATCAGGTATACGTAAAAGCAGAAGACGGAAAACAGTCCGTAGCTCAGTATGTAGCACAGGTTGCAAAAGCAAACAACGCAACCGTAGCAGTAAAAGGCTTCGTTCGTTTCGAGACCGGTGAAGGAATCGAGAAGAAAGAAGAGAACTTTGCTGAGGAAGTTGCTAAACAGATGGCACAGTAACTCTTATAAAAGAGTGCTTGTCAAAAACCTCGGAAACACAGTAAAATCAAGGGTTTGCGGCGTGTGAACCTCAAAACGAGGAGTATTGCAAATTATCGTAAATTATCGCAGAATATCGGTGGTTTTTTGGTAAGAAATGAGTACGGATTTTGGTAGAAGAAATTACCAAAGTCATTCACGCAAAGTTTGCTTGTTGATTAATAGTTGATGAAGAGGATACGTATTTCAAAAAATAGTAGGTCTGCACATTGATAGAAATATGAGTGTGCAGGCTTATTTTTATGTAAACAAAAAAGAAGCACCGGTCTCTTCAAAAGAGAGAGATCAGTGCTTCTCGTTATTTTAAGATTTATTTTTGAATTTTACCACAGATAGAGCATACTTTTTGATTGATAGTCTCAGTCCATGCCTCTTTGTCTACGACTTTGATCTCTTCATCCCATGCTGGTACGTCTACTACAGTCTCTGTCCAGGCTTCTTTGTCTACGACTTTTACCTGCTCAGACCATGCTGCCTTATCGACTACCTTAACCTGCTCATCCCATGCTTCCTGATCGATTACGTACTCATCCCAAGCGGCTTTGGTTTCTACCCAAACCTGCTCATCATATGCTGGCTGATCTACAACTTTTACTTCTTTTTCTGCATACTGGATTGACTCGCCACGGTTTTCATGGTACAATAAATGAACATCAAGAGCTTCTTGTGTTCTATCAATGAGAGATCTCATCGTGATGCACTGTGTTGTAATACCCCTCCGCTTCGTGATGAACGGTATGACCTACCTCTTCATGGTGAATAGTCTCCATGTGGGATTCTTCCGGATGATTTACAGTTTCATAATGGAACTCTTCATCATGGTTTACCGTGTGGGTAACGGCATCGTGATGTTTGATCTCGATATGGCTTTCTTCCGGATGGTTTACAGTTTTCGTTTCTTCTACCCACTTATGTGTATGTTCTTCGTTCTTCGGATCTTTAATCCATTTTCCCGACGCATCTACATAATATCCATCAATCCAAGTATCAACAGCCATTTCACCGTTAGCATTCATATAATAGCATTTGCCATCAATCCAATGCCAGCCCTCGCCATAGCGTTCGCCGGTTGTCTTATCCATGTAATACCAGATGTCATTGATCTTCTTCCAGCCGGTTACCATCCAGCCTTCGTTATCGAATCTATAGTATTTTCCATTGATAAGCTCCCAATCATTCTTTGTATAGCTGCCGTCGGCATGGCGATACCATTTGCGGTTTCCGCTGGTGATCCATTTGTCCGTCGGTTTTTCTTTGTTCGGAATCCAGACACCGGATGCATCAACATAATAATTGTCAATCCATGTGTTAGTTGCCATCGTGCTGTCACTCTGGAAATAATACCATTTTCCATCTGCTTTCAGCCACTCGTTCTGGTAAGCTGCGCTGTTATCATGCAGATAATATTTCTTTCCATTGGAAGTATACCAGCAGTTCTTATAAGCACCGCCCCAGCTGCGGAAGAAATAGAGTTTTCCGCCGTCGGTAAAGGCTTCATTCGCTTTCATGCTGCCGTCACTGTTCAGATAATAGAGATTATTTTCCCATGTCTGCCAGCCGGTCGAGATCCGTCCGTCTTTTGCCAGTTTCCATGTACCATCCATGGCGATCCACTGGGTATTGGTCACATCTGCATTGTTGTTGAAAGTGTAGGAACGTCCGTTAATTTTTGCAGAACGATTTTTATACGCACCGCCCCAACTGCACAGATAGCGGATTTTTCCACTGTCATCCAGCCGCCACTCGTTGCTTCTCATGGTTCCGTCACTGTTCAGATAGTATTTACTTCCCTGCCATTCCTGCCAGCCAGTCGCAATCTTTCCGTCTTTTGTCAGATACCAGTTGCCGCCTTTGACGATCCACTGGGAACCCTGCATTTTGCTGTCAGCGCCGAAGGTGTAGCTTCTTCCGTTGATGACAACATTGCAGCTCTTGTAAGCACCGCCCCAGCTGCGGAAATAGTAGATACTTCCGTCGGCGTCGATCATCCATTCATTTGCTTTCATGGTTCCGTCACTATTCAGATAGTAGCGTTTTCCATCCCATTCCTGCCATCCGGTGGCTTTTGCACCATCCTTGTAAAAATACCACTTGCCAGATTCTTTCACCCATCCCGTCTTTACAGCAGCGTCTACCGTCTGCGCCGACAGCACCGGAGCCGCGTTCATTGCGATCGGAGCCGCAAGCAGCACCGCGCCGGTCATCGTCACAGCAGCAATTTTCTTTGAGTTCTTCTTCATGTGATTTTCTCCCTTCGTGAATTATATATCTCAATTCGAGATGCTTTGTATAAATATATTATCTCAATTCGAGATAATAAGCAGTAAGAAATTTGTCCACTTGGTAAGATACAAAAAAG
>OMGP01001580.1_pt1 | contig 17744 bp, 18 predicted proteins | sample 1646091 | NCBI WGS metagenome assembly OMGP01 (sample SAMN05578580, study PRJEB25193) | human gut metagenome | biome: Human Microbiome; feature: human-associated habitat; material: feces | host: Homo sapiens | place: USA:Birmingham | reverse complement strand
AGAGGGAACCTTTCTGGAGAAAGGTTCCCTCTCACCTCCCCCAAACCCCCTCCTCTCTCCCTCCCAAGACTTTCGACTGGTGGGGAGGCTGCGCGGCGGGAGTTCTTTTTTGCTTCAAAAAGGCCGGAATGGATTCGTGAATCCGTTCCGGCTTTTTCATTTCTTGAAAGGGAGGAGCATTGTAGGGATGGAGGTGGATGACCGCAGGGAATGCTGTGGAAAGGGATTCGATAACGTCGAAAGTCTTTGAAAGGGGGGGGAGGTTTGGAGGGGGCGGGGAAACCTTCTTCAGAAAGTTTTCCCGTCCCCTTCAATGTTAGTCTTCCGTTTTTTCCGTACCGGGCTTCTCGGCGGCTTTGACCTCGTTCCAGAGGTCGTCCTTGTCGTCGAGGGAAAGGCTGACGAAATCGAGGTTGCGTTCGCGGGCGAGGGCTTCCATGCGCTCAAAGCGGGTAAGGAAGCGTTCGGTGGCGGCGTTCAGGGCGGGGGCCGCCTTGATGCCCTTGCGGCGGCCAAGCTCGACGAGGGTGAACATGTGGTCGCCGAATTCGTGTTCGATGGCCTCGGCGTCATCGGATGCCATCGCATCGAGCAGCTCCAGCCATTCGGCCTCGACCTGCTTTTCGACGTCTTCATTTTCGGGCCACGTGAAGCCCACGCGGTCGGCCTTGGAGTGGATGCGGTAGGCCTTTGTCAGAGGCGGCAGGCCGCGCGGCAGGCTGTCATAGGTCCCCTTGGGGCCTTCGGCGTCCGCAGCGGCCTTTTCCTCGCGTTTGATGCGGTCCCAATCCTTGAGCTGTTCGGACTGGTTTTCATAGGTCGTGTCGCTGAAAACGTGGGGATGGCGGCGTACCATCTTGGCGGCTTCGACTTCGAGCGCGTCCGCGAGGGACGGGCCGCCCGCGCGGGCCATGAGCTTGCCGATCATCAGGATCAGGAAGGCCACGTCGCCCAGTTCTTCGACCATATCGGCGGTCTTGCCGGAGCGGATGGCGTCCACGAGTTCGTGGCACTCTTCAATGACATATTCGGTCAGCGATTCCGGCGTCTGCGTGCTGTCCCACGGACAGCCGTCCGGTGCGATGAGGCGGTCGATGACGGTATTGAGGCGTTCGAGCGCGGCTTGCGTGGCGGCGTCGGCAGCGGCGGGCGCGGTGGTGGTATCGGACATGAGGTTTCCCTTTTCGGTTCGCAGTTGGAAAATGTGGGCCGTCAACAGACATATCCCGGAAGAACGGGGAGTTCAAGCCGGAAGGGGAAAGCATGTGGGGGAGGGGAGAAGGAACCTTTCTTGAGAAAGGTTCCTTCTCCCCTCCCCCACACCCCCTCCTCTCATCCTCCAAAGATTTTCGACTGGTGGGGAGGCTGCGCGGAGGGAGTTCGTTCCGACGGAAAGAAGAAAACCATCTGAAAGAGATGGCTCACTCTTTTACTCAGGTTTATCTGTTTCGTGGAAGTCTCTCTCTCTATATATATCTTATTTACGATATTGCTCGGGGAGGAACTGCTTGAAGACGACGATTGTTTCTTTGATCGGTTGGATCATACGGGATTTTTTAATGAAATCTGCGTCGTTGATGAAGTAGGTGAGCAGGGTGACCATGACGGCGCAGATGAGGAACCCCTTGAGCCCGCCCACGGCCGCTCCGGCGAGGTGGTTGATCCAGTCGGCATAGGCCATCTTGAGAAACGAATGGAGGGCGCGGGAGATCATGCTGATGACGAACATCACCATACAGAGGATCAGCACATAGGCGACGATGTAGACCCATTGGGACGTCGTATACTGGGAAAAGATGCGGCCCAGCTCGCCATAATAGCGCCCGGCGAGCCAGACGCCGCCGAGGATGCCCACAAGCCCCGCCACTTCGTCGAGAAAGCCGCGCAACGCGCCGCGCAGGGTGAACAGGGCGATGACCGAAAGCAGCACGACATCCAGTATATTCAGGTCGTAAGGAAGCGTCATAGAAAAAAGGGGTTGAGGGTCTTCCCGCTTAGGGGCAGGTACGGCAAACGCTGCAATCCGGCGGATCACAGCGTCATCATGCGGAACACGCTTTGAGCCTCTCCGATCCAAAACACGAAAGTCTTAGGAGGGAGAGGGGTGGGGTCTGGGGAGGGGAGAGGGGGCGACCCAACGGGCGGCCCCGAGGGGCCGTGACCGTTAGGCGAGTCTTCGAGCCTTACGGGCATCGACAGCAGCGCAGCCCTTCTTCAGAAGGGTTCCCTCTCCCCTCCCCAGTTTTGCTACTTGTTCAGCTCACGTTCCTGCGGGAACATGGGAAGATAGCGGTAAGAGATGGCAAGGCAAAGCCACGAGTAGGCGATGACCATGAACGACGCGCCCCATTCGGCCCAGTTGGGATTGTAGAATTCCCACGTGTCGAAGGGCATGACCGGGATGGCGAGGGCCTGAACGGTCATGACGTAACGGTTGATGGTCACGCCGACGCAGGCGAGGATGCCGCCAAGGTAGAACAGCGCCGGGTTGGAGCGGCACTTCTTCGAGAAGAGGAGGTATGCGGGCAGGACGCCGCAGACCACGAGTTCGGCGAAGAGGAGCCACTTGCCGTAGATCCAGCCGTGGAACATCTGATCGAAGGTCATGCCGGAGCGGGGCAGGATGTCCATGACCCAACCGGCTGTGTCGATCAGCTTGAACACCATGTAGATGGTGAACATCGTCCCGGCGATTTTGCCCATGAGCTGCTTCACGTCCCAGGAGACGAGCTTGCGGCCGGTGAGCTTTTCCATGAACGTGCAGACGAGCACGGTGAACATGGGGCCGGAACCCACGGCGGAGAGGATGTACAGGAAGAACGTCCACGGCCAGATGAAGAACCCGTCACGCAGGATGTAGGGACGGCCGAAGAGCACGCCGTACATGCCGCCGAGGGAGCCCTGGTGGAACGTGGACAGGAAGGCGCCGATGCCCGCGAACAGGGGCATGATCAGGTGGAAGTTGTGGGCGATGGCGTGGGCGAGCTTGTTCTTCGCCAGCTGCCGGTTTTCCAGTGCCAGAGGCACGTACTCGATGATGAGCACGGTGCAGTAGCAGGTGATGCAGAAGATGACTTCGGTCAGCATGGAGTGGACGTTCGGATGCCAGTAGCCGAACCATGCGCGGAGCGGCTGGCCGATATCGAGAACGAGCACCAGCATGGCGCCGGAGTAGCACAGGAAGCCCACCACGACCGTCAGGTTGATGATGTTCTTCAAGGCGTCGATGTTCAGCAGGTAGCGCAGCGCGCCGGTGAAGAACGCGCCCGCGCCGAGGGCGATGACGGCGAGGTCGAAGGTGATCCAGAGGCCGAACCCGAAGTAGTCGTCAAGGCCGGTCTCGCCGAGGCCGTGGGCCAGGACGCGGAAGGCGGCATAAGCGCCCCACAGGCCGACCGCGGCCACGGGAACAAGATGCAGCAGGAATTTCAGCAGCGAACAACGCGGGCACCCTTCAGGGAAGAGGGAGGCGTCGACGGGCTGGTTGTAGTTTTTCACTTCCATTGACCTACCCCTTGGTCTTTTCGTTTTCCAGGTAGTTGTCGCCCTGACGGCGCACCCATTCGCGCTTGCTCAGGTAGTACACCTGCGGGTCGGTCCCCAGGCGCTCCAGAAGGCGGAAGGCGTGGGGGCTTCGGATCAGCTCGTACACCTTGTGTTCGGGATTCTTGGAATCGCCGAAGGAGATCGCGCCGTTGGGGCATACCTCGGTGCAGGAAGTCACATACTCCCCGTCGGCCAGCTCATAGGGGTTGCGTCCCTCGGCGATGGCCTTGTCCTTGGCCTTCATCCAACGGTGATGGCAGAAGGTGCATTTTTCCACCACGCCGCGGGGACGCACGGAAACGTCCGGGGTGAGGGTTTTTTCCATGCCTTCCGGCCAGATCGGATCGTACCAGTTGAAATAACGGGCATGGTAAGGGCATGAGGCCATGCAGTACCGGCAGCCGATGCAGCGGGGATAGATCTGGCTGACGATGCCGCCGTCCTCGTTCTTGTCGGTGGCGACGACGGGGCAGACGGACACGCAGGAGGGCTTCCCGCACTGCATACAGGGGCGGGGCAGGTAGGCCGTGTCGTGTTCCGGGAACGGTTTGTGGTTGGAGAGGCGATACACCTTCATCCAGTTGATGGAGCGGACCTTGTTCGTGCCGTCGGGGTTGGGGGCGACATTGTTTTCGGCCTGACAGGCCACCATGCAGGCGCCGCAGCCCGTGCACTTGTCAAGATCGACGACCATCGTCCATTTGATGTCGAATTCTTTCACTTCGGACATGATTACGAATCCTTATGCTTGGGCGACGTTCACGCGGGTATCGTTCCAGACGGAGAGGCCGGAGCCGGGTTCGGAAGAGGGCGTGACGAGGGCCATAACATCCATGCCCTTGCCGTCGTTGAACTCTCCGAAAGCCGTATGCCCGAAGCCCATGGTCAAAGCTACGGTATCGTTGGTCACGCCTTCGAAGACGCGGATCTTCGCCATAACCTTCCCGGCCTTGCTGGTCAGGACGATGCGGTTGCCCTCGTACAGGCCGAGCTTCTTGAGCGTGGCCCCGTTGACGGCGGCGACGAGCATGTTCTTGTCCAGCTCATCGTCAGTGATGAGCTTGGTGTTGAAGGGCGGAATGGCGGTTTCGGGCGTACCGAGGCCAAGCTTGCTCACGAAGGCCACGGCCAGCTCCTTGCCGGAGGAGGCAGCGGCGGCTTCGGCCTTCTCGACGAGAGCGAGGTCGTCGGGACTGAAGCGGTAGGCCAACGTCTTGTTGGGGACCACAATGTCGCTGACGTAGACGTTGCCGTCGCTCAGGGAACCCCAGTCGGCGCCGATGTTGAAGGCTTTGGCCTTGAGCATGGTCACGACGTCGGAAACGCCGAGGTTGATGCCGAGCTTGTAGGCCATGTCGATGACCACGTCGCCGGCGGGGCGGGCCTGATAGAGCGGCTCGGCCACCGGGCGGACCAGCGCGTACACGAACTTGCCGTAGCTGAAGGGCTCGGCCACGTCGTCGTAGCGTTCGAGGCCGAGGGCGTTGGGCAGCACGAGATCGCAGCGGCGGGCGGTTTCGTCGAAGAAGCAGGTGAAGGCCACCGAGAAGTCGCTTTTCTTGAAGACGGCTTCAATGTCCTTGCCGGGCAGGGCATAGACGGGGTTGGCCTCGTAGACCATGAGCACGCCCACTTCGGGCATGTTCCCCTGCGCCATGTCGGCGGCGTAGCGGACGAGATCGCCCTGCATGAGCACATCGTAGGACGCCGCGCCGTTGACCGCCGGGGGGGCCAGCGGGATCATGCGCATCCCGCCTTCCTTATTCACGCGGTCGAGGAGCATGTTGATCGCCATGCCGATGCGGACAGGGCCGGTGCCGCCGCCCTGATCCATGTCGGAACCGACGACCACGAGAGGCTTCTTGGCCTTTTTGAGCCCGTCGACGACGGCGGTGAAACGTTCGGGCATGAGGCCCGTGATTTCGCAGACTTTTTCCGGGGTCCACTTGGCGACCAGCGCCGCGAAGTCATCCAGCCCTCCGGCGGGGGCGGCCACGCCGTCCTTGATGAGCTGGCGGGCGACGCCGAGGAGCAGGAACAGCTCCGTGCCGGGCTTGATGGGCAGCCAGAGATCGGCGCCCGCGGCCGTGTTGTTCTGCACGGGCCCGGCATAGGCCAGACGCATGGCGGGTTCGGCGCCCGCGGGACGGGCCTGTCCCCACGCGTGGCGGTTGACGACCACCGAGCCCCACGTTTCAAGCACGTTCGCGCCGACGGCGAACACGTAGTCGCTGTTGGGGATGTCGAAGCCGACGCGCCCACGTCCGCCCATGAGCTTCCACGCCTGCGCGGTGGCCTGTGCGTCACTGGGCATGGCAAAGAAGCGGCCCGAACCGGTCTGGGCGGCGAAGCCCGCGAGCAGTTCATTCATGGTGCCGTTTTCGTCGCCGGAAATGCAGACCACGCTGTCGTGCTCGGTCTGTTTCTTGGCTGCGGCGAGTTTTTCGAGCAGCAGCTTTTCAGCCTCTTCCCAGGTGATTTCCCTGTAGCCGCCGTCCGAGTTGCGGAGCAGGGGCCGTTTGAGGCGGGCCGGGCTGTAGCGCATCTGGACTTCGGTGACGGCCAGCGCGGAGACGCCGCCGCCAAGCGGGCTCTCGGGATCGCTGAGGACGCGCACGGGACGTCCGCCCACGAGACGGATTTTGGTGGCTCCGGCGGCGGGACAGAGCTTGCTGACCGTGCGGACATAGGTGTTTTCGTGATTGCCGTATTGCAGGGAAGGGATCCACGGCCAGTTTTGCGACCAGATGGAGATGTCGTCCAAACCCTTCCAGACCACAGGAGTCGCCAGCGTACCCACGGCGGCCCCGCCGATGAATTTCAGAAAGCCTCGTCTGTCAAGCATTGGCGTCTCCTTACTTGTGGCAGACAAAGCATGCGTTGCTGGCATTGGTGCTGCCAAGGTGATTGGGATTGGCATGACATGCTTCGCACTGCCACATCTTCATGGTGTTCTGGCTGTAGCCGGAGATCCTGTTCTCGCGGAACACGGGCGGCTTTTTGCTGGAAGCCATGTCGAGATGGCACGTGGAGCAAAGCTCCCGCTCGGAGAACTCATGACAGCTGTTACAGGTTGCCAGCGAGTGCACGGCATGGCTGAAGAACACGTTGTCAGGCTGCTTCTGGTAGACTTTCCAGTCCACTTCCTTGCCCTTCTTGACGTATTCGTTGAAGAAGACCCGTTCGGCCTCGCTTTTGCCGAGCATCTGCGAATGGCAGACAGCACAGTCCTTTGTAGAGGGCAGGGCGTCGAACGTCCCGTCCGCACGGAGATGGTGACAGACCGAGCAGTCCAGAGAAGCATCCTTGAGATGCGTCTCATGGCTGAACTGCACGGGTTGATCCTGTCTGCTGAACAAAAGTTCCGGGAAAATCCACCAGCCAAACACGAGCGCAACGACAAGACCGACGATGAACGGTGCGGGACCGAATTCAAGTCGTTTTGCCAGACTGCGGGCCTTCTCGTGGGAAGGCGCGTTGTTCTGCCTATCCTCCATACCCTTCGCCTCTTGAAATGGTTGTGTTGCTGAAAACCATTCGCCTCTTGGCCGCGACACGTCATGCGACAGGAAAACCGTCCTTGGCGCCTCTTCCCACAGGGGAACGGACGCGCTTTTTCACCGTCATCATGGTGTAGGCGACCGGGCAAACACGTGTCAAGACGCAAGGCATGGCAAGCGCTTGGCAACATGTGGCCCCGGTCGGCCGCCGCCGGCCGAACATGCCGTCCTGACAAAAAACGTCCGATCAAAAAAGCATGTGGTTCCTGAAAAGCGTTCTTGCGGAACGCATTCCTTTTTCAGGAGATTCTGGGTGGGTCCGAAATGTGCTTTTTTTCTCGAAGTATGCGAATTCTGTCAAAATCGTCATACCGTACAATATATCACCCGTGTTGGAAAGGCTAAAAAAATGTAAAAAAACGGTATGAGATTTTTATGAAATCGAAAGCTTCCACGGGAACAGTAAGGGAAGGAAGGGAAAAACAAGGCGGTCCGGCGGCGGGGAGGCGCCTCTGTTTCCACTTGACCCACGGGCCGCTCCGCTTTATGACGTTCAGTACTTGTCGTTCGCTTGACGAGCGGCATGAGCGGAAGGGTGGCAGAGCGGCTTAATGCGGCGGTCTTGAAAACCGTTGACGTCGTGAGGCGTCCGGGGGTTCAAATCCCTCCCCTTCCGCCAAACTCAAAATCAAAATCTTCCAGAAAGGTCCATAACGTATTGAATAGATAGCGTTATGGACCTTTCTTTTTGTCCAGTTTCATCCACTCAGAACCACGGTAAGCCATTTGCGCGGGGGTATAAAGAGGGGTATAGGTGGCTTGGGACAGGGGTATAGTACCCCGTTCTGGTAGGTTTGGAGGGTTCTAATGGTTTGTCCCACGTTTTGTCCCACAGCTTGTCCCACCTCTTAGTCTTAATAAACAGTATGTTACAGAAAACCTTGTCCCACGCTTTGTCCCGCTGTATTTTAAATAATTACAGTATATTACTCTAAAAATAGCTCTCTTGTCCCACTTTTTTGTCTGGGGAACACTATGCCACTGACTGATACCCTGATCCGCACCTTCAAGCCCACTGGAAAAGTCGTAAAACTTTACGATGGAGGCGGGCTTCTTCTGCGAGTTTCGCCGTTGGGGAAAAAGAACTGGCAGTTCAAATACAGCCGGCAGGGAAAGCAGACGACTGCCGGGCTGGGGTCATACCCTGCCGTTACCCTCAAGGAAGCGCGGGAGAAGGCCCTTGAATTACGGAAGGCTCTTTCTCAGGGTAAAGACCCCATGCAGGTGAAGATCGAGGCTCAGGAACAGGCCGCTACGGATGCGTTGACATTTGAGGTAGTAGCCCGCGAGTGGCATGGAAAGTATGCCCCAACATGGACGCCGGGACATGCGCACGACAATTTGAATAGGCTTGAACGTTTTTTGTTTCCTACGCTTGGAGCGTTGCCCATTGCTTCCATCACTGCCCCAATAGTGTTGGAGCCACTCCGCAAGTTGGAAGAGGCGGGAATTCTCGAAACGGCGCACCGTGCCTGTGGGTTAGCCTCCATGGTGTTCCGCTACGCGGTCGCATGCGGATACGTGGAATCCGATCCTTGCCGGGATTTGCGCGGCGCATTGGCCCCTAAGGTAAAGCGTCACCATGCCACGATTACCGAGCCGCGTCGGGTGGGGGAACTGTTGCGGGCTATAGAAGGGTATCAGGGGGCTCTGGTTGTCCGATATGCCTTGCAGTTTCTCCCCTTCGTGTTTGTGCGTTCTGGCGAACTGCGTGGGGCACGTTGGGAGGAAATCGATTTAGTCAAGGCGGAATGGCGTATCCCCGCCGTCCGAATGAAGATGAAGGATACCCACATTGTCCCGCTTTCCCGGCAAGCTGTGGCCTTGCTGGAGCGCGTCCGGCTGGTGACGGGGGAAGGAGAGCTTGTCTTTCCTTCTCCCCTGTGTAGGGGGCGTGGTTTGAGCGACGTTACCCTGACGGCGGCCTTGCGGCGCATGGGATACGCACAGGGAGAAATGACGATTCACGGATTCCGGGCGATGGCATCGACATTGCTTAATGAGATGGGCTTTGCTCCAGACTGGATTGAGCGTCAGCTTGCCCATGCCGAACGGAATAAGGTGCGGGCGTCATACAATCATGCGGAGTTTCTCCCAGAACGGCGGCGCATGATGCAAGAGTGGGCGGATTATTTGGATATTTTGAGAGTGGCGGACAGATGAGTTCATTGATTATATTCTAAACACAAGGTTGTGGAAAAAGCACGGCAATACTGTTTAAAAGTGTAGCCTTATCTTATTGCAATATATTGTAATATAATTCTATAGATTTATTTGTTCGAAAAAGAACTTGTCGGAAGATGAAAATATCTGTTGATCCTTCGTCGTTCAGCGGCTAGTCCAGTTACATGTACATCGTTCCAGCCCGGAGCGAAATGCTTCCACTGGAGATAAAAATTCCCCCCTTCCTCGGTAAAGTTTGGCGACCGAACGAGGAAGAGGGGCACAAAAACAGAGGCATATGATGCCCTCCGTCTCTTGGGTCATATCCATAGCCGGTTGGTAAGTAAAGCCTCTAGAGGAGTTTTTTACTTTATGGAAACCGGCTCTCTTTATTCCATTCCCCATTTTCTTCGTATAAAGCAAGTGCTTGCCTTAGTCCCCGTCTCTAAGAGCCAACTCTATAATATGATTGCCGACGGCGCATTTCCCAAACCCGTGTTGATTGGGAAGCGTACCTCTGTTTGGCGTTCGCAAGATGTTATGGAGTTCATCGAGAAGGCGGGGACACAGGCGAATGCGTAACACAGAAAATTCGGTCGGCGGGCCGGGTTTCAATACAAATAGGTCACTGTTACGGGTATGCTGTGCCAGTGCCGTTCCCGCCATTCAAGCGACTTTTTTGTGCCTCTCTCTGTGTGAATTGCAAGGGGGTGAGGCATGAGCAACACCTCCCAACAATTCGCAGACAGGATCCGAGAAGCCGGGCTTGTGGTTACCCATGTAGAAGCCGATGGGTTATTGCACCGCTGCGGGACTACTGACAAGCCGAACAGCCATGACGGGGCATACAAGGCGTTTCTCGATGCTCCGGCTTCTATCTGGTGGAAGAACTGGCGAACCGGGGATGAGGGCTCATGGTGCGGGAAGTCCGGCAAGGACATGACCACCGCCGAGCGTGAAGCCTTGAAAGCCCGCATTGCCGAAGCCAAGGAAGCCGCCGCCAAGGAACAGGCCGAACGGTACGCCAAGGCCACCGAGCTTGCCGGGAAGCTCTGGGAGGCCGCACATGCCGCAACGGATGCCCACCCCTACCTTGCACGCAAAGAGGTTCCCCCCTTCGGGTTGAAACAGGCGCAGGACGGGCGGCTGATGGTTCCCGTGCTGGATGCGGCTGGCACCCCTCAGTCCCTCCAATTTATTGATGCCGACGGTGAGAAACGGTTCCTGTCCGGCGGCAGGACGGCGGGCGGGTACTTCTCTCTTCCGGCAAGGGACGGCTCCAAAGACGGGCCGTTGCTGATTGCCGAAGGCTACGCCACGGGCGCATCCCTCCATCTCGCTACGGGCTATGCCGTGCTGGTGGCCTTCAATACCGGAAACCTGCTCACCGTGGCGCGCATGGCGCGGAAGCAATACCCCGACCGGGAAATCATCCTGTGCGCCGACAATGATGTGGAGACGCGTAAGCCTGACGGCGCGCCGTGGAACCCCGGAGTCGAGGCCGCAAGCAAGGCTGCCGCAACCATCGGGGGCAAGCTGGCGATCTGCCCCTCCATTGACGGGGGGAAGGCTGACTTCAACGATCTGCACATGCGCCGGAGTCTTGAGGCTGTCCGGCAAACGGTGGAGAAGGCGCGGGAAGAGAATTCTACCGCACTTCACAGCTTGCGAGTTGTCGATATTGCCGAACTCCTTTCCTTGCGTATTCCTCCCCGCGGGCACCTTCTTTACCCTGTCATTCCTGAACAGGGATTATGTATGCTCTTTGCCGAGCGGGGCATGGGCAAGACGTTCGCCGCCCTGCATGTTGCCTATGCAATAGCATCCGGGGGCACGGTATTCGGATGGAACGCCCCTCAGCCGTCTTCAGTTCTGTATGTTGATGGAGAGATGCCTTTTTCCGCCATGCAGGAGCGGATAGCGTCTATCGTGCAGGGCGCGGGACAAGAACCGCCCTCTGCATCATTTCTGCGTGTTTTGACACCCGATTTGCAAGGTGATTGCCTAATGCCCAATCTGGCGACGAAAGAAGGGCAGAGTGCACTGGAGCCATACCTTGAGGGTGTGCGGTTGGTCGTGGTGGACAATCTTGCAACTTTGGCTCGTGCGGGCCGTTCCAACGATGAGGAATCATGGACGCCTGTACAAGGGTGGATCCTTGCATTGCGGCGGCGTGGCATATCCGTTTTGTTGGTGCATCATGCTTCGAAGAATGGGTCACAGCGAGGGACTAGCGCGAAAGAGGATGTTCTAGACACTGTGATCCAACTCCGCCGTCCAAACGATTATCAGCCCGAACAAGGCGCGCGGTTTGAGGTTCATCTGACCAAAGCACGCGGCGTTTTTGGAGCCGCCGCAGAACCGTTTGAGGCAAAGCTCATGGACGGTGGAATCTGGGAAGTACGGCCTTTGGAGGACGCGCTTGCAGATCAAGTCCGAGGGCTGGCAGCGGAAGGTTTGACCATGCGCGATATTGCCGAGGAAACCGGCAAGTCGAAGAGTGCGATCAGCCGCTTGTGTCGGAAGCTCGGGATTTCAACCAGGGGGGGGAGGGCATGACCGTGATGACGGCTGAAAACGTTTTGTCCCACCCCCTAGGCCTGGGACAGCGAGACAAGAGCGGATTTTATGGGACAGCCAACGGGACAAGAGCGGGACAAGGCTCTCTGAAAGCCTTGGCTCTCAATGTGTTGCGGCGGGACAGCACATGGGACGAAAGCGGGACAATCGTTCGCAAGTTGGTGGGACAAAATAATGAAAAAAAGGCCGTTTTGTCCCATATGGATGAGAACCTGCACCATTCCGAAGTGGAGCCTTTTGTCTCACCCGCTCCAGTAGAGAAGGGCATCCTCGAATGGTGGTGGAAGCCGTGGCCCAAGCTCGGTACGGGGGAACTTCCTACAGTTTTCATCCACCGGGGGCACGTCCGGCACGCCTACGAAGACGGGACGACGCGGCTTGTAGGCATCGCCGCCGCTCCAGATGTTCCGAATGGATCGCTTGCCCAGTGGATGAAGGCCGCGCCGCACCCTGATCCCACCCCAAAGGATGTCGATATTCCCGACACCCTCTACCGTCTGGTGGCTCTCGATACCAATATAGCCGCACTGGTGGGGTGGGGGCTGGTGCCACATCTTCAGGATGGGGAACTGGTGATTGACGGTCTGGACGCGCTGGACGCCGAAAGTCGGGCCGGACTGGAACGCTGGCTTGCCCATGCCGGGCCGAATGGTGAACCGCGCCGGGAACGTGTGCTCCGTGCATTACGGACAGGGAGGAAGGCGACATGTTGATCGTGGTGGACAGCCGGGAGCAATGCCCGTTCCCCTTCGCCCATGAGCGGTACGGAGCGAAGACGAAGCAAGGCGCGCTGACCGTGGGCGACTACTCCCTTGCCGGTCTTGAGGACAAGGTGGCGGTCGAGAGGAAGAGTTTGCCCGATCTTGTGGCTTGCCTCGGTAGGGAGCGGGAACGGTTCGAGCGTGAGTTGATGCGCGGCGCCGCGTTGGATGCCTTCGCCGTGGTCTGTGAGGGCAGTTGGCTGGAGCTTGCCCGTGGGGAGTACCGGAGCCAGTTGAACCCGCACGCGGCCTGCCAAAGCATTCTGGCGTTCACGGCGCGGTATAGGGTGCCCTTCCTGTTCGCCGGAAGCCGTGGGGCGGCGGAGTACATGACGTGGGGATTCCTGCGCCAGTACCTCGAATCAGCCCGGAAGCGGTGGCGGGCTATCGCCAAGGCGCAAGGCGACGATGCGGCGTAGGCTGAACCAAGAGCGAACCAAGAGAAAACACCGTTGACCTCCGAAGCGTCAACACTTGGTCAACACCGTTGAGTACAAAAAAGGCCGTTCACCCTTTGCCGGGTGGCGGCCTTTTGTCGTGATGCCTATTACGCGGTAGTTTTTCGGAACTATAAAAAGTGCCGCTTATCTTCCGGTGCGGTCTTTCTGTCCCGGCAATCAACCAGATGGATTGGAAAGGAGTTCTTTTATCTGCCGGGCGATTGTCCGGGCGTAGCGTTCCGTACAGCCGACCTCGAACGCGCAGCGGCGGGGGCTCTTGCCCGATGCAAGAAGACGCTCCACCTGTAGCCTTTTGAGCACTCTCTTGCATGAGGTGGGGGTCGTGATGTTGCAACCGCCGAGTTGATGGGAAAGGGTTTCAGCGCAGGACATGCCTACTACGTCGGCAATCCGCCCGGCCTGTTGGGGGTTGTGCGGGATATACGTGCTCACCCCACCAAATTCCTTGCAGAAAGCTATGGCCCCCTCCTCACCAATATACGCGCTGAGGAGATCCAAACCTATCCAGATTTCTCCCATTGTTCCGACTCCCTGTGAACTGTTTCCGAGAACCGTACACGGCAAGGGGGAGAGGAAAGACCCTGAACATTTTCGTCCACCTTTCAGGGCATAGAAAGCGTATTGACGCATGGGCCCGGGGAGGGGGCAACGTCTTTGGATACGCATAGCCCATGACCGGGTGTACCCCTTCGCGTATAGTTTCGGGAAAATTTCGGGGGGTAAAATGGGGAAGAAGAGGGAGGGAAACGCAATGCTTTGTCAGAACGGAAGATAGCAGTTTCAACCCATTGCCGTGGATGGAAGCACAAACGCAAGCCCCTTCTGTTGCACAGGGGAAGTTGTGGGCGTGGCAAAGCAAGGGGCAATGTTTTTAGGAGGCTATGCTGTGTTCCATGCGAAAGTTGTGGGCGGTCACAACCAAAGCTCGGAGTGCCCGCGAACCTTCCGAACCGAAACGCTTGCCGTCAGTCGGAACCCTAAATGATGGTGTGGCACCACTCGCAACGCCAGCGGTCACGGTATCGCCGCACCATGCCCGTGGTTCCACAGTTGGGGCATATCTGGGGCGGTGTAACGGCGGACTGGTGGGCAAGCACAGGCGGTTTCGATGCAGCGGTGAGGGATGGATTCGGCAAGGGGGAGCTTCCTTCTTTGCCGGGGAAGGTGACGGCGGGGCGGCGTGGGAAGATGCGGCGGGCCTATACCGACCGGACAGCCATACCCACAGATCCGGGACGCTGGCGGCGGGCACCGTCTCTTTCTTGCCGCCGGGAAGCAGGAGGATGGGCGCGCCCTGTTCGCGCCAGCCACGGGCGACGGACTGGGTAACGCCGAACGTCTGGGCAATCGCCCGCCACCCCGTGATGATGGTCATGCCTGATGCCTCCTTTCCATACGTCACAGCCTACACTGTACCCCGGAGCTATCCAGATAATCCACCGCCCATTGAGGCCAGCGGAACGCCATGAAATCGTATTGGGGCCATTGCTTGCCGGGCGTCCACGGGTCGGGCTTGAACCAGAGCACGCCGCAGCTCACAAGCGCGTCCTGCAATTCAGAGTAGGCGTACTCGGCGGTGTCCCCTTTCATGAAGTCCAGAACATGAAAGGCGTCTTCCGGCTTCATGATGTACATGCCGGAGCGCAAGCCTGATGGGGCAACGTAGCGGCTCTTGGCGGGCAGAAAATAGCTACGTTGCTTCATACGCCGTTCAATAGCTCTGGTAACGCTCTGGTGGCGGCGGCCTGTGAGTCCGGCAATGTCGAGAGAGCAGACAACGTTCTTGCTGACGGAACACTCGGCAAGCCCCTGTATGAGGGGATGCCAGCGCTCGGCAAGGGCTTGGCGGCGGATGTTGTCGAGTTTGTCCCTGACGTGGTGGCAACGGGCCAGCACACGACACAGGATGAGGGTGGACGGGATGGTCGAGTAATCGCGGCGAAGGATGTATTCACCGCCGGGCATGTGGGGAAGATTACGGTATCTCATGTGTGTAAGTATCATCTTAATACATTGGAATAGCAATGATCAATAGGTGGATAATCTGATCTGTACGGGGGGATGGAGGCAGGTAAGGTAGTATCAGCGCTCTCTACAAGAGGTAGGGCCGAATTGTGTTTTCCGGGTACTGTTGGCTTTCAAACCGTCCTCGTCTACCAGATAAAGGAGGGTTCCCGCCACATCATTAAATACAGAATTACATTTTTTAGAAAAAATATTCGTAATTAAAAAGATGTGATATGTGTAACTGTCTGCAAAGGTATGGTTGACACAACGGCCCCGATATGACTCGCAGAAGCATAAAAAAAGCTGAAAAAATTTTTGAGACGATGGAAGCCTTGTTTCCCGGGGCTTTTGAGGAAAGTGCTTCCATTTGGACATGTGCGGGGGTGTTGATCCTCTCAGGGTTTGCGTTTACCAATTACGCACCTGCTCGCAAGAACAGAGGGATTATAGTTCTAAGGAACATGGGGCCAGTCTCCGAAAGGAGGTTGTGCCTATGGAACAGTTTCTAATGACAGTCTTCGCCAATATATTGGCGGGTGTCATGGTAATGTTCATTTCCTTTTACTTTAAAAAGTAAGCTGGAAATGAGGTTGCCCCGGTAAGGACTGGAACTCCTCACCGGGGCTAAAAGCTGGATTCTCAAAATCCGGGGACTGGCCCCTTAAGACGACGAGTGTGATAGCACTCGTCGTTCTTTTTTAGATAGGCTGAAAACTCCGACTTTGCAAGTCGAAAGCCTCTAAGTGCTTTTTACCAGATCGCCTATAAATGCAAAACAAAGCTTCCCTTTCGATTTCGTAAGCCTGTTTTCGCCCTTGCCGGGGAAAGTGCTTTTGATAACGTAAAAATGGGATACCCATAATTCCCCTTTCGATAGGACAATGAGGATTATGTCCGTGAGGTCTTGAATATCAACGGTATCCGGGGAAAACCGAAAAGTGCCATTTTTGTCCCTTAAGGGGTGTTACGTAAACTTTTATACCAATAATATGCTATTGACGTACCTATTTTAATCCTATATTGTGATTTCGCACTTAATGCAAGGGAGGTGATGAAGTTGGTTGAAAAAGCGGATTGGCCCCTCGTGGGCATGACGGTTGACGAAACAGCCGCCGCGCTGCGGGTGGATAGAAAAACTGTCTTGAAGGCTATCCAAGAAGGCGGACTTCCGGCGCGCAAGGTAGGTGTAGGCTGGCGCATTGACCACGACGCCGTGAAGCAATGGCTTGCCAGTGGAAAGCCTGAAAAAGGCGAAAGCGAAGAATAACCAATAAAACAGCCCCCGGGAGGTGTAGCGAGCACCAGTCGGGGGCCTAACCCTGAAACACAGAGTAGGTGTGAATCATGGCTGCAATCAGTCTGTCTTATGGCGCGTCCTGCGTCAACCGTCTCCACGCCCGCCAGACGGTGTGGCGTGTTCTTTTCTTCCTCACTCTCTGCCGGGCCGTGTCCCGCTCCATCCGCAAGGCCGCTGTAGTGGCCCTGTTTGGCCTTCTGCTGGCTGTTTCCCTTCTGCCGGAACTCTTCCTTGCCGGGGGTGCCGAATGACTCGCGCAGAAGCCTTTGATGAACTGTACGGGGCTATCGATCTTCTTGAGGCCGCTTGCCTCCAAAGAGTCGGCGCTACCTCTGACCATGATCGCCTTGCGTTCCTATGTGGCTTTGAAATGGTGCGGGACAAGGTGGAGCAATGCGAAGCGTTCAATGACGAGAAAGGGGGTGCGGAATGAGCCAGACCAGACGTACCAAACCCTACCTTGTGGACGCGGAAAGCGTTCCCTCTTGTCTGCGGCATGACACCAAGGCCGGAATCCTCGAGGATGCCCAAAACCTTGCCGTATTCCTTGAAGAGGCCGTGTCCAATACGTTCGCCGCTGACTCCGAACCTTCTGTCGGGTTCCGTATTGGCTTGTCGCTTACATTCAGCCTTCTTCAAGACAAGCTGCGGATTGCTTGTGGAGAGCTACCCTTTCCGTTGAGTACGCTGTTTCCTGACGAAGCGGACGGCGTATTGTGGATAGAGTCTAAGGAGGACGGTCATGCTGACGCCTGAGCAGAAAAGGACGTGGCGGCGGCTCGACAACCTGACAAGCGGCCTTGTCGAGCTGCTGCAATGGAATACGGCGGACGGCAATGACGTTACCTCTGAGGACGCGGATCGAGCTTCCTGTTACCTCGCTATTGTGGAAGAGGTTCGCCGCACCATGCTTGAATTGTGCCCGGCAGAAAAGATGTATGATGTGAAATAGGCCTCCCGGCAAGTGATGGAACAGGGGCGACTCAGAAATGGGTCGCCTTTTCTGGTGTTGTCCCACTTCATCAAAGGGGTGGGCGCTCCAGACAAAAAAGTGGGACAAGAGAGCTATTTTTAGAGTAATATATTGTAATTATTTAAAATACAGTGGGACAAGGTGTGGGACAAGGTTTTCTGTAACATACTGTTTATTAAGACTAAGAGGTGGGACAAAGCGTGGGACAAGAAGCGGGACAAGCTCTTTTGCCCCCTGCAGCTTTGAGGTACTGTAGAGAAAGAGAGGAACAGAAGAATGGGGTATAAAACGGGGTATATTTATTTTTTAAACTTATTTTTACTATTAAATTCAAATAGATATTTTGTAGTTAGCATCCCTCCCCTCCGCCAAACTCAAAACCAAAATCTTCCAGAA
>OMGP01001576.1_pt1 | contig 17794 bp, 24 predicted proteins | sample 1646091 | NCBI WGS metagenome assembly OMGP01 (sample SAMN05578580, study PRJEB25193) | human gut metagenome | biome: Human Microbiome; feature: human-associated habitat; material: feces | host: Homo sapiens | place: USA:Birmingham | reverse complement strand
TTTAACGTTTTTGCGTTTCCGCGAAAATCAATGGATTTCGTTAAATCATCCTTTGAAACATAGTTTGATAAGGACGTCTTGTCTGCCTTATTACTCAAATTGTTATTTACTGAATTGAGCCCAGCCGTTAAGTTATCAAATCCCCCCTCAAGCGCAGTACCCATTCCAATTCGTTCAACCAGAGAATGAATATATGCGCTACTCGGCACTTTGCTCCCATCATTTACATCAATCCCGGAAATCATATTCTTGAGCAAAGCATTTTCATCCAAGCTCATGGTTGTTGCAATGGCTTTGGACACCTTGCCTAAAACGGACTTGATTGCTTCACCGGCAATAATATTTGCAATCTCCGTGGCTTGTTCAAACGTAGTATTTACGGTCAGGTTGCCGTCTTCACCCACAATGATATCATCGCTGCCCTTGACAACTCCAAGTGCATTCTGCTGAGCCGTTTTTGCTGACAGCTTGCCATCTTCCTTTATCTCCGTGGTAGTTCCATCTGGCATTACAGTTCCAAGGCTATCAGGGGTCGCTTTTTTCGTTCCTGCTGCCGATACCTGCCAGTAAGATGTGTCTGTCGGCAGTGTTCCAACCGGTGGTTGTACTTTTGCCACATAGCTACTTCCATCATATTCTACAAGGTTATTTACTTTATACTGAGCTTCAGCGTTCCATACGCCTTTAGGCACGATTGCCACTTGTCCATAGTTTACAGCCATTACGCCGTTACCTCCATTCCTGATCCAACTTCTCCGTAGAACGATCCATCTTCAAGCCAGAATTTCATTCCTTGTGCCTTCTTATCACTCATAAGAGCACCGGTTTCCAGATCGATGTAAAATTGCGGTATTACCAGACTTGCCGCATTATCTATCTGATCTTTCAGCTTCTGGGCCTGCTGGCAGTAATATTTTGCATTATCTTGTGCGTCCTCAGCGGTAACGCCACCTACTGCATACCTTTTAGCATCATTGGCACTGTTTACTGCATCTTCTGCCTTTTTAGTTGCTGTCTGTTCGCTATTTGCCGCTTCTTGTGCTCTCTGCGTTGCATTTTCTGATTGTGCCGTTGCTATTTTCGATTTTTCTGATGCTATCTGTGCATCCGCTGAAGCACTATTGGCTGACGCCGCTGCGTTGGTTGCTTTTTGAGTCGCAATCGCTGCCTGTGCTGTTGCAGTTTCTGCATCCTGCGCCGCAGATTTTGCATTAGTTACCGTGGTCTCCGCAGCCTGTTTTGTACCTTCATAGTAATATTTTGCATTATCGGTATCACTGCCCTCAAATTCAGCATCACCAATGGTATATCGTTTAGCAAATTTCTGATACTGCAACGCTGCATCTCTGGCATTCTGCGCGTCAAGCATGTACTGACGAAATTCTGACTGGATGGATGGATCCAGCTTATTCATCGTCACTGAACCATCTATGATAGTGGCTGTCACCTCACGATCGGTCATGCTAAAAGCAACTGTGGCCGAACTTTTGAAAGTATTGATGAATTTCCCAATATCAACCTGTTTTTCAGTTCCATCAGCCAATGTCAGAATGATGATACCTTCATCCGTCACATCAAAGTTAGTAACGACACGCTCAATGTCTAAATCATACGTTTCGATAGCGCCGTTCAGTTTAGTAACCGTAATAACACCTGTTTTTGTATCTACATTTACGGATTTTACAAGTGTGTTGGCGATCTCCATGGACAACTTTAAAGCGTCCAGCTGCACGATTCTGTTATCAGCTTCTTTAACGCCATTTTCAAGGTGCAAAAGATTTGTCCTGTTTAAAGCAGTCTTTTGCGCCGGAAGATTCTGCCAATCTGTGATGTTATAGAAAGATTGATACGCCATTAGGATTCACCCTCTTTCTTCCTCGGCCCGTCATCTGGACCACCTTTTTTGTGTTTTATGATTGCTTCATCATTCTCCTCGACAAAATGTCCGGAATCCAAGATGTTAGCAAGTTCAGCAAGTGCACGGATATTTTCAACGCCTTTAACTGTAATCGAATTAAGGAGCGCCCCGGCACGTTTCATGAGCTCATAATCATATTCAAGTGTTCTCTTTTCTTCCATTTCCCATATTCTCCTTAACTCTTATAATGCCTTTCAAGGTATACATATAGATAATCCATTCCTTCATAGTCTGGATAATCGTTGATATTCGGCTTGTTTTTGGGGTAGATTTCGAGCCAATCTGATCCCCATGATCCATCGAGGTCGTATCCTACTTTTAATGATGACACACTACCAGAGATGCTTGACGATCCACCTGAGATGCTTGTTCCGTTCAGATACAAATTACCGCTTATGTGCAGTGATCCACGGATATGAGTTTCCTTGTCAGCATTAACAACAAAGGCATAATCGCTTTTGCCACGATATCCAGCCCACAAATACAAGCCTTTAGAGTTTGACGGATTTCCAGACATTCCGGTCATCTCATCGGATGATTGAAAAATACTCCTACCGTACTCATCCGAACACACAAAATCACCAATCCTAACAATAGCGGATGAGTTTCCATAACCATCTTCCACATTAAGGATTCCATCAGCAACATTCATTGTGGAGCCTTCAATGTGGCCACCAATAATTGTCGCACTGCGATCTGATCCATCATCACCAACAAGGCCGTTATCATCTATGGTCCAGTTTCCGATTCTTCCAGACTGGGCTGTGATTTTCCCAGATGCTTCGAGATCTCCCTGTTCTGTCACTTTAAGGTTCTTCGAGTTGATGACAAAATGTCCTGTCGTCATCTCAATCTTATTCCCGGTGATCTTCAACTCAGAGTTAAGATTCTCGGTTACTTGACCCTTAGAAACTTTTTTGTTAACCTCAAGAGTAATTGCATCTGCCGTTTGAGTAATCTTCGTTGATAGCGCTTCCTCTGATTTCGTCGCACGAGAAACCTCTAACGTAATAGCGTCCGCTGTTTGTGTTATCCTTGAAGAAAGTTTTTCTTCCTCGTTCTTGGCACGGGTAACTTCCGCCGTGATGGCTTCTGCCGTCACCTTGAACTGGGCTTCTGTGTAGTTCTTGAGGTCTGTAACACGAACTGATACTTCCTCAACATTCTTCTTGATGACAGCCGCTTTCCCCTCAAGCTGAGTTATCTGACTCTGAATATCGAAATTTTCCTCATAGTCACTGCTACCAGACGCTTCAAATGTGTCCATCATGCCCTGTATGCCAGATATTGTGCGTTTAAGGCAATAAGTCTCAATCACATCATCAGATGTATAGCACACCAGCCCATCTCCAACTTCTACCCAAGGCAGCCCCGCCGTCACAATCTTACATGGTCGATAAGAAATCCCTGATATCTGATCATAGACAGATGATGCGATTGTTGCCAAATCATCTGCTGATTTCCCGTAAACCAGGAAATTTCCTTCTACCACATATGTATTGCTCCCTCCGGTATCATTGGGATATAATGCGCCGATATCGCCCTCTTCTTGACGTATCTGCACACGGTTAATGGTTTGCGTAACATAATCTTCATACGTTGTTTCAGACTGCTTGTAAAAGGCTATCTGTTCTGTATTTTCGCTATCTGACAAACCACTGGGGAAAAGTTCCTCCGATGGCATCAAGGTTTCCGAAGGATAAAGTCCTGATTTATCTAAAAATTGGTATTTCAGTCGGCCTGTCTTGTCCATATGACCGAAGCACCCATTAATCTCACAAATTGCTTGAATAACATCAAGCCCATTTAGCTGCTCTGGCTCAATTGTCTTTGCAACTTGCATATCATCTAATGGCAATTTCACATCTATCTGCTGTATGCCGACATACTCACACAGGCTGCACCGGAACTCCCGAAGCGACATTGGAAATTTAAGTCCTTGATACCACGTAGCAATATCAGTTGAGAATTTGCGCATCCGGTCATAAGCCGTAATCTTTTTCATTCGCCGGTCCGCTTGACGAGTAAATTGTTCCACCGTATAGATTCCCATGGACATCTCATAGTCCCCAACTTCAACGCTGACCATGAATTCTTTCCCTGTCAAATCCTGCAACACATCCGCAACTGTAACCTCAAGTTGTGCCGCATTGCATTCGCCGTATGCCAGTGTATCAGACTCGCACAGGCTCTCCGTGATCTTTAACGACTCAGTCTGCATCTGACTGTTGTCAATGACATAGATTGGTTCCTGCTCTACCGGAAACAAGTCATCTGCTGGAAACAAGGTGTCTTCCGGATAGATCAGCTGGATATCAGAATCAAAAAAACGCAGCTTCCACTTCCGCCGTGTCTTCTCGTTTATATTGTCCTGCCAAAATATTTTCTTTATTTCTTCTGGCAACGCCAGCATCTATCCTCACCTCGCTAATATTCTGTAATTGTTATTTTTATCCCCTTATACAGGATGGTTTTCTTTACCTCATCCACATTTATGATCTCATACGGCACATCTGAGATATAAAAGGTCCCAGATGCGTATGACGATGTATTGGTATTCCAATACTCTATTTCACACTGAACCCTTGCTCCATGCTGTATATACTGATTGAGTCGTTCAACATCTGGTAAATGCATGGGCGGTGTGGTAAATTCAATCGACGTTGCTGTATGCGGCAGTGCATTTCTATGCAACACCCCATCGCCATCACGGTATGGATCCAGATCCATTATCTGATCCGGTGTACACTTGTATGATTCCAACGCAATCAAGTTGTTCGGGAATATTTCTCCATTGATTTTTAAGAGCCATCCATCAAATGCCATTACTATTCCCGCCTCCTTTTTGCGCATAAAAATAACACGCATTTCTGCGTGCTACTCATCCTCATCTGACTCTATAAAACTGATAATATCCTTTTTTCGTACTGCACATTTTACGCCATCTTTGAACGTAAGCTTAATAAAATCATTCTCTGATATGAAATCATCAGCCATTATTTTTTCCATAACATCATATCTGATCTGAATTCCATATAGTTGAACTGTGGTGCAATAAATATCAATCATTTTTTATCTCCACATTCAAAATCTGAACATTCTATTTCACAATGACATTCTAACATAGATGCGTGGTGAAATGCGTGATTCTGAATATGAATTAAAATTGAGTTGACATTTTTTCTACAAATTATATTTAACGGTCACAATTCTACTTTATTTACGTTTATATTGATGCAGGATCCATACCCTGCAACCTTTCAAAGGCGACACCACAATATCTCCCTCGGTGCTGTCTTTTTTTGTTTACATGTAAATAACAATTTGAGTAAGAAGGTAGACAAGACGTCCTTGTCAAACTATGCATTAAAAACGGACTTACCAAATATTTTTACAGCCCAATTAGGCACACCCAATCAAGAAGGTAATCATGCTACAACCATAAAAGAATTATGGAATAGCTTTCCAAAAAATCAGGTATTTGCTTGTAATTTAGTTGATGGTAATAATTTCTGCGTATTCGGCTTTATATATGGTGATCATAAATACGGAGCAGTGTTATATTTGGCTTTTAACGATTGCGGCATCGTAAAATGTATTAACGGAACTTTTCGCGATACAAAGCTATGATACTTCGGTCAACGACGGCGCATACCAATGCCATCCAGTGGAATTCCGACCCAAAACTACCATTTTGGGATTATCAGATATTAAGATACACCAGCCATAGTTAACTGAAGTGCGCGTCCATAAGATACTAAATCCGGATGTACCAAAATATCCGTCAGAATCTGATGGTTCTACACGAACAAATGTACATCTACCTAACGTACCATTATTTTTTACCCATTCACCAATTTTGGATAATTTCCCGCTCAGAGAAATTTGGCCTACGGCATTGTATTCGGTCACACCTAAATCATCCTTTGTGGCAAGATTGATCCATTCTGACCAATTATCAACGCTGCCTTTTTTTACTCGAAAGTATATATTGATTGTGTTATCACGAGTATGCCTTAAAATTTGTGTTCCATAGTTTGAATTGTCATTACTGGGATACCAATCTATAGTGACTTCACCATTTAGTACTTGAGTTGGTTTGTTAAGCAAAGATCCAACAATATTATTGCTGGCAGATCCATACGGTCCAAGTTTTACATTAAGATTATCTCCGTCATTCAATTTTTTTCGATCATACTTACTCAAATTGTTATATGATCCGTAACTACTGCGAATTTATCCGCTCTATAATCCTGTCAATTCTTTTTGACACCGTACTCCGATCACAGTCAAGTTCAGCTGCGATATCATAGTCAGACATTCTCTCCACATATTTCATGATCAGCAACTGCTTGTCCTGTAGATGTTCCGGCGGAAAACTCTCCAGATATTGCTCAATATCCAGTTTCATATCCTCGAAAAGCTGTTCGTTGCCCTTGAGGTCGATGAGAAGCTGACGAATAGTCTTATCGCGTTCCTCCGTAGATTTTACGGTCGCTCCGGAAACAACAAAATGACATTCTGTAAAAGGAAACTGCTGCATGGATCCCTTAACAACTCCGCATACCTGCTGAACCGGATTGTCTTCATAGTGCTTGATCCGGCGTCGAATGCGCTTGATCTCTGATTCCAGATATGTATAAGTTGCCAGATAATCCCTTGTCAGAACCTTAATCATAATTGCATTCTCCTCTCTAAAATGGGCGCGAATAAACTTGTACCTTCGCCATTCCGCCATTTCCACTCTGATGAACAGCAAGCATCGCAACCATATCCGGCGCATCATCGTGGGTATTTTTTGCCAACTGGCTGTATGCGCATAACCACGACATAAACTGACCATAGTCCGATTTGACCTCGTAGCAATCTGGATGCTTAAACAAAACATGCTCAATAACCCAAGGGCTATTTACTATAATCTTTGTTTCTTTATTGGTCGTGGTAAATCGTTTTTCAATGCTTGCCCTTCCACCTTTTTCACGAACTTTTTCCTGTACCTTATCACCAGTTCGGCTACCTTCTTTGTTGCTCTCAAATACGGCTATCTGAACATTATTTCTAACCAAACAATCCGCATTCAAATCGTCCAACAGATACGGATCTATACTCTGGAACACCACATCATGCAGATAATAATCATTTCCATACTGAAAAAATACTCCGAGACAGTTAAAATCTGATCCTGTATCTTTTGTGTCGCAGAAAGCCCATATCGCATCCGGCTCTCTTGGTGGCAATTCTCCGTAATAGCGTCTGAGGCGATCTGGATCATAAAGAATTCCTTCTCGTTCTACGGGCGTGCTTTTATAAAGGCATTTGTATGTAATATCATCAAGGGACTTCTCAATATCTTCAAAATACTCAACATCAAATCCCACGCCATAATCGTAATCAAAGTTACTTCCTCCGGTCTCCGGATCAATATCTGGAACTGAAATAAAACAACATCTATCACTTTTGGAATAGATATTTATAATTCTTCCAATCACATCCCAGACTGACCATCTTGTTGCAATATGAAGCTCCTTGCATTTACGCCCACGCTTTCCTTTTTTCTTTCGAGTTTTGAGATCCGTGCTATACATAGTCCATAGCTTATCCAAACGTATTTTAGATAAAGCCATCTCGATTCCAGAGCAAAGGTCATCACAATATAAAATGCCCTCGCATCGAGTTACACCTGTCTGCGATGCCCCCAATGCTCTGCAGGTAATGGACTTGAACGGCTTGAACTTACCAAGATTGATTTCCTGCTCATTTGCATTATTGCTTTCAATGGGAACATTCGGAAATATCTCTCGCCAAGCATACTCTGGAATCTGGCCGGACTTTAACCCGATGCCAAGGATGTTGCATAATACCTGGTATACCATTCTGGTAACATGGCCAGAGTGAGAAGAAAATAAATTGCACAGATCAGGAAACCATCCCATAAATCCAGATAAAAACATTTCACCTAATGTGGTTTTTCCAGTGCCTGGCGGCATAGAAAAGCTCACGATATCATACCGATCATCAAGCAATCCTTGAAGAGCGTCCACAAGTCCAAGTTTTATAAACTGGGTTCGCCGCGGTTCATAGAAACGATCTTCTGGATCTCGATTTTTTTCCAGATACAGCAAATAACTATCTAAGACACGGTTTCTCGCCTCAAACAGCAATGTATCCCAATACAGCTTGTCCCATTGCTGATTCATTGTCCTTTCAAAATTTTTTAAGGCCCACTTTTTGATAAATCCAGAATAGGTGAAAACATATTTTCTTTCTTCTAGTGCTAAATCAGGGCAGTCTTCCATCGTGTACCGCAGTTCCGCCAGTAAATAGCTCAGTGATTCATACGACGGCGGGGATTCCAGTTGCCGCTTTAGACCATTTATGATCGCCCTATGGCCTTGAAAATCCATAAAAATAGAGCCTTCCTTCCTCTGATATTCAAAGGTCGAAGGCTCATAAAGGCTCTCATTTAAATCGACATCAACAATATTTATTCTGCAATTTTAACAATCGGCGTTGAGTTTCCCTGTACCTGCGGAACAGAACCATTCCATTTTTCAATTTTCTGCTTCGCGATCAATTCGGGAGTAAGAGATGCTGCGATTTTCGCATTCGCTTCAGCGTCCGCCTCGGCTTTAATTTTTGTTGCTTCAGCATCACCCTGTGCTTGGATTTTCTTCTGTTCTGCGACGATGGCCGCCTTTTCTTTTTCTTGCTCGGCAGCGATCAGCGCAACTTCCTTGTCCTTATCAGCCTGAACTTTGGCGGTTTTCGCCTCGATATTGGCAAGTTCAAGTTCCTGTTGTGCAGTTACCTTTTTCTGGATCGCAGCTGATGTTTCTGCATCTGTGGAGATGTTCGTAAAGTTTACGGTGTCGATGATGATACCATATGGCTCGAATTTCTGCTTAAGGTACACGTCTAACGCCTCATTAAGTTCCTGGCGCTTATCGCCAAACACATCGGTCACAGGATATTTTGCAGTAACCTCCTGTGTCCAAGCTCTCATCTTCGGCTTGATAAACGTATCTTTGATAGATTTGCCAGACTGACCCTTAAACATAATGAATGTGTCCGCAATTTTATCCACATCAAACTTATATGAAAACTCCAGATCTACGGTTAAAGACTTTCCGTCTGATGTCGGCGTTGAAAAACTCTCATCTTTGGGCGAGTCACCTTTATCTTCAGATGTGAGATATGATTGTTCAATTCCGATAGAATACGTGGTGATTTTCTTCGTCGGTGCCACCAGATGCCAACCTTGTGTAAGAACTTCACCATCAATTCCGCCATTCATGTTGTAAACGATTCCAACATAACCCGCCGGAACCTTTTTCGTACAGATCACTCCACCCACAATAATGCCGATGATGATGATCCCCGTTGCAATTCCACCTACTAATCCTTTACTCATTTTTGTTATCCTCCTCTTGTATATGATTCATAGTATTTTTCCATATATGTACAATCACCCTTCCCAGCGGAATAAATGCGAATGTCATAATGAACCATGCCGCTATTCCAATAAATATTACCAATACCCAAAAGACTATATTCATCTCAAACCTCCCATACATGCACGATAAATTCTTTCCGGCATTTACTGTTCTTGCATTTGTACGGCATCTTCAAAATTCTGGTCTCCGGAAGAATCTTCACAGCTTTCTTCCCACACCACGGGCATACTGCCCATCTACTACCGTCTGGAAATGTCTTTACCACCGCGGTTCCGTCAAATCCATCCTCTGGCGGATTCATATGTTCTTGAAAGTCATCACACCTGTTGTTGCTTCTTATATATCCTGCCATCTTTCACTGTTTCTCCTTGATCCGTCTCAACTTGTCGACTTCTTTTACCAAATTGTGCGGTATCTGAATGACTGTTATCAGCTTATCACCCGTGAATATGTATGCCTTGTCAGAATAGAGCCGAATTTGATTCGCCGTACGTTCCTTGAAGTATAGACTATCCACCCATTTCTTCAAATTCCCAGTGCAATCACCATGCCGAAGTCCGTTTTCGTATGCTATTTTTGCAATCCGGTCAGACGACTTCTCTTTTAAGCCACACCGTTGTTTCATTCTCTTCTTCGCATGATTCGTAACAATCAATCAAATCCACCTCTTTCCGGGCAAAAAAATACCAACCACCGAATATTGATGGTTGGTAAAGCATCAAACATATACACTGTCTAATGATATAATCCCTCGGATTTCTTTTAACATTTCTTCTTTGGAGTTATCCAAACAGTACTTTACAAATTTCTGATAATACCTCCAAGACGGAAGGATTACTTCGATTTGATTATAAGTAAACGTTAAATCTCCTTTTATACGCCATTCTCTTTCATGAGTCCAATCTACAATACTTTTCGTATGATTCAATTGCAAATCAACAATTCTCCACCATTCATCCTGAGGAAGAATATTCCGAAGTTCCGATGTCAGGCCATATATAACGGGTCGTCCACCCAGCTTATAAATATGTATCTTGGTAAATCGCAAGCCAAAAGCTCTATATCTATGTTTTGTTGATTCTGTTGCCTTTCTTAATGCTCTTTCGTAAAGCAAATTTTCTGCAATAGAACCTAACGGTGCTTCTTGTAAACACACAACAGCATCGCTTCCACAAACATAACCATGACCGCCCTTAATCGTTCTATCTTCAAGTATTGAAAGTAAATTTTCAAAGGCTTTTTCTGGCGTATCTCCATTAGTTAAATGAGTAATCCGTGTTGTGATATCATTCCTGTGTTTAAATCTCTCTTTCCAGCCTAAAACGTCCATATATTCACAGTCCTCTCGATATTTATTTATAAGGAAATGATACCACTCCAACCACCAATATTCAATTCTCAATGTTCAACTGAGCCAGCGGGGTTCGAACCCGCGAATGCAGGAGTCAAAGTCCTGTGCCTTACCGCTTGGCGATAGCCCATTATTTAATCTAAACCAGCTGTCTTTCTCAGACTGCTATACAGCCTTGAAAGAACCGATACCGTAACCGTAAGTTCGTTGATACGGATACAATCTTGCTGGTGCTGATCTTCCAAAGACTTCATTCTCGAAAGCTGATTCCTACTCTTATCAATTTCTTGCATTAGTTCCTTAATTTGAATCTTTGTATTAAGTTCCAGTTCCAGAACTTTATCCTTTAAATCTATATTCTCTTTTTCAAGTTTCAGATATTGTTCCTCTAAAAAATCTCTTTTCCAAAACTGAATTCTATCTGCCATTGTCTCCTCCTTTTCTTTTTGCTCTCATAAACCACCGACTATTTACTCAGAGAGCCTTGACACAGTCCAACTCTTTGTGCCTTACCTCGGATGTACGTTGTTCTCGCAGTTCTCCGCCTCTACTTACTGCGCTGTTACCAGATCTTCAGCCAAAACATAGACCAACTGCATGCAGTCAGCATAATTCAGCCAAAATGGACCATCAGGGCATCGAACCCCGGACCGACCGCTTATGAGGCGGCTGCTCTAACCAACTGAGCTAATGGTCCTGAGCGTGAGGATAGCTTTCGGTCTATCCCCAAGCTGTTGCAGTTCTTAGCCACCAGCTGCAACAAAGGCTCTCTGCGTTTATCTGCCGACCGCAGGGAATTGGGATGATGGGCCTCGAACCCACACTCTCACGATTAAAAGTCGTGTGCTTTTCCAATTAAGTTACACCCCAGTAGGAACAGGCGGTTAAATCTGATGAATTGTAATGCCTGCCATAAAAAACGTGGAAGCAGAGGTTATGCAACAGTTAGTCGGCACCTATGAATAGGGACAAGCGTTATGATTTTCTGTTGTTTATCGGCAGGATTGCGCCCAGATGTTTACCCGACTTGTACTTCAATACGCAATCTTGTTCCGCTACCGCCTCTTACGCTCTATTTTTACTTCCGCATTATTTCAAACATGATTAGGGCTTCCCCTTATCCATCGCCGATGCAATCATATTCAGCCAATGTGACGACAAGTCTGAGCTTTCGGGAGCGACCCTATGCTTCTTGCCGCGGTCAAAGCACATGCAGGATTTCACCTGCAAATTTCACGGTTCTTTCAGATGTTTTAAAAACTCAATACTCTATTGAGGAAACTTTTTGTTTGCTGCCATACCGCTACTTTAACGAATTTCTTGTGTTATACCCCGATTTCTCAGGTTCAAGGCAAATCGACTTCTTTGAGAGTTCCATTTAGTCCGTAGTCTCTCACACTGCCGACATCAATGGATTATTCCTGCACCGCAGGCGTCTTTTCTACGCCGACCACAAGGATTCTGCTTTTGATTTTCTCTATGATGATACACTGCACAGCATTGTTGACGGTTTCCATCTTCTCCACAGGATCACTCTCTGAGGAAAGCATCAATAAATCCAGTATCCCGAATTTATCTATCTCGTTACTGCACATCTCGGCAAGGCTGAAAAACCTCTCTACACCGAGGTAATCATGTTTAAGCTGGCATAGCCGGATTCGAACCGGCGACATCTTGCTTAACGGGCAAGCGTTCTGACCGCTGGACTATATGCCAATGAATTGCAGGAGTGGGATTTGAACCCACGACCTTCGGGAAATGAACCCGACGAGCTGCCAACTGCTCTATCCCGCTTTGTGCGCATCCCATTCGATGATTTCTTGAATCTTCGTAAGCACCTGTGCACTATCAGCGCCGACTATCAAGTGTTTTCTCATGGGCATTGTCAATCTCTCTGAGGCGTTGCGCGTACCTCAGTTCATCTGGGCGCTACCCAGCCTGCATCGGAACGGAAGGATTCGAACCTCCGTCCACTCGGGATCTGTCCCGAATACTCGCGCCTACGAGCAGCATTCCGATAATGTCCCGGACGAACCGGGGCATCGTATGTAAGAAAAGGAGTCTAAAAACATGTCCACCATAGTGAATGGCGGAATACCGAGGAATGGAATCGAACCATTTACCTGTCAGCTGTATTATCGCGCGCTTCTGACCGCTCTACCTCTGAGCTACCTCGATTTAACCGGCCGATGCCGGTTAGCAATAGTTTTGTTCGTGCCATGCACTGCACTATGCGGTTTTTAAGAGTCATATCGTTTTACCGCCAATCTACACGCCGCTCTTTTACCCTCAAGCAGTAGTCGGGATTGCATGGGCGAAAAATTGCACCTCGCCACTGAGCATTTTCAGCAATCCTAATCTCCATGCAACAACAATTTTAGAGAAGGAAAACTCTGGTTATGGCAAACCAGAACCCATACGGCAGATTCGCTCCGCCTTAACAGCAAACAGCTATATGGGGAATGTAAGAGATATTCCCTTTTCGGGAACGGTGCATACAGGATTCGAACCTGTACTGCATTTCTGCAGGACGACTTAGCAAGACGCTCCGCTACCATTACGGCAATGCACCATAGCGCCCGGTGAAAGAGTTGAACTTTCGTTACTGCCTTGAAAGGGCAGTGTCTTTGCCGCTTGACTAACCGGGCCGAATTTTCTTTGTATCGTCAAGAACATTAGGAAAGAAACGGTGGGAACCTTAATCGCAAGAGCTACGCCCACAGGTGGAATTGAACCACCACACTACACCAAGTTCGCTCCGGACGCCATGATAGGGATTCGAACCCCAGACCCTTTCACAGGCAGTAAGTTTTCAAGACCACTCCCTCGACCAACCGGACTCATGGCATAGTATTTTTCCCTTGATATCGTTCAAGTCGGCTCTGCTTTAACTGCCGGTCATAAACGCTTTTCCACAATTTAGAAAAGATAATTTCACGTTAGTGGACATTTCAGCAACTTACCACTATGACTGCGTTGCCTTTGGCCCCTTAGCTTCTCAAATGATGTTTCCCGGGATTCAGAAAATGCCACGCCTTTGATCCACCCGGGCTGTAACTACTCTGGATGCCTCGATGGCACACACTGATAGGGAATCCCGCACCTATCAGATCCCTGAGCTCTTTCTGCCCTTCTTACCGGGCTATCGGCTATGAATTTAACCTTGTTTCCCACAAGAAGAAACAGGATAATTCCCAAATAAGTTAAAACCATTTGATACCTCAAGTATTCAACCAGTCATTATCAAGATAATAGAAACCAAATACTGCCCCACCTGTTACTAAAATCCAAACGATCCAAAACAACCAAGTGCGCGATGATGTCATTCTCTTTATCGCCGTATCGATGCCAACATCATCAAAGAATCTTGAATTCTCAGATATCGTCCCGTCTCGCAGATCCGTATATATGGTTCCTGCGCATTTTGCCGGAGTAGCATAATATTGAAACCTCACATTTGAAGATTTCTTTATTGTGTCTATATAATGGGCATCTGGTCTCTGGATTCTCTTGTAATCCATCTCAATCCCGAGAAACTTAATTCGGTTACTGTGAACATTTTCACTACCAGCATAATCCCATGTCCAATACACCTCAGTGTGTGTATGGTAGTTGCCCTTGCTATCCGTAGTCGTTACAGTCCTTGTATGCATGGTATAATGTTCTTCGACTTTTTCAACATACAGATATTCTCCGCCAATCTCTGGATATGTCACCGGATCTGCTGCTTCCAGAGTCCCATATACGAATGCATTTCCAACAGAGGTGTCCATTCCATACTGAAACTGTTCAGCATCTGTGATTTGCAATGCTGAATAATACTCAGAATTTTTTTGCACTTGATAGGCGTCAATCCTACCGACGATTACAAATCCTACAAGAATCATGATTGCGATAATCGTAACGCTTGCCAAAATCTCACGTTTGGTTATTTTCATAAGCTACCCTAAATATCTCCAATGAGTTGGTTCATAATAAACATACATACTGCCATCTGGTACAAACCATAATTTCCCTTGTCGGAAAAGTATTTGAACATTACGGTCGCCTAATCTATCGTGAATTTTCGTTTCCAAAGGCACATTTTCCGGTGGAGTATGAAATTTCGTTGTCATCCATTGCATATGTTTCTCCGTCACTTATCAAATAAATTAGTCGGTGCGTCTACCGGAGCGCCATAATCAAGCCGCTCATACTCCTGCATCTCATATCCAGTCCAACTAAGAAAAACTCTGGCTGGAAAGCCCTTCACATATTGCTTGTACGCTCCGACCTGCTTGTTATATGCAGATCGATACTGGGCAATTAGATTTTCTGTTGTTGCCAGTTCGGTCATCAACTGTTTGTAATTCTCATTACTCTTCAGTTCTGGATATGCCTCTGCGACTGCCGTGATTGCTGTTGTAATATTTTCGATATCTGACGTTCCGCTTCGCCCGTCCACGATAGCCTGTAGCACTTCTGCCTCATGCTTATCATATTGTTTTACAGTATCCACAAGATTGGGCAGCAAATCGATTCGGCGCTTCTCCTGAACATGAATATCCGATTCAGAAGTTTCAACCGCCTGCTCCAATGCAATAGCATGATTTCGGCTTCCTTGAATCCCAAACATTCCAGATCCAGCAATGCAAACAACACCAGCTATCGCAATTAACACAACTTTCCAGTTTTTCATATCAGTCTCCTATCGCAAAATCAACAATGCATCAGCAATCAACAAAAGCATCATCGCCACAAATCCTGTCTTTGTTTCCCGGTCATTGATGCTGAGCTTTGCAAAGTACGCCATCATCGCCGCCAGTACAATGTCCAGGAAAACAACAATTCCTCTAACAATTATCATCCGTCTGCTCCTATAGTGCCATCGTGATCAGTTCCGAATACGGAAGGGATTCAATCCACTCCCGGAACTGCTGCCACTCGTCAAGCTTGTGTCCTGCACGCGCATGATAGATGTTCCGCAGCACCGCATAATTCAGCATGACTGTTCGCTTCTGATTGTAACTGGACGGAAGGAGCTGGATCATCTGCCACCAAATATCTTTCTTACTCGGACACCCTTTAATCTCGAAATCGTCCGGGTTGTATTCGATATATAATTTTCGATAATCATTTAATGCCTTTATTATTTCTTCCAGCAGTGATTTGGTGCGGATATCGAGATGCTCGCAACTGAAATCATCAAGAGCGAACTCCTTAGCCTGGATTTTATGCATCGTACTACAGCTGTTCGCGACCGTACCAACCTTATACGTGTCAAATTCTTTGTACCAATACAATGGCGCGGTGATATCGACCATGACCGGAAGAAAACGCATAAACTTTGAATGATCCGTCCCTGCCTTAATCAAACGCTTCATGAGATCCAGATCGTTTTCACCGATTCTCATATGTCCCGGCCAGAACTGACTATCGCTCTTGCCCCAGCTGTTCATCGGATTGCGTGTCCCTCTGATTGTTGCCTGCCACTGCTCCGGTGACGGTGCGACGGTATTCTCAAGTTTAATCATCTAATTCTCCCTCCTTGCATCGACGTATGGCTTCAGTAGCAAAACAATCATATCTGAAATCAAATCTATGATGATTGCTGTCTTACACCAAAGTGGAAATTGAAATTTACAAATCATATATAAAGCAATGATTTTTGTAAGCATATACTCACCACCTTACGCCCAATGCTTTCTGTAATTCCATCGCTTTATTCATGTACCAGTCCGATTTTGCCATATCCTCATCATGCTTCCCTTTGCTGTCAGCCCGGTACCGATATTTCCATGCATTGCAGACGCAGAAGTTGATAACTGCTTGCGTTCCAAATGCCGTAATCATTTCTTTAATGCATTCATGCTGTCTGTTCGTGTAGTGCACTGGATGGTTGACAGGATCGCTGTCATTTTCAACCTGCGCGGCAAAATCAAAACATCCTGACTGATCATCACCATCGTCAATAATAGACCACATTGCTAATTCATCACATTCAGTGATTTTTTCAATGTACTTGCCGCAATTATCACTGGATTTATTTATGCATGCCAAATGCCCGTGATGTCTCGCGCAGTAAAAACACGCTCTGCATTCTTTCATCGTGATCACTTCTCCTCTCCGTCAATACAGCTATCGGTCCGTTCAACCTCTAAGCTGTAATTCTCACCGTCGGGATTGTTACAGATCCACTCACCGTCTTCTTTTGTTCTGTATTTGCATTTTCCACATGTGCACATTTCGTGTACCTCTTTTTTATTTTTTGAAAAATTTTGAATCTGGCATCCCTATCCCACCGCCTTTTTAAATGCTCCGTTGAGAATGTGTGGGAAAAGGCTTTTTTATTTTTCAGAAATTTGAGGGGCTAACTCCGCCCGGGAACAACGCCCCATTAGACCCCTACCCGGGTGTTCTTTCTGGCTGTCTCTATATTGTCCGACGTCTTGTATAATTTCAATACAATTCTGTGCTATGTCCTTCTAACTATTCGTTAAATGTCTCTTTGGCGAATAGTTGAATTTCTCCATATACTCAAGAAATCCAGCAAGATAAGGCGTTTCCAGACTTTCTCATATTGCCATCAAATTGTATAGAATTGTGTATGATGTTTTGCCGTGATACTGTCAGACAATAGCGGCTATTTTCAAACCCTTATTCCGGCAGATCGTCCACCGATTCCGGCAGCTGATCCACGATTTTAGCCCTTGCGGCGATCTCTTCCCGGCTGTACTCCGGCAGCTGATCCCGTCCGTCGCTCTGGATGATCTGGATGTTATCCCGGTAGCCATAATTTGCTTTCAAGGCAAACATGCAGCCGATATTGCCGCTCTGGATAACTTCATCATACAAAGTTGATTCACATTCAGATCGCCATTTTTGCGCCGATTCGGAGTGCCCAGACATTACTCTTCCCGCATATTCCCCTTTGATCCAGCTATTCATGGTATCTTGACTAATACCCACCATAATGCAATATCTCATTAAAGTAGGTTTGATCCTACAAGCACAACAGATACATGTATAGATATCCCATAATATATTTAATTCTTTTATATTATTAATATCTGCCTTATACTTTCTCTTAAT
>OMGP01001571.1_pt1 | contig 17824 bp, 10 predicted proteins | sample 1646091 | NCBI WGS metagenome assembly OMGP01 (sample SAMN05578580, study PRJEB25193) | human gut metagenome | biome: Human Microbiome; feature: human-associated habitat; material: feces | host: Homo sapiens | place: USA:Birmingham | reverse complement strand
CCTTCTTTGCCTCCATGAAGCGGGAGGAGATTTATCGGACACAATATTGCTCTGAGCGCCAGTTCATGCAAAGCGTTGATACTTACATAGAATTTTACAACACCAAGCGCCCCCACAGCACGCTCAACTACAGGACGCCGGATAGGTTTGAATTGCTCCATGCGCAAAGGAAAGAACGGACAGGCTGATCTGGACAAAGGGTTCAAAACTGGGTATTTTTCATTTTTCAACCACCAAGCTTGCGTCTTTTATCTTTGCGATATGAATTACCGAGCTGTGCAAGAGAAAAGAAAACACCTGAAATACCAAGGCTTTCTCCCATGGAATAAGGGTAGGAGTATTGGACAGTCTAAGAAAACTGTTCAATACTCCTACCCTTGTCCATATGGTTGCGGGGGATGGATTTGAACCACCGACCTCCGGGTTATGAGCTGCTACCGGCAGTTCAATCCTTTGATTTCAAGTGCTTTCCGACCCTTTTCGTTCCAGAAAACTGCCAAATCCCGGAGGTCGTATGCTGCCTGCTCCGCTGGGATTTTTCCCGTTCTGGGTCAAGTCATGGGTCAAAGTAGCAACACGTTATCAGAAATTCGTCACTATAAGACAAAACACCCCAACGGAGGCGCAAGGTCAAAAGAACAATGGCCTGCTGGTCATAAATTACATTCAAAACGACTGATTCATTGAAGCACACTCCAATAAACTCCTCGCTTTTTCATCAGTTCATCATATGTGCCGGACTCCACGATCCCCCGCTCCCCCACCACAAAGATGCGGTCGGCCCGGCGGATGGTGGAGGGACGGTGGGCGATCAGGAGGCAGGTGCGGCCCTCCAGCAGGCGGAGGGTGGCCTGCTGGAGCCGCTGCTCCGTGGTAGTATCCACACTGCTGGTGGCCTCGTCCAGGATGAGGATAGGCGCCCGGCTCACCAGGGCCCGGGCCATGGCCAAAAGCTGGTACTGCCCCTGGCTGAATTCCCCGGCCGCCCCCGACATGAGGGTTTGGTACCCCTGGGGCAGGCGCTGGATGAAACCGTGGGCATGGGCCAGTTTTGCCGCATGGACAACCTCCGCCTCCGTGGCCTCCGGGCGGGCATAGCGCAGATTGTCCAGCACCGTGCCGCGGAAAAAGACGGTCTCCTGGAGCACCACGGAGAAGCACCGGCTCAGTCCTTCCCGGCTGTACCGACCGAGGGGCACGCCGTCCAGCCGGATCTCCCCCGCCGTCGGCTCATAGGCCCGGATCAGCAGGTTGACCAGGGTGGTCTTGCCCGCGCCGGTCTCCCCCACAAATGCGGCCACCTCCCCTGCCCTGACGCGGAAGCTCACATGCTCCAGCACCGGCCTGTCCGGCTCATAGGAGAAGGACACATCCGCAAAGGACACCTCTCCCCGCACCGTCCGGGGTGAGACTGCACCCGGGACATCGGGGGGCAGCTCCGGCTCGTCCAAAATCTCAAAGAGCCGCTCGGCCCCAGCGACGGCCTGCTGGATGCTGGAAAAGAGGGCGGCAATGCTGTTCAGGGGCCGCCCCAACTGCCGGGAGTAGCCCAGGAAGCTGACCACCAGCCCAACGCTCACCGCGCCGCGGAGGGCCAGCACGCCCCCGGCGCAGGCGATCAGGGCAAAGCCCAGGTTGTTGACCATGTTCACCAGCGGGCTGAGCAGGCCGGCGCAGATCTGCGCCTTCACCGATGTGGCGCACAGCGCCCCGTTCATCTGGTCAAAGCGTGCCAACAGCTCTTCCTGCTGGTGGTAGAGCTTCACCGTGCGGCTGTTGGAGAGGGACTCCTGCACCAGGCCGCTCAGGCGGCCCAGCTCATCGGCCTGCCGGCGGTAGAGCGTCCTGCTCCGCCGGGAGATCAGGCGGGTGCACAGGGCGATCACCGGCACAGTTGCCAGGGCCGTCAGAGTGAGCAGCGGGCTGAGGGCCGCCATGATGGCCAACGCCCCCGCCACCATCAGCAGGCTGGACAGGAGCTGAGTCACCGTCTCAGCCGCCACGGTGCTGACGTTGTCGGCATCGCTGACCAGGCGGTTCATGGTATCCCCATGGGGGTGGCGGTCAAAGTAGGACAGGGGCAGCCGCCCCAGCTTGGCAAAGCACTCCCTCCGGATGCGGGCCACCATCCGCTGGGAAAGGATCTCCATCCAGCGGCGTCGGCCCCAGTTGCCGAGCCACTGTGCCGCCGCGGCCCCTGCCAGAGTGGGCAGCAGCACTGACAGAGCGGCACGCTCCACGCCGCCCCAAGGCAGAAAGCAGTCCACCGCCCGTCCCAGCAGATAGGGTACCGCCAGGGCCGCCCCGGTGGAGAGCAGGGTAAGGCACACCACCAGCAGCAGCTCCCTGCCCCAGCGGGCGTAGAGGGCCAGGAGCCGCCGCACGGTGCCCCGCCCGTCCCTGGCCCTGGCGTGGGGGCCGAAGCGCTGCTGGAGGCTCCGCCGCTGGGGAGGCAGCACAGGGCCGCCGGACGCTTCACCGTGTGCCATCTTCTCCCTCCTCTTCCGGGGCCTGAGAGGCCCAGATTTCCCGGTAGGTGGGGCAGGTGTCCAGCAGGCTCCGGTGAGTGCCCAGACCCACCTGCCGCCCCTCCTCCAGCACCAGGATCCGATCTGCCGTGCGGGCCGCGCGCACCTTCTGAGTGATGTGGAGCACCGCCTGCCCCGGCCGCCGCTCCAATCCATCCAGCACCCTCCGCTCAGTGGCCGGGTCCAGGGCGCTGGTACAGTCGTCCAGCACCAGCACCGCGCCTCCCCGCACCAGGGCCCGGGCCAGAGAGAGCCGCTGCCGCTGTCCCCCGGAGAGGTTGACGCCCCCCTGAACTAGCACGGCGTCCAGGCCGCCGGCCTCCGCCACGAAGTCGGCGGCCTGAGCAGTCTCCAGGGCGGCACAGAGCTGTGCCTCCCCCGCGCCCCGGTCACCCATGGACAGATTTTCCCGGATGGTGCCGGAAAAGAGGGCGCTCCGCTGGGCGGCCACCACCACCTGCCGCCGCACCCGCCCCAGGGGAAGGCGGCTCATGGGCCGCCCGCCCAGGTACAGCTCTCCCTTCTGGGGCTCATAGAGCCGGGCGCACAGCCAGGCCAGGGTGGTCTTGCCCGCGCCGGTGGGACCCACCACCGCCAGCCGCTCCCCCCGCCGCAGTGTGAAGGAGATGTCCTGCAGGGCGGGCACGCCGCTTCCCCCGGGGTAGGCGAAGGTCACATGGCGCAGCTCCAGCACCGGCTCCTCCACGCCTGTCTCCTCCGGCCCCTCCAGGGTTCCCTCCTCCGGGAGAGCCAGCACCTCCTCCACCCGCCGGACGGAGGTTCTGGCCCGGATGAGCAGCTTGAACACGTCAATGAGAGTCATCAGGGAGGTGAGCATCTGGGTCATATAGGTGACGAGGGCGGACACCGTGCCCGCCTCTGCCCCGCCGCACCCCGCCGCCCACAGCACCGCCGCGATGCCCAGGTTGACAGTGAGGGTGACCAGGGGGGCGAACCAGGCCGACAGGAGCTGAAGCCGGATGCCGGACTCCTCCAGCTCTCCGTTGGACGCCTGAAAGCGGCGGTTTTCCCACTCCTCCCGCCCCAGGGCCCGGATCAGGCGGATGCCGCGCAGAAATTCCTCCACGGTGGTGTTGACCCGGTCCATGGCCTCCCGCACCCGGCGGAAGCGCCGGCCGCTCTCCGCCAGATAGGCCGTGATGAGGGCCGTCACCCCCAGCACCACCGCCAGCACAATCCAGCTCAGCCCCATGTCCAGCCCCATGGCATAGACCACGCTGCCCACGCACAGGGCGGGGGCCTTGACACCAATGCGCAGGGCGGAGTTCACCGATCTGGAGAGCTGGTCACAGTCGCTGGACATCCGCGTGACCAGGGCGCCGCTCCCGAGCTGATCCACGCCCCCCTCGGTCAGGCGGAGGCATTTGGCAAACAGCGTCCGGCGGAGCTCGGCCCCAAACCGCTGGGAGGCCGTGCCGGAGCAGAAGTTGCGCACCAGCACGCACAGGATGCCCGCCAGGGCCGCCACCGCCATCCAGCCCCCCAGCTCCAGGACGCGGCCCAGTTCCCCCGTGCGCACCCCCTCGTCGATCATCCGCGCCATCAGGGTAGGCAGCAGCAGTTCACAGTTGGCCTCCAGCAGGACAAACAGGAGGGCCGTCAGACAGTACCAGCGATAGCGCCTGAGGCAGCGCCAGACGAGGGACACACCCCTCCCCCCTTTCCGGCCGCCAGGCGGGCGGCCTCGTCCATCAGGGCCCGGACGGTGTCAAATGGCCGGGCGGCCTCCAGGCTCTCCAGCCGCTCCCTCCGCAGGGTGAGCACCGGCACCCCCGCCCCGGCCGCCGCCCGCAGCAGCTCCAGATTCTCCCGGTTGTAGGGGCCGATGGCGGCCCCGCTGTCCACCACACAGGCGGACGAACAGGCCGCCGCCACCGCGGCGCGCAGGGTGTCCGGCGCGGGAGGAGAAAAGCTCTCCGCCTCATACCGGCGGGCGGCCAGGGTCTCCGCCACCGCCCAGTCCACGTCACACCGCTGGAGGATCCCGGCGGCAAAGGGGAGCCCCCTCTTTTGCAGGGCCCGGAAGCAGGGGGCCCCTCTGCCTTCTCCGGGCACCACGAATACCCGCGGCTCCCCTGCCGCGCCGCACAGCTCCACGCTGCCTAGCAGCAGGTTGAAGCTGCCGTCGTGGATATCGTAGAGCTGGCGGATGGTGTCGTCATCCAGTACGTCCTCCGGCGCGCCGCAGCGGAAGATGGCGTTGTCCTTTACCAGCACCACCACGTCGGCCAGCTTGGTGGCCAGATCCACCTCGTGGAGGGAGAGCACCACGGACAGCCCCCGGCTGGCGGTCATCTCCCGGAGGATGTCCAGCAGCTCGATCTTGTGGCGGATGTCCAGATAGCTGGTGGGCTCGTCCAGGACGATCACCTCCGGCTGCTGGCACAGGGCCCGGGCCAGCAGCACCCGCTGCTTCTGGCCGTCGCTGAGTTCGGTAAACCGCTGCTCCCGCAGCTCCAGAGCGTTGACCCGGGCCATGGAGTCCTCCACGATGCGCTGATCCTCCCTGGAGAGCTTTCCGAAGTGGTTTGTGTAGGGGTAGCGCCCGGCGGCCACCACCTCCCAGCAGGTCATGAGCTCCGGCTCGATGCGGTCGGTGAGCACCACCGACACGTGGCGGGCCAGCTCCTTGTCGCTCATGCCGTCCAAATCCCGGCCGCCGATGGCCACCACGCCGCCCAGCTTTGTCAGATGGCGGGTGATGCTGCGCAGGATGGTGGATTTGCCGGAGCCATTGGGGCCGATCAGGCAGAGAATGCCCCCCTGCCAGATGCCGATATCGATGTTCTCGATGAGGGGCCGGCGATGGTAGCCCACCGACAGCTTCTGGGTCTCAAAATACATCAGCCATTCCTCCTGCGCTTGATCATCAGCCAGATCACCACGGGGGCGCCCAGCACTGAGGTGACGGTGCTGATGGTGAGCTCCGTGGGGGAAAAGGCCGTGCGGGCGATGAGGTCGCAGGCCAGGCAGAACACGCTTCCCGTGAGGAAGGTGGCCGGTATGAGCACCATGGGCCGGGAGGTGCGGAAGATCAGGCGGGTGATGTGGGGCACGGCGATGCCCACAAAGGAGATGGGGCCGGCAAAGGCGGTGACGCAGGCCGACAGGATGCTGGACAGGAGGATCAGGGCCACACGGAAGCCCTTGACGTTGACCCCCATGCTCTTGGCGTAGTTCTCACCCAGCAGATAGGCCCCCAGGGGCTTGGACAGGAGAAACACCAGCACCACCGTGGGGATGGTGATCAGGGCGGAGGCCCCCAGGGTGGCCCAGGTCATGCCGGAGAAGCTGCCCATCGTCCAGATGGTGAAATTCTGGAGCTGGCTGCTCTCGGCGAAGGTGATCATGAAGTCGGTGCCCGCGTCGCAGATGTAGCCGATCATCATGCCGATGACCAGCAGCATGGCTAGGTTCTGCACCCGGCTGGACACGGCCAGCACCAGAGCCATGGCCGCCAGTGCCCCGGCGAAGGCCGCCAGGAAGATGACGTAGGGGGAGAAGCCCCCCGTCACAATGGGGGTGGCCGCCAGGAGGAAGAAGCCCACAAACAGGCGGGAGCCGGAGGAGATGCCCAGCACAAAGGGGCCGGCGATGGGGTTTTTGAAAAAGGTCTGGAGCAGGAAGCCCGCGATGGACAGCGCCCCGCCCAGCAGGGCAGCCCCCAGCAGGCGGGACAGGCGGATTTTCCAGAGGATATTGCCCTCCGTGGTGCCGTCGTTGCCCCAGCGGAGGAGGGTGAGCATGCGCTCCAGGCTCAGATGCACCGAGCCGGTATTGATGTTCCAGTAAAACAGGGCGGCCATCAGTATTGCCAGCACAACAAATCCCACGGCGTTTCTCGTGTGTTGTCTCATAGGCCTCTCTCCTTTTCCGTGCGTTCCCCTGCCGGGCTCCGCGGCTTATTCGGCGGGCAGCTTATAGAAGTAGTGGAGCTGATCCGCGTCCTCGGGGTGGTAGATAATGGTGGCAATGTCCTCGATCATGGTGGCCACGTCGTCGGCAGACTGCCAGTAGTTCTTCTGGATGCCCCAGACGTTGCCCTCCTGGATGGCCTTCATATCCGCCAGATAGTCCCCGTTGGCCAGAATGTCTGCCACGGTGGACACGCTGACGTCGCTGGTATTGTCATAGATCAGGATCTCGGCGTCCACCGCCCCCTGATAGAACTCCTCCACGGTCATCTTGGTGTTGCCGCCCTGGCCGGGCTCCAGCTCCGCAAAGGGATATGTGCCGCCGGCCAGCTCCAGCATCTTATTGACATAGTCGCCGCCGTTGCGCACGTAGACGGTACCCTTGAAGATATAGGTCTGGAGGATGGTGGGGTGCTCGCTCTCCCCGGCCACGCTCTCGGCCACGGCATTCACCCGCTGCACCTCTTCGTCGAAGTAGGCGTCGGCCTCCTCCTCCATGTCAAGCAGGGCGCCCACCAGCTTGACCCACTCCACGCGGCCCAGGGGGTGGTTCTCCAGGTGCTGGCTGTCGGCGATGTAGGGGATGCCCAGCTCGTCCAGCTTGGCCAGCACCTCGTCGCTGCCGTGCATGGTGTTGGCGGAGATCAGGATGATCTGGGGCGCGGCGGCGCTGATGAGCTCATAGTCGGGGGCGGAGTTCTTGCCCACATAGGTGGTGGTGCCGTCCTCAATCTGCTGGGCAATCTGCTCAATATGCCATTTATCCTTGTCGGTGGTCACCAGACTCACCTTGTCCAGCGCCCCGATGGCGTGAAACAGGGTGGCGTGGGTGGTGGAGAAACAGCCCAGCTTGGTCAGCGGGGCCTGGAGAACGGTCATGTCCCCCGTGTCGTCCGGCGCCTCTCCCCCCTCGGGCACCCACAGGAACTTCTGTCCCGCGCCGTCGGTGATGATCTTACAGCCGTTGGCACAGTAGTCCACCGCGAAGTTGTTGGCATACTGGAGCTCCATGCTGCGCACCACGGTCAGGTCGTTCTTGTCTGCCGCAGCGGTCTCCACCACGGGGGACGGGCTGGGACTCTCCGGCACAGTCTGCTGGCCGCAGCCCGCCGCTGTGAGCAGCAGGGCGGCGGTCAGGCACAGCCCGGCCGCCCGATTCAGATGGTGTATCATTGCGATTCCTCCTTGTCATCTGGTTCTTCTCTATCTGGAAACGCGGTTTTCCACGTATTCCACCACTCCAATTTCCCCTCCAGCCGGCAGGCGTGCTCCAGCATCCTCCGGTGCATCTGGCAGTCCAGGGGGGAGGGCCCGGCCCGCCGGGCGGCAGGACAGCCCCCGCCGCACAGGCCGAAGGCGGGACAGCGGGCGCATTCCTCCGGCGGTTCCAGCCCGGGGCAGGGACTCTGCGGCAGGGCCGTCCCCGCGCCCAGCGTCCCCAGGAGGCACCCCTCCGCCCCGGCCAGGGCGGAGCAGGGCCACAGACGGCCGTCCGGCGTCACCGCCAGGGAGCGCCCGGTCTGGGCGTTGCAGTAGCAGTCCCGTCTGCAGCCCGTGCGCAGCAGCAGGCGCAGGCGCTCCAGCTCCTTGAGCCGCACCGGGCAGCCCAGCCGGGCCAGCTGATCGTGACGGGCCAGCAGGCGGTTCAAACCCTCGGCCAGCGCCTGGGGGGAGGGGGACAGCCCCGCCCCCGCGCCCCGGCCCTGGGGCCGCACCAGATCCAGGCCCACACCGTGGACGTTGCCGCACCACAGGGCAAAGTCCAGCAGACGGTCCAGGCCGCGCACACTGCCCGCCGACACCACCGCGGTCAGGTTGGCCGCCATGCCGGCCGCCGCCAGGGTCTGGAGCCCGCGGGCCGCCGCCTGGAAGGAGGGCTCCCCCTCCGGGGTGCGGCGGGCGGCGTTGTCCGGGCCCACCCCGTCCAGGCTCACCCCCACGGCCACCCGCCAGGCCCTCAGCTCCCGGCAGAGCGCCGGTGTGAGCAGCGTGCCGTTGGTCTGGATGGCGGCGTGGAACCTCCGTCCGGAGGCCCGGCCGAAGTCCAGCACCTTCGCCGCCGTGTCCCAGCGCAGCAGGGGCTCCCCGCCGGTGAACTGGATGCGCAGGGCTTCCCCCGGCGGGCAGGCCAGAGCCACGGCCTCTGCCGCCCGCTCGGGGGAGAGATCCTCACCCGCCGGCCCGCTCCCGGCGTAGCAGTAGCCGCAGGCCAGATTACAGCGGTTGGTGAGGCGCAGCACCAGGGTGTCCAGCCCGCCCTTCATTGAAAGCCGTCCTCCATCACGCCCTCCATGTCCATGTAGATGCGCCGGATGGCCCGCAGCTCCTCCTCACCCGCCTGCCACATCCCCCGCTGGTGGGCCTCCAGGAAGCGTTCGCTCATCTGGAGCACCGCCGCGTCGTTGACCTGCTCCATCCACCGGCGGGTCTCCTCGTCCAGGAGGAACTGCCGCGCCATGGCGTCGTACATCCAGTTGGAGGCCACCTCCGCCGCCGCGTCCCAGCCAAAAAAGGTGTCAAAGGTGGTGGACAGCTCCTGGGCGCCCTTGTAGCCGTGGCGCTTCAGGCCCTCCAGCCACTTGGGATTGAGGATGCGGCTGCGCATGACCCGGGCCAGCTCGGTCTCCACACGGGCGGTCTCCGGTCGGGCGGGGTCGGCGGTGAGGCCCGCCACGGAGACGGGCTTCTGCCCGCTGCAGTCCCGGACGCAGGCGATCAGGCCGCCATGATAGCTGTAAAAATCGTCGCTGTCCAGCATGTCGATCTCCACCGACGACTCGTTCTTGATGGTCATCCCCACGGAGGACAGCTGGCTGCGGAACAGCTCCGGCATGGCCTGGCCGTGGAAGCGGCTGCTGTACCCGTGGGCGCTCCAGAGGGTGTAGACCTGGCTCAGATCCCTCCAGCTCTCCCAGTTCTGGCTGTGGATGGCCTTGCTCACCCCTGCGCCGTAGGTGCCGGGTGGGCAGCCGAACACCCGCAGGGATGCTTGCTCTAACGCCTCATTTTCGCTCAGGCCCTCGGCCACCAGCCGCTTCCGCTCCTGGTCGGTGTGCTTTTTGACAAAGTTCTGCTCCGGGGGCTCATCCAGGCCGGCCACGGCCAGCACCGCCCGCTCCACCAGCTCCACCACGTTGGGGAAGGTGTCCCGGAACAGGCCGCTGATGCGCAGCACCGCGTCGATGCGGGGGCGGCCCAGCTCCGCCAGGGGGATGGGCTCCACCCCCACCACCTTGTCCGTCTGGCCCAGATAGCGGGGGCGCACCCCCATCAGGGCGAACACCTCTGCGATGTCCTCTCCGTTGGTTTTCATGCACTCGTCGGAGTAGACCACGATCGCTACACTCTCCGGCCAGGGTTCCCCCTTCTGGGCCCGGTAGGCGTCGACCGCCTGCTCCGCCAGCGCCTGTCCCACCGTCCATGCCGCCCGGCTGGGTACGGCGGCGGGGTCGATGGCGTAAAAGTTCCGGCCCGTGGGCAGGATGTGGGCATTCCCCCGGGAGGGACTGCCTCCGGGCAAGGGCGGGACAAAGCGCCCCTCCACCCCCGCCAGCAGCAGATCCAGCTCGTCCGTGGTTTGGCGCAGCCGGGGCGCCGCCTGGGTGCAGACAAAGTCCAGCACCCGCGCCAGCGGGGTGGTGTCCCCCGGAAAGCCCTCCTCCGCCAGGAGCTCCGCCGCAGCCTCCGGCCGGTAGCCCTCCGCCGACAGGCGGGCAACGAGCCGCCGGGCCGTCGCAATCGCCCCGTCCACAATGCGCAGGGCGGTGCGCCCGTCGGGGTAGAGCCGCTCCGGCGCGGCCCGCAGCTCCTCGGGCGCCCACCCCTGGGCCAGCAGTATGCTGTCCTCCAGGGCGGGCACGGCGCCGTTTGGCACCCGCACCAGGGCTCGGGCCAGGTGGTCGAAGCGCTCCCCCTCTGGGGGCTGGCCGTAGATGTGCAGGCCGTCCCGCACCAGGGAGGTCTTGATGCGGCTCACCCAGCGGTGGAGGCGGGCCACCCCCTCCTCCGGCTCGGCCTCCAGATCCGCCCGCTCCAGCTGGAGATCGGTAGTCACCTCCAGCTCCTCCGCCAGGGTGAAGATCCGCTCCAGCAGTGCGGGCACCTGGGCAGGCCGGGCCTGGCGGGCGTGATAGTAGCCGTCGATGGCCTCGTCCAGATCGGTGAGGCCGCCGTAGGTGTCCGCGTCGTCCATGGAGGGGATCAGGTGGTCGAGTATGCAGGCGTAGGAGCGGCGCTTGGCCTGCATCCCCTCCCCCAGGATGCTGATGTTGTAAATGTAGAGGTGGGGCACCCCGCCGATGCAGATGTCTCCGAAGCAGCCGGAGGACAGGCCGATCTCCTTGCCCGGTAGCCACTCCAGGGTGCCGTGGGTGCCCACGTGGAGCACCACGTCCGCCCCGAACACCTCGTCCACCCAGCGGTAAAAGGCCAGGTAGGAGTGGGGCGGGGTGCTGTCGGTGCTGTGGTAGAGCTCCTCCGCCCGCTCCGGCGCCGAGCGCATGGGCTGCACCCCCACAAAGAGGCTGCCGTTTCGGATGCCGGGGATGACGATCTGGCCCCCGGACACCATCACGGTGCCCGGGGCGGGGCCCCAGCTCTCCTCCATCTGGGCCCGGGTCTCGGGGTTAAGACGGTCGAACCACCCCCGATACTGCTCCGCCGGCACCGTGGCCTCCGCCCGCTCCAGCGCGGCCTCCGGGGAGAGCCAGCGGTTGTCGTTGGTCACCGCCGCCCGGATGCGGGCAATGATCTCCGCCCCGCTGGAAAAGGAGTAGGCTGTGCGCAGGCCCTGGTTCTCCAGGGCCCGCACCACCCGGAATACCGTCTCCGGCGTGTCCAGGCCGTGGGCGCTGCCGATGGTGTCGCTGCGGGGCGGCATGTTGTGAAAGATGACGGCCACCTTTTTCTCCGGCATGGGCTTGCGGGCCAGTTCCGCCCAGCGGCAGGCCAGCTCCGCCACCCTCGTCACCCGGTCGGGCAGGGGGCGGCACACCTTCCGCCCGTCCGCCGTCCGCTCCGTCACCGCGTAGGGCACGGAAATGAGCTGCCCGTCAAACTCCGGCTGGTAGACGCACACGGGCAGGGAGACCAGATCCAGGCCCCGGATATCCCGCCGGTACTCGTCAGCACTGAAGTAGGTGGTGAGTCCCTGGATCACCGGCAGGCCCCAGTTCTCAAACACGCTGGCGGGCACCTGGCCCGCCCGGGCCTCCCGCCCGGCCAGGGTGGTCAGGCTGAAGCCGTAGGACACCACCAGCGCCCCCGGAATGGGGGTGCCGTCCGCCCTGCGGTAGAACCGCTCCATCCGGTAGAGGATGCCCTGCTCCGTCCCGTGGTCGGCGGCGAAGGAGTCGGACAGGGCGTATGGGACGCCCCCCCGGGCCTGAATGGCCCGCAGCAGGGCGTCCACATGCTCCAGATTGCCGGTTCTGGCGTAGTGGTCATGGATCAGCACACCGATGACCGGCCGGGTCTCGGCGGCCATCCGTGTCCGGTACCCCGCCTCCCTCTCCGGCGGCAGGAAGCCCTCCAGGGTGTACACCCCCTGCCCCCGGGGCGGGCTCGGAGGGCTGAGGGGATAATCCCCGCCGAAGCGGCCGTTGAGGGCGCAGAGCACCAGCCCCTCCAGATCCCCCGGGCTCCCCGCCTGGTAATAGCTGTCCAGCGCGGCGTAGAGGGCCGGCTCCAGCCCCAACCTGGGGAGCAGCTCGGCCAGCTCGTCCCCCATGGTGGAGGTAAAATAGACCGGCCGCCCCTCCAGCGCCTCCCACAGCCGGGAAAAGCAGTACAGGTTCTGAATCGAGCCATGGGAGGCCAGAAAGGCCATGTCCGCCGCCGCGCCGTCGGCCAGAAGGGCCCGCTCCAGCCCGGCGTCGGCATTTATCTCCCGCACGGAGTAGACCCTGCCCTCCACCGCGCCGGGGTACCGGCGCTCCAGGGCGGCCAGGGCCTGAGGCAGGGCCCAGAGCCGGTATTCATTCATGAGCACGAAAAGCAGCTTTACCATAGACGCCTCCTTAACCCGCCGCCGGGCTGTGGCCGCGCACCAGCTGGGCCAGCGGCCTGGCCCGCAGCTCCTCCACCCGGTAGCAGGGCGCACCCATCACCTGGGCCACCTGAGCCGCCAGCCCCAGAGAGACAAACTGCCGCTCGGTGTCGATCACCACCGCTGGGATGTGGGCCTCCGCCACCCGCCGGGCGGCCCGCAGGGCCTCCTCCACCGGGTCGCCGCCCCGGCTGAAATTGGCCCGGCCGTCGGTGATGAGCACCAGCAGGGGCAGGGAATCCCGCACCCGGCGGCGCTGCCGCTCCAGCATGCGGCGGGCCTCCTCCAGCCCAGCGGCCAGCGGGGTCCGCCCGCCGGTGGGGAGGGCCTGGAGCTCCCGCTGGGCCAGCTCCACGCTGCGGGTGAGCTCCAGCACAGCGGCGGCCTCCCCGCCCCGGAAGGCCACCAGCCCCACCTGATCCCGCTTCTGGTAGGAGTCCATCAGCATGGAGAGCACCGCCTCCTTGACCTCCTTCATCCGCCTGGCCGCACCCATGGAGCCGCTGGCGTCCACGGCGAACACGATGTCCGCACCCACGCGGCTTTCCCGCACCTTCACCCGCAGGTCGGGGGGCAGGATGACCAGGCCGGACTGCCCGCCGCCCCGGCTCCACTGATAGGGGGCGGCGGCCCGCAGCGTGGCGCCCACCGCCAGATCTTCCGCCTTCCCCCGGGGGATGCGGTCGCCCACGGCCCGCCCCCGCCGGGTGGCGGAGCGGGTCTTGCTGCGCCGCCCGCTGCCCCGGCGGGCCAGGCGGTCGGCCCGGGTGGTGAGCAGGGTTCTCACCTCGTAGAGGTTCTCCCCCTGCTCCAACCGCTCTCGGGACGGCCCCTGCTCCGTGGGTGGCGCGGGGGCCTGAACCCCCTCCTGCGGCGGCCCGTCGGCGGGGTGGGACTCGTCCGCCGGTCCATCCCCGCCCCCGGCCTGTCCGTCCGCTCCAGATCCCTGAGGGGGCTCCTCCCCTCTCTCCTGTCGCGGGGGCGGGCCTTCGCTTCCCTCCCGCCTACGGTGGGGCAGGGCCAGCTCCGCCGCCGTGTGGAGATCCTCCAAGTTGATGTAAGTGCGCCCGGCCAAGGCGGCCAGGGCGCGGGCGGTGTGCAGGATGGCCAGCTCCGCCCGGTGCCCGGCGGCGTTGGCCTGCCGGGCCAGCAGGCAGGCGGCCTGCTCCTCCGCCTCCCCCACGTCCACCTGGGGCAGCAGGGCGCGGGCGGCGGCCAGCTGCCCGGCCAGCCGCTCCTCCCGCCGGGCCCACTGGGCGCGAAAGGCGGCGGGGGTTTCCTCAAAGGCCAAGCGGCGGCGCACCACCTCTTTCCGGGCCTCCGGCTCCCGCTCCCCCGTTACCGCCACATAGAGGCCGAAGCGGTCCAGCAGCTGGGGGCGGAGCGTCCCCTCCTCCGGATTCATGGTGCCCACCAGGGCGAAGCGGGCGGGGCAGGTGTGGGAGATGCCGTCCCGCTCCACCCGGCACACTCCGGTCTCCAGCGTATCCAGCAGGGCGGCGGTCAGGGCGGAGGGGAGCAGATTTACCTCGTCGGCATAGAGCACCGCCCCGTCGGCCCGGGCCAGCAAACCGGGCTGGAAGGTTCTGCGGCCGGTGCGCACCGCCGTCTCCAGCTCCACACCGCCCAGCAGCATGTCCTCCGTGGCGCTTACCGGCAGCTCCAGCAGGCGCACTCCCTCCAGGCCGCCCAGGGCCCGCACCAGAGTGGACTTGGCCGTCCCCTTTTCCCCGCACAGCAGCACCCCGCCGATGCGGGGCTCCACCGCCAGGCAGAGGAGGGCCTGCTTTGCCCGCTCCTGCCCCACCACGGCGGTGAAAGGATACAGGGGCCTATCCATAGAACAGCGCCTCCCAGTCGATGCCGGCATCTCCAGCCTGCTCAAACGGGGCCCGGCGCAGGCGGTGGGGCAGGGCCAGTTCCGCCGCCCGCCGCAGCTCCTCCATTCCGGCCTCCGTCCGGCCCTCCAGAGCCGCCAGAGCCCGTGCCGTCTTGAGCATGGTGATGTCCGCCCGGTGGCCGTCCACCTGGAGGGCGGTGCACACCCGGGCCACGGTATCGAACAGAGGCTCGGGCAGGGACACCTGGGGCAGCAGGGCCTGGGCCGACCCGATCCGACGCCGGAGGGCCTCCTGCTCCGGCGCCCAGCGGGCGCAGAAGGCGGCGGGGTTTTCCTCAAAGGCCAGGCGGCGGCGCACCACCTCCTTGCGGGCCTCCGCCTCCTGTTCGCCGTGCACCTCCACCATCAGGCCGAAGCGATCCAGCAGCTGGGGCCGCAGATCCCCCTCCTCCGGGTTCATGGTGCCCACCAGGATGAAGCGGGCCGGATGGCTGTAGGAGATCCCCTCCCGCTCCACGGTGTTGACCCCCATGGCGGCGGAGTCCAGCAGCACGTCCACAATGTGATCCTCCAGCAGGTTGATCTCGTCCACGTAGAGGATATTTCCATTGGCCTGGGCCAGCAGGCCGGGCTCAAAGGCGCGGACGCCCTCCTTCAGCGCCCGCTCCAGATCCAGGGTGCCCACCACCCGGTCCTCGGTGGCGCTTACGGGGAGCTCCACCACTCGGCGGCGGTAGGGAACGGCGCGGCGGGCCGGGCTGGACCGGCACTCGTCGCACAGCGCCTCACCATCCATCCGGCAGTGGAAGGGGCACCCCTCCGCCACCTCCACCTCGTCCATCAGCTCTGCCAAACCGCGCACCGCCGTGGACTTGGCCGTTCCTTTCTCCCCCTGGATCAGCACGCCGCCCAGGCGGGGCTCCACCAGGTTGAGCAGCAGCGCGGTTTTCAGCTTTTCCTGCCCCACCAGGGCTGAGAAGGGGTATTCGTATCGTTCCATTTGCGCATGACCGCCTTTCTGTATCGGGAAGATGAACGCAAAAAACCGGGGTCGGAGCGTGCTCCGATCCCGGTTTTCCTGCAAACAGTTCATCCCCCGCCTACGGGGGATATTCCTCTGCCGCACACTGGCTCCTGAGATCCGAAGAGCATGTCCTGTGCACGCAGCAGGCAGGTTTTCTGACTCATGCGTCTCCGTCCACGCCAGCCTTCCCGGCATTACCTGCCAGTGGCATTTTTGGCGGGACTCCGCAATTACAGCAGCGGCCCTGTGCGGGAGTTTCACCCGGCTTCCCTTTTCCGTCTCCACCCGGAGGGGAGACGCACCTGTGCGTTCGCTATTTTATTTGTAGCAACTTGATTGTATTCCCCATTTTATTCGTTGTCAATCGTTAATTTCCTTTCGGAGAGATTTTGCCCATTCTGAGGTGGAGGCGAACTGCCGTAAGTGCCTGCCAAACGCCTTTTGCGGGCGGAAACCCGCACCCACTTCTCGGGAGAAGCGCACAGCGTGCGGCAAAGTGCAGAGAGGGACAAGCCAGGGAGCGACCGCCGTCACGGCCGTGTCACCCCTGTGTGCCGGTTTCGGGGCAGGGGTGGGGCAGGGCCCCCTGAAACGGGATTTTGGCGGCGTTGGGCCGCGTGTGGGCAAGTGGTTCCTGGGCGGGAGTGTCACGGAAAATCTGCCCTCCCAGAGTAGCATGAATTCCAGAGAGAAAAGGCCTCCGGGGGCCCGATTCTGGGTTCTCCGGAGGCGTTCGATTTTAGTACTAGGATAAAGGACCGACGTCGGTGAACCGCCGCCGGCCCAATCACAACGCCCCGCAGTGCGGGGCGTGCCAAGGGGTTGCGGGATTTCGGCTCAGACCAAGCTTAGGTGGTCGCTGAAGGCGGAGTTCGAAGTTTTAGGTGGTCGGTAGTATTGAGAAAGGCAGTGTTACCAGCTGGTTCCAGCCTTTTTGACCGCCGCTGTGGGGGCGTTTGGGCTGGGGACATCCTTCCACGCCGGGGTACGCAAATCCTGCGCCACATAAAACAAAGATAGGGTCTTTTGCGCTGGACGGGAAATGATACGTTGTAACAAAGAAAAGGCAAATGATAATGTTCTGTTAACTCTGCGTCGTTGGCCTAGCTATTTCTCCTCTTCTGCGGTATGTTGTGTTGCTGCAAAGGAGGTAATAAGCCATGGCAAAACGTAGAGCCAACGGGGAGGGAAACCTCCGCAAGCGCAAGGACGGTCGCTGGGAGGGCCGGTACACCGCCGGCCGCGACCCGGAGACGGGCAGGGCCATCTACAAGAACGTCCTGGGAAAAACCCAGGCAGAGGCCAAGGCCAAGCTGAAACAAGCAATCGAGGAAGCGAAAGGACTGGACACGGCCAAGGTTGGCCGGTACACGGTGGGGCAGTGGATGGAGGTGTGGTTTGAGCACTACGCCAAGATAAAAGTACGGCCATCCTCCCACCAGACCTACCGGGGCTACATCGACAACCACATCAAACCCAACATTGGCAAGGTCCCCCTGGAAAAACTCACTCCTCTGGAATTGCAGAAGTTCTACAAGAAGCTGCTGGAGCAGGGAAGGGCAGGCCGGCTGGAGTCCAGGCACCAGGCCAAGGGGCTGAGCCCCAAGACCGTGCGGAACATCCACCAGATCATCTCCTCTGCGATGAACTTAGCCAGGGAGCAGAAACTGATCACCGCAAATCCTGCGGAGGGCTGTGCCCTGCCCCGGCTGGAGCACAAGGAGATGAAAACCCTGCTGGTGGAGCAGCTCCAGTCCTTCCTGAGAGAGTCCAAGGACAGCGGCGTGTTTGAGCTCTACTATCTGGAATTGGCTACTGGGCTCCGCCGGGGAGAACTTCTCGGCCTGAAATGGGTGGACATTGATTTGGAGCGGGGTGACCTCCGGGTACGGCGGCAGATCGCCCGGATCAACGGCGAGGTGGTGGAGGCGCCCCTGAAAACGAAAAACGCCTACCGCACCCTGCCGCTGGCAGAGGATACGATAGGCGTTCTGAAAGCACAGAAACAGAAAACAGGAGACAGCCCGTGGGTGTTCCCTAGCCCCACCGGCAGGCCGATTTCACCGGACAGCGTGCTGCACATGCTCCACCGGGTGCTGAAACGGGCAGGGCTACCTCGAGTGAGGTTCCACGATTTGCGTCACACATTTGCCACCCTGGCCCTCCAGAACGGGGTGGACGTGAAAACGGTATCCGGAATGCTGGGGCACTTCTCGGCGGGGTTTACCCTGGACACCTACGCCCATGTGACCACGGCCTCCCAGCGCCAGGCGGCCAAAACGATGGGCAGTATCCTCTCCGGCAGTCTCCAGCCCTGAACGCTCCGAGATCCCGTATGGGTCACGGTTTGGGTCAGATAAAAACGGCAAAAATAATCATCCAGAAAAAATGATGAAAACAAGAGAAAACCCGTCAGAATCCATGGATTCTGACGGGTTTATGGTTGCGGGG
>OMGP01001528.1_pt1 | contig 18212 bp, 16 predicted proteins | sample 1646091 | NCBI WGS metagenome assembly OMGP01 (sample SAMN05578580, study PRJEB25193) | human gut metagenome | biome: Human Microbiome; feature: human-associated habitat; material: feces | host: Homo sapiens | place: USA:Birmingham | reverse complement strand
CCAGCCCGCACAGGAAAATCCGCCCGCCCTGCCGCAGCCCGGCGGCACCAAACAGGACGGCTGCCATTTTGATGTCCCCCGCACCTATCATACGAAACAGATACAGAGGGAACAGGACAATCAGTAAACTCCCGACACGAATCAAATATCCACAAGTCTCGCCAATCCCCATCATAAGCGCCGCCCCATATCCCGGCAGCCGCCCGTCCCATCCGGCCGTATATCCCATCTTCATCCCCAGACCAAACCGAATCAAAAGAAACAACAGGCCGCCAAGCAGAAGCATCCCATTGGGAATACGGCGTTTTTTCAAATCCCAAAACGCACAGCCGCCAGTAAACAACAGCAGCAAAAAGGTCAATCCATCCCCTCCTTCTCTTTCGCATACATGAAACGAACAATTTCTGCACAGTATGTCCTCTTTTCAAAACTCCTACCGCAAACGATAGCTGCCAGTCCTGCGCCAGCTTTTACCGCCACCTTTTTCCATTTATTTCCTGTATGCACTTCAAACATTCCTGAAAAATTATCGAACATTTCTCTGAACTTAACTTTTAGAATCTTAATAATAGATCAACGGGAAATCCGGATTCCCGTGACAGATGGAAGAACCCATCCATGAATGTTCCTCCATTATGAACAGTTTTTGGTCAAAAGTCAATCCCAAAACACCCGAAATATGCGCCAAAAACATCTCAAAAACTTTGTGCATCTGAACCCATTATTTTAGCTAGACAATTTCGTCATTTGAAAATAATTGCCAAAATATCTCTTTATTTTTTATCTATAAATACCCATTCCAGCATTTTCCTTTCCATTGACTGACGAAACAAAAAATGGTAAAATACTATTAGTTTAAATTTTTAAACCATTATAGAAGGAGGAGCCGCGATGAAAAAAGGAATAGAACTCAGACAGCATTTTCATACCTGTATGCCTCTTTTTATCGCGCTGGGCGATGAAATACGGCTGACGATCATCGAAGCGCTGACGGACGAAGCCCTCACGGGGCGCACAAAAAACAACGATGTGAACAAAAATCAGCCTGATAAGAACAATGACCATCCAATCAGCCTGCCCGCCCAGTCCCGTCCGCATGGCTTAAACGTCCGGGAGATCACCGAACGGACCAGTCTGTCGCGCCCGGCAGTTTCCCACCATTTGAAGATCTTAAAGACAGCCGGGCTGATCGATGTCCACCGGGAGGGAACCTGCAATTACTATTATCTCTCAATCGAAGACAGCACCCGGAAACTGATGCAGCTCGGACATCTGCTGGAATCCGTGCTTTCCATGGACGCCTGAACCAGGATGCATATCTTTCCATTTTCTGAATATACTGATCGTTGTACCAATTTATAGGATTCAGAAAGAGAGCATCAAACCATGAAGCACAACCGCACCCACTGCTCCGGGATCACCAGCACGGACATTTTTTCCACCCACCCTGACCCGGAGCTGCTGACAGAACTGCGACAGACCATGAGCACGATCAACACCGTTTTCAACCATTTTGAAGAGGTCGTCGATCCGACTCTGATTGACTGCTATATCTACGAACTGAAAGCCGCACATCTCCGGTATCAGTTCCTTTTACGACATATTAAACAACAGGAAAATACCATTTAACCGCCACAAGGAGGAATTTTCTCATGACAGCCTGGTACGACAAAGCCACCTTTTACCATATGTATCCTCTGGGAATGACCGGATCGCCGTTTGCCAATCCCTATCCCGTCTCCGATGGGGCAGCGGATGGCACAAACAGGGACGTTTCCGCCGATTCTCGCATGGACGAACTGATGCTGTGGATTCTCTATTTAGAGAGTCTGCATATTTCCGCAATCTATATTGGACCGCTGTTTGAATCATCCACGCACGGCTATGATACCCGCGATTTCCGGCTCATCGACCGGCGGCTGGGAACCAACGTCTCGTTCCGATCTTTCGTGGACTGCTGCCATGAGCATGGCATCCGCGTCGTCGTGGACGGTGTATTCAACCACACCGGTCGCGAATTTTTCGCCTTCCGCGACCTGCAGGCGCACCGTGACCAGTCCCCTTACGCCGGATGGTACAGGAACGTCAATTTCGGCTGGGGCAGCCCGCTCGGCGATTCCTTCGGCTACGAATCCTGGCACGGCATCTGGGAGCTTCCCTGCTTAAACCACGGAAACCCGGAAGTGCGGAACTATCTGCTTGACACTGTCCGTTTCTGGGTGCAGGAATTTAACATCGACGGTATCCGCCTCGACTGCGCGGGCGATCTTTCCTTTGAATTTATGCAGGAACTGCGCCGGCTGGCAAATGAAATCAAGCCGGAATTCTGGCTGATGGGCGAAGTCATCCACGGCGAATACGCCCGCTGGGTCAATCCGCAGATGCTTCATTCCGTCACCAACTACGAGATGCACAAAAGTATCTATTCCGCGCACAACGACCACAATTATTTCGAACTGGCACACAATGTCCGCCGCCTCGAAGCAGTGGGGCGGGATCTCTACACCTTTGTGGACAACCACGACGAAGACCGGATCGCAAGCAAACTGTTAAATCCGGCACATCTTGCGCCGCTTTACACGCTGCTGTTCACTCTTCCGGGCATTCCATCCATCTATTATGGAAGTGAATGGGGCATTCAGGGACGCCGCGGACACAACTCTGATACGGAACTCCGTCCGAGAATCCTGCCGCCGAGACCGCTTGCAGAAGAAATGCAGACCAGCGACGGACAAAACACAGGCATACGCACAAATGGCAACTGCCAGAGCTTTTCGAGCGCCACAGGCACAAACATACACGCAGGCGCAAACACCTGCTGCCAGACCTCTTCAAGCACCATAGACTCAAACACCGATACCAACGCAGGCACCGTGACACCGCTTACACTTCTGATCCAGAAACTCGCCGCCATCCACGCCGCCGAACCGGCGCTTCACGGTGGGCGTTATCAGGAACTTCTGCTGACAAACCGGCAGTACGCATTTGCCAGACACGGTGACCACCAGGCGATCCTTACCGCTGCCAACAACGATGACAACGCCGCTTATTTACAAGTTCCGCTTCCATTCCACACGACAGCGGAACAAGCTACGGATCTGATTACCGGAAAATCGTTTTTGATCGATAAGAATACAAACAAAATTCAGATAGAATTAGAGGGTAACAGCGCTGTTATTCTCGGAATCACGGAGGGGTAACCTTATGAAAAAAGCAGCTTCCACTACTAAACGAACCACATCGAAAAAACCAAAGACAGAGGGACTCGGCGTGATCGGCGAGCTTGACCGGTATCTCTTCGGAGAAGGCCGCCACTACCAGCTCTACCACAAGCTGGGCGCACACCCTTATACATATCGCGGACAGGACGGCTACTATTTCGCGGTCTGGGCACCGCACGCAGCCGCCGTCAGCCTGGTCGGCGACTTCAACGCCTGGAATCCGGATGCAACCCCGATGAAGCCGGTCGCAGACAGCGGCATTTACGAGCTCTTCGTACCGGGACTTGGCGTGGGACAGCTCTACAAATTCGCCATCACCACGCACACGGGAACGATTTTATTTAAGGCAGATCCATATGCATTTTCGGCAGAATACCGTCCAGGAACCGCTTCCGTGACCGCCGATATCCGCGGCTTCAAATGGAACGATTCCAAATGGATGGAATCGCGCGCGGGCACCGATCCGGTCAAGGCGCCAATCTCTATCTACGAGGTTCACTTAGGATCCTGGAAAAAGAAAAACCGCCCGGAAAAGGACGGTTACTACACTTACATGGAAGCCGCGCATGAGCTGGCTGACTATGTCCTGGAAATGGGCTACACCCATGTAGAGCTCATGGGAATCGCCGAACATCCGTATGACGGCTCCTGGGGCTATCAGGTAACCGGCTATTTTGCCCCGACCTCCCGCTACGGAACCCCGGCGGAATTTATGTATTTCGTCAATTACTTACATAAAAAAGGCATCGGTGTCATCCTAGACTGGGTTCCGGCGCATTTTCCGAAGGATGCACATGGACTTGCCGATTTCGACGGACAGGCGCTCTATGAGTATGCCGACCCGCGCAAAGGCGAGCACCCGGACTGGGGTACCAAGGTCTTTGATTATGCCAAAAACGAGGTATCCAATTTTCTGATCGCCAACGCGCTCTACTGGCTCGATGAATACCACATCGACGGTCTGCGCGTGGACGCCGTCGCTTCCATGCTTTACTTAGACTATGGACGCCAGGACGGACAGTGGGTACCAAATAAATATGGCGACAACAAAAACCTCGAAGCCATCGAGTTTTTCAAACATTTAAACAGCGTGATCCGCGGCCGGAAGGACGGCGCCATCATCATTGCCGAGGAATCCACCGCCTGGCCGAAGGTTACCAAGAGCCCGGAGGAGGACGGTCTTGGATTTACCTTCAAATGGAATATGGGCTGGATGCATGACTTCCTCGAATACATGAAGCTCGACCCGTATTTCCGTAAATTTAACCACAACAAAATGACCTTCGGCATCACCTACTGCACCAGCGAAAACTTCATTCTGGTGCTCTCGCACGACGAGGTCGTCCACCTCAAATGCTCGATGATCAACAAAATGCCGGGCGAATACGAGGATAAATTTGCCAACCTGAAAGTCGGCTACACTTTCATGCTCGGACATCCGGGCAAGAAACTTCTCTTCATGGGACAGGATTTCGGTCAGTTCCATGAATGGGATGAAAAAGTCTCCCTCGACTGGTACCTTACGAAAGAGCCGTTCCATGCCGACCTCCAAAATTATGTGAAAGGGCTTTTGACGCTCTACCACAAATATCCGGCGCTCTACCGCCTGGACGAGGAGTATGACGGCTTCCAGTGGATCAACGCCAACGACGGAGACCGCAGTATTTTCAGCTTTATCCGCCGCGATGAAACACAGAAAAAGAATCTTCTCTTCATCTGCAACTTCACCCCGGTAGACCGCGACGATTACCGCGTCGGTGTTCCGAAACGCGGCACCTACACGCTGCTGCTTGACCAGGAACACGGCTACTACAAGCGCGGCGATAAGATCAGCCATTACCGCTCCATCAAGAGCGAATGTGACGGACAGCCATACTCCTTCGCGTACCCGCTTCCGGCGTATGGAACTGCGGTGTTCCGGTTCTCATAAAATAATGTTCCTATGAAGTCAAAAAACCTGCCGCAGACAGACTGTTTATATGGGGGATACAGTCTGCCTGCGGCAGGTTTTATTTATACGGGTTCTGATTCGTGACCCAATCAATTTTATCCACGGATCGCCGCTTCCAGCTGCTTCAGCGCTTTCTCCACCGTCGCCCGCGGGCATGCGATATTGATCCGCTCGAAGCCCTCGCCGTCCGGTCCGAACATCGCGCCGCTGTCCAGCCACAGATGTGCCTTGTCCACGATCAGATGTTCCAGCTCTTTTTCATTCAAATGAAGCGCCTTAAAATCCAGCCACAGAAGATAGGTTCCCTCCGGCTCGATCAGACGGATTTCCGGCAGATGCTCTTCCAGATACGCCTTCACAAACTTCCGGTTCTCCTCCAGATACGCTTTTAGCTGTGCAAGCCACTCCGCTCCCTCTTCATACGCCGCCTGGCATGCTACCAGCCCCATCAGACCGACCTGGCTGTAGCCTGCCGCCGCGATCTCCTTTAAGAGTTTCTTCCGAAGCTCTGGGTTCGGCACAAAGATATTGGAAATCTGCAGTCCCGCCAGATTGAACGTCTTAGATGGTGCCGTGCAGATCAGGCAGTTCTGCTCAAACTCTGCACCCAGCTTCGCAAATACTGTGTGCGGATGTCCCTCGCGGGTAAAATCACTGTGGATCTCATCGCTGACCACGAGCACACCGTGACGCAGGCAAATCTCGCCGACCCGGCGCAGTTCTTCCTCGCTCCAGACACGTCCGACCGGGTTGTGCGGACTGCAAAGCAGGAACAATTTGACCTTATTTTCCACGATCTTCGTTTCCAGAGCATCCAGATCCATCGTGTAATAGCCATCCGTGATTTTCAGCGGGCTGTTGACAATCTTACGCCCATTGTCCGTAATTACTTCCGAAAACGGATAGTACACCGGCTGCTGAAGCAGTACGCCGTCACCTTCCTTTGTATACGCCCGGACAGCCGCCGCCAGCGCGAATACAACGCCCGGTGTCTTCACCAGCCACTCCGGTTTCGTCTCCCAGCCAAAGCGCTCCCGGTACCAGTTCTGGACTGCCGCAAAATAGCCCTCTTTTCCATCACTGTAGCCGAAAATACCATGTTTTACTGTCTCTTCCAGCCGCTCTAAAATCGCCGGAGCCGTCTGAAAATCCATATCAGCCACCCAAAGCGGTAAAATATCCGCTGGTTTTCCTCGCTCGATGGCAAAATCATATTTTAAACAGTTGGTACCATGCCGGTCCACCACTTTGTCAAAATCGTATTTCATGCATTTTCCTCCCAATCCATCGTTCCTGTCAATGAACGGTTTTCACTCTGGCATCCTGTCATCCATGCCCATATCCCACTGCCCATGCAAAACCGATACCAAACATATCTATCCTCTTTTTACGCTAACGCCTGCTCCAGATCCGCAATCAGATCATCCACATTTTCAATACCGACAGACAGACGTAAAAATGTCTCCGTAATTCCAAGACGTTCCCGGATCTCAACCGGCACATCGCCGTGTGTCTGCAGCATCGGATAGGTAATCAGGGACTCCACGCCGCCCAGACTCTCCGCATAGGAAATAAGCTTCACGCGCTCCAGCACCTTTCTCGCCGTCTCCTCTGTATCAGTGCGGAACGAAATCATGCTGCCCGCACCGCGGCTCTGTTTTTGGTTGATCTCATAACCCGGATGCTCCGGAAGTCCTACATAGTAGACATCCGTTACTTTTTTCTGCTCTTTCAGCCAGCTCGCGATCTTCATCGCATTCTCCTGCTGCCGTTCCACACGCACTGACAAAGTCTTGATGCCGCGCAGGACTAAGAAAGAATCAAACGGAGAAAGTCCGCTTCCGATCGTCTTGAACAGATACCGGATCTGTTCTGCCAGCGCCTTGATCGGCGTACATAAAAATCCAGCCAGCGTATCATTGTGACCGCCTAAAAACTTCGTGCCGCTGTGGACAACCAGATCCGCGCCCTGCGCGATCGGATTCTGCAGATACGGGGACAGGAAGGTATTGTCCACGATCAGAAGCAGTCCGTGCTTCGTCGCCAGACGGCTCATTTCCGCCAGATCGGTCACCTGCATCGTCGGGTTGCTCGGTGTCTCGATGTAGAGTGCCTTCGTCTGATCCGTGATCGCCTTCTCAACCGCCTCCACATCGGCTGTATTTATATAGGAAAATGAAAAACCGCGCTTCTTTTCCAGTGCCTCAAAAATACGGACGGAACCGCCATACAGATCCTCGGTACATACAAAATGGCTGCCACTGTCAAACAGCTCCATCATCAGCAAGATCGCCGCCATACCGGATGTGCAGGCAACGGTATCAACCGCTCCTTCCAGCGCCGAAACAGTCTTTTCCAGCTCGTCTCTGGTCGGGTTGCTCTCACGCGTATAATTATGACCGGTCGATTCCCCAATACCCGGGTGGGCAAAAGTCGCCGTCTGGTAAATCGGTACTGAAACAGCGCCAAAAGAATGGTTTTTAGAAGTTTCCGGATCTCCGCAAATACAAGTTGTCTCTATCTGATAAGCCACGATGTCATCCTCCTGTGTCCATTTGCTATATCAGCAAATTTGTTTTTTATATAATTTTCTTATTTCATATTGTTTTAATTGGTTTATCAGTGATTGTAATGCAGAATTCCTACTTTGTCAATAGGAATTCCATGCAGTCCGCCATTTTCCCGGGCGTTTTCCTTCCTCAGCGCAAAAACCTATCAAGGTACATTTTTGTTTTTTCACAGAACGCACCTTCCAAACAATTCAAATCGAACGTCCGTGAGACTTGGCGCGTGATTCTGGTCAGCGAAGCTGACATATTCTTTACAGAATCACTGCGCATCCTCGCGGAGCGTTTATCTCAGTCGGAGAATGGACTCCCACTGAGACAAATTTGCTATTACTCACTACCTGAAGAGGTGGGAGTCTTCTCGACTGAGATAAAAAACGGTCAGAATCAATGACATCTTCCCACATTTCAGAAATATATCATCCATTCTGACCGCTTTAACTGGCTGCAGTTCTCGCTCCCCTTACCAATAGGTTTCACTTTTCATCAACCACACGCTAATTTCTACCAAATTACACTCTTAATTTCCTTTGCAGACTTCCTCTAGAAAATACCGGTGCACCGTCACATCCTCATTCAATTCCGGATGAAATGCCGTCGCAAACTGGTTTCCCTGTCTGGCTGCGACTATCTTTTCGTCCACTGTCGCCAGCACCTTAACATTTTCCTGAAGCGAAGCGATGTACGGCGCGCGGATAAAAGTCATCGGAATCGTCCCCAGACCGGCAAATTCAGCCTCCGTGTAAAAACTTCCGAGCTGACGCCCGTAGGCATTCCGCACCGCCGACACATCCATCGTCGCAAAGCACGGCGTTCCGCCCTCGATCTCCTTGGCCAGAAGCAGAAGCCCCGCACACGTTCCATACACCGGAAGCCCTGCCGCAATCTTTGCCCGAAGCGGCTCATAAAGCCCCAGCTCATCCAGGAGCTTGCGCATCGCGGTGCTCTCGCCGCCCGGCAGAATCAGTCCGTCCATCGGCCGCTCCAGATCCGGAAGCTGCCGGATCTCAAACGCCTCTGCGCCCAGTTTCCGTACCATGGCAATGTGTTCGGCAAACGCGCCCTGCACCGCCAGCACGCCTATCTGTTTTTTCTCCATCTTACTGTCCCCGCTCTGCCATCAAAATCGCAATCTCATTCTCATTGATACCAACCATCGCCTCGCCCAGATCCTCAGAAATCGCAGCAAGTAATTTTGCATCCTTGTAATTCGTTACTGCCTGCACGATCGCCGACGCACGTTTCTCCGGATTGCCTGACTTGAAGATACCAGATCCAACAAAGACTCCCTCTGCGCCCAGCTGCATCATCAGAGCCGCATCCGCCGGGGTAGCCACGCCGCCTGCCGCGAAATTGACAACCGGGAGACGTCCATTGTCATGTACATAGCGGAGCAGATGAACCGGAACTTTTAACTGTTTTGCTGCCTCGTAAAGCTCATCCTCACGCAGGTTCTGAACCCGGCGGATCTCCGAATTCATCGCACGCATATGGCGGACTGCCTGTACGACATCGCCCGTTCCCGGCTCGCCCTTGGTACGGATCATCGAAGCACCTTCCTCGATCCGGCGCAGCGCCTCTCCCAGGTCTCTCGCACCGCAGACAAACGGAACCTTGAACTGTGTCTTGTCAATATGGTACACATCATCCGCCGGAGATAATACCTCGCTCTCATCGATATAATCAATCTCGATCGCTTCCAGAATCTGCGCCTCCACAAAATGGCCGATCCGGCACTTCGCCATAACCGGAATCGAAACTGCCCCCTGAATGCCGCGAATCATCTTCGGGTCACTCATACGGGACACACCGCCCGCTGCCCGGATATCCGCCGGAATCCGCTCCAGCGCCATAACCGCACACGCGCCTGCCGCCTCCGCGATCTTCGCCTGCTCCGGGGTTGTGACATCCATGATAACGCCGCCCTTTAACATCTGTGCCAGCTGTTTATTCAGTTCATAACGATTCTCTGCCATTTTTATTCCTCCCGTGGTTGAATATGATTTTTCTTTGTAAGCCAAGCGTCCTTACGATCCTTGCAATCAATACCCGAATCCACTGAATCATTCACAGGCAAGCGCCTCTTCTGCCTTTCTATTCTGCCTTGCGAAAAATAATTCACTGACATTCTGTATTTTTACATTCATTTCCGCATCAACTTAGTAGGAATTATAGCAAAAACTGTATTGATTAAAATATACACTTTTAAATATTTTAATCAGTACAGTTTGTTCTTTTCTCAAATCTTATTCTATTTTTCTTTTATCTGCACAAACCGGAGCGCCCCGACATTCCACCAACGCCACTCCACTTACCCATTTTTCAGCTTTCCGTTTGTGTCTACGCCTCTTCCGCCTCCAGCAGCGCCTGGTACACATCCCGCTTCGAAACCCCGCGGTCCTTCGCCACCAGCTTCATCGCTTCCTTGCGGCTGTTTCCCTGTGATTCATAATGTTCCATATGCTCTTCCAGGGACATCTGCTGCCAGCGCGCCTGATCCTCCGCCTCGATCTCCTGGACGGATTTGCCCTCGATGACGATCACGCACTCGCCCTTCGGCTCATTTTCCGTATAATACGCCACCGCCTGCGAAAGCGTAGTCCGGAACGCCGTCTCGTATTTCTTCGTCAGCTCCCGGCAGATGGACGCCTTTCTATCCCCCAGCGCCTCGTAAAGCTCCGTGAGCGTCCGCAGAAGGTGGTGCGGCGCCTCGTAAAGCACAATCGTGCGCGTCTCATTCTGAAGCTCTGCAAGCACCCGCTGGTGCTCCTTCTTGTCCGTCGGAAGAAATGCCTCAAAACAGAACCGTCTCGTCGGAAGTCCCGAAATAATCAACGCCGTAACACACGCCACCGCTCCCGGAAGCGCGGTTACTTTAATTCCCGCCTCGCAGCACTGGCGCACCAGCTCCTCGCCCGGATCCGAAATACCCGGCGTCCCGGCGTCCGTGATGCAGGCAATATTCATGCCCGATTTCAGCTTCTCCACCAGCACACGCGCCTTCTCGACCTTATTGTACTCATGGTAGCTCGTCATCGGTGTATGAATATCAAAATGATTCAGAAGCTTAATACTGTGCCGCGTGTCCTCCGCCGCAATCAGATCCACCTGCTTTAACGTCTCCAGCACCCGGAATGTGATGTCATCCAGATTGCCGATCGGCGTGGCACACAAATATAATGTTCCTTCCATCGTTCTCCTATTCCATTAATATCCGTAAATATCATAAATCTCATCCGTATACACGCCCGGCTCTTTGTACACAATGATCGGCTTTTCCACTGTCATCAGCGCGCCGCCGCCGCGCACCGCCTCGATGAGAACCATATTGGCCTCTTTATCTGCAAACGGATGGACAAATTTCATCCGCTTCGGCTCCAATTTCTGACTTTTCATCGCCATCAGAATCTCAATGAGCCGTCTCGGACGATGCACCATATAGAGTCGTCCGCCGGGACGAAGTGCCGAAGCCGCCGCGCGCACGACATCCTCCAGATTGCAGAGAACCTCATGGCGGGCAATCGCCTTGGGAAGATCGGGATTTTTCAGCCCGTGGCTGTCGTTCATGTACGGCGGGTTCGTCGTTACCACATCAAAGGATGCCTTCTCAAACAGCGTCGGAACCTCCTTGATATCGCCCTGCACGATCGAAACCTTCTCTTCCAGCCTGTTGAGCGCCACACTCCGGGATGCCATCTCCGCCATCTCCGCCTGGATCTCCAGACCTGTAAAATGGCTTCCTTCCGTCTTTGCCTCCAGAAGAATCGGGATAATACCAGTTCCCGTTCCCAGATCAAGCGCTTTCTCGCCCGGCTTCACCGATGCAAACCCGGACAAAAGCACCGCGTCCATGCCAAAACAGAACCCGTTCGTCTTCTGGATGATCCGGTATCCGTTCCGCTGCAGTTCATCGATCCGCTCGCCCTCTTTAATTATCATCCAGCTTCGACTTTCCTTCCTTTTTCTCCAGTGCCTCCAGCGCTTTCAGCTCCGCATCGTTGACATTTCCCCTGTCACGGCGGCGCTTCGGCTTAAACTTGAGCTGATCCACACGGTAATCACGGATCTCCTTCTCATCCCGTCCTACCGTCACAACCACCTTTACCTGCTGGCGCAGGACGCTGACGCTGTGAACCTCGCCTTTCAGCCCGTCATCCGTTGTGACGTAATCGCCGACACTCGGCAGATGGCTGTTCAGATCCTCATACGTCTCTTCCTCGTATTTCAGGCAGCACATCAGACGACCGCACACACCCGAAATCTTCGTCGGATTTAAGGACAGGTTCTGCTCTTTTGCCATCTTAATTGAAACCGGAATAAACTCCGATAAATATGAATGACAACAGAGCGGACGACCACAGATACCGACGCCACCCAAAATCTTCGTCTCATCCCGGACGCCAATCTGGCGCAGCTCGATCCGCGTCTTAAAGACCGCCGCCAGATCCTTGACAAGCTCACGGAAATCGATTCTTCCATCCGCCGTAAAATAAAACAGCAGCTTATTATTATCAAAGGTGTATTCTGCATCGATCAGCTTCATCTGCAATTCATGCTTGCGGATCTTTTCCTGACAGATCTGGAATGCCTCATGCTCTTTTTCTTTATTCTTCCGTTCCAGCTCCTCGTCATTCTTCGTCGCCATACGAATGACCGATTTCAGCGGCTGGATCACCTTCTTCTCATCCACCTCGCGAACGCCAAGAACCACCTCTCCGAACTCGATTCCGCGGGCGGTCTCCACGATCACATGGTCACCCATCTTGATTTCCATCTGCGCCGGATCGAAGTAATATACCTTTCCGGCCTTGCGGAACCGGACTCCGATTACCTTTATCATAAATTTAATTCTCCTTCATCGTCAAAAGCATCAGCTCCAGCGCCAAATCGGTGTTGACGTTAGCATTCAGCCGGACTTTTGCCTTTTCAATCGCACTCAATATCTCTTCCAGCCCCTCATAGGAACTCTTCTGGCAGCAACTGCTGACCGCTGAATACTCATCCTTAAAGATCAGCGAATTCATGTCCTTTGTGACCTTAAACATCAGAATATCCCTGTACCAGAGCTGCATGAAATCCAGGCACTCATACAGATCCAGATTGTCCTCCTGCAGCTTGCGGATATAATCCAGAAGCATCGGAATATCCATGTCCTTGATATTTTTAAGCAGCGTCAGCACCTCTCGGTACAAAAGTGCAAACTCCTCCGAAGAGGCGAGATGAATCGCTTTTCCTAAATTTCCTCTCGCAAACGCCGCATAAATATCCGCCTGACCATCCGAAACGCCCATTTTCTCCGTCAGGTAACCGCTTACCACCGAATCCTTGAGCGGACGAAGTTTCAACTGGATACAGCGGGACAGGATCGTCGGCAGAAATACCTCCGGGTTCGTCGTGATAAGCACCAGCACCGCATAGGCCGGCGGCTCCTCAATCGTCTTTAAAAGAGCGTTCTGCGCCTGCACCGTCATTTTCTCCGCCTCATCGACCAGATATATCTTATATGGACTGCTGTACGGGCGGATCGAAACCGTATCATTAATCTGAATCCGGACATCATCGACACCAATGCTCGCCGGTTTTTCATGTGTCACCCAGATCACATCCGGATGATTGCCCGACAAAAACTGCTTACAGGAATGGCATTCCATGCACGGCTCCGTCCCATGTTTCTCGCACAAAAGCGTCATGGCAAATGCCTTCGCGATCGTCTTGCGTCCCATTCCTTCCTCGCCCGACAATATGTAGGCATGTGAAACTCTCTGATACCCGATCGCCTTCTGAAGGTGCTCTTTTATCTTCTCATGTCCAATAATATCGTGAAAACCTGCCATCTTGATGCTCCTTTCAGGGCTGGACTCTGGATTTTAATTCTAAAATCGTTTCAATCGTATGGATCGGTTGGGATCCCTTCTATCATGCCCTTCTTTTATTATTTGTAAATCTCTATCATCTTAGTATAACACAAGATTTACCCTCTGCCTAGTGCGATGAAATTCCGAATTTGTTACTGTTCACGCATACGTGCCCAGTAACGGAATTTGCCGTGGCTTCGCATTTAAATACGGCAAATTCCTGCTGCCACCACGTTTTCTTACGGCACTTTCGGTTCCAAAAGTGCCAATCCGTGAGCCCGAATTTCCCTTACCAACGTATCCACACACGCTTCCAGCTCGCGGTTTTCAAACCGGTTTTCCGCCCGGATCCCACATTTTTCCATATTTTCGGCACTGAAATCTGCCTCATCCGCCAGGAAACGGCGGCACAGCTCCGCATACTTTGGCTCTGTCTGCTGCCGTTCCCGGTCAAGCGCACGCTGAAGGCGTTCACCGTCCTCCACCTCAATGTAAAGCGGCACCAGTGCATCCGCGCCGAAATAATTCCGCGTCCCCTCATACGATTCCAGCGTCCCGATCATGAAATAATCATGCGATCCCAGATCGATCTGCCCATCGTCCACCGTTGCATAACTCCACGGTCCATAAACAGTCTGGTAGGTTCTCTTTTCAATGATCTTTCCCTGTTTCTCCAAATCCGCAAGCCTTTTTCCGGTCACAAAATAATACTCCACACCGTCCCGCTCGCCTGCCCGGATCGGTCTGGTCGTATACGGCACCACCGTCCGGATCTGCGGCAGCCGCTCTCTCAATATCTTATAGATCGTGTCCTTCCCGGACGCGCTCTTTCCCATCACGTAAAATATATGTCCCATCTTCCTATTATGCCTTTCCAGCCAGTATTTTCACACGCATTCCATCGTATATATAAATCCGATTTTTCTCTGTTTCTTATGGCAAATGTGCGAACCTGCTAAATAACAACCTCTATCCACAAATCCAATTTGTCTGATTTTTCACAAATTCCTTCCACCGTAAGTCCCAGCTTCCAATCCTCACGGATCCGCGCGATCTCCCTTGTTCCAATCCGCTCTCCCGGCATCAGCATCGGTACCCCCGGCGGATAAATGGTAACGCAGGTCCGCGCCGCCCTTCCTTCCGCCTCCTCAAGCGGCACCAGCATGCCATCCCCATGCCATGCCTGCCAGGGGAGACACATCTGCTGCGGATAGTTTTCTAAATCATTTTCTTGGTTCGGTTTCTGATTCGATTGTGCTCCCGAAAACGGTTCCTGCCTGCCTTGTTTTGCATCTTTCAGCCCAACACTTTCCGCCTCCAGCTTTTCCACCCGCGCATCCAGCTCCAAAAGTGCCCGCTCCAGACGCGAAAATCCTTCCTCCGTATCCATAAACGAAGTCATCAGAAGCACATACCGCCCGCTCGACATCTCCGCCTCCAGATGATACTCTGTCCGCAAAACCTCTGCCAGTCTGGTTCCCGTCATAAAATCTGGAAATAGCACCAGTTTTGACGGATCATATCCATACACACCTGCCGCACCACAGATTTCCTCTTTCAGAAGCCGGAAATGTTTTAGCTTCGCCAATTTTTCCCGGAGTTCCCGCAATCGTGCGCCATACCGCGCCATCTCCCCGGCTCCTTTTTCTGCCATATACCGGACGCAGTTCTCCATCGACGCAATCAGAATATACGACGGGCTGGAACTCTGGTAAACCGATAAATACTGTTCCACCTTCTTCGCATCCAGAATCTGGCTTTTCAGATGCAGAATCGCCGTCTGTGTCAGGGATGGAAGCGTCTTGTGAAGACTCTGGATCACCAGGTCCGCCCCCTCCTGTAACGCCCCATCCGGGAAATAGTTCCCATCCCCAAACGGCAGATGCGCGCCGTGCGCCTCGTCCACAATCAGCGCCGCTCCATGCCGGTGCGCCGTCGCTGCAATCCCCTGGATATCCGACACGATCCCCTCATAGGTCGGGGAAGTCACAAACACCGCCCGGATCTCCGGATGCTCCAAAAGTGCTCGTTCCACCTGCTCTGGCTCGATCCCTCCCGGAATCTGAAACTCCGGCACCTCCTCCGGATATAAATATACCGGTTCCAGCTGGTTTAAAATCACCGCGTGATACGCCGATTTGTGGGAATTTCGAGCCATGAGGATTTTTTCCCCCGGCTTCACCGCCGCCGCGATCGCCGCCAGAATCCCGCACGTACTGCCATTCACCAGATACCAGCTCCGGTCTGCTCCGTACACCGCAGCCGCCGAATTCATCGACTCTTTCAAAATATCTTCCGCATGATGCAGGTTGTCAAATCCATCAATCTCCGTGATATCCACCGAAAATGGATTCGGAACGGAAGTTATCCCCATTTTCACCTGGCGTTTGTGACCCGGCATGTGGAACGGGTAGGCATCCGACGCCGCATAGGTGGATAAACGTTCTAAAAGCGGCACTTCCGGACGTAGGATGATTGTTTCCGACCGCATTTTCCTGTCTTTATTCACTTTTTCTTCTTCCTTCTGTTTCTCTCTTTTTTCGTTCATATCTTATTTCTATCCGCTGCACCGCATCCCAGAAGCATTTCATTTCCCTGAAAACAACTTTTTAAAATTTTATTTCTATCTTTTATAAAAAACTACCGCAGTATCTGATCGCCATCCTTGACACAAAGATTTTTCTTCACACCTAATGTTACCATCCATCCACGGACAATCGGCGTCTTATACGAACCAGCGCCCGCGACGCCATCCTGCACATTATCCCAGAGCCAGTCCGGCGTCGGCCATAAGCAGACCTCCGGTAAAATCTCCTGGTAGAGCTCCTCTTCCACGCCTCTCTGCCCATGGTGCGCCATCTGTAGCACATCCGATTTCAGTTCCTCCTGCGTATGATTGGCAAGAAAATCTTTCCCTGCCTGCCAGCCCATATCGCCCAAAAACAAGATCCGTTTTCCGCCCATCTCCACGCGGTACACGACCGAGCTGTTATTAAAACTATTTTCCGTGCAGGCAAATGGCTCATTCATCACTGTGATCTCCGCGCCCGCCACTGAAATCTTCTGCCCTTTCGTAAGCGTCCCGCATTTTTCTGCTTCCGGCAGTTTCGCAATCGCTTCCGTGATCCGATCATAACACTCCAAATCTGAATCCCGTCTTGAAACCTGCTCCTGACCTAAAAATTCTTTATCCAGAAATGAATAATACACCTTACCGATCGAGATCGGCATCGGATCCATGTTTAAAATCTCCGTGAGCGCCCCCACATGATCGCTGTGCGGATGGGTTAAAAGCCATGCATCTACATGACCGCCCAACTCCTGAATAACCTCAATCAAATGCGGTGCATCGACATCACGACCGCCGTCTACCACGATCACCGCGCCTTCCTTCGTCTTCATGACGCAGGAGAGGTTCTGCCAGATATCCGCACACGCTAAAAGCCGAAGCTCTCCCCCGTCCAGATACGGCTCCTCCACACCCGGCTCCGCCGCCTCCGCCGCTGCTAACGCTTCCATTTCTGCCGCCGACTGCTGTTCCCCCAGGTTATCTAAATCAATCGGCTGATCTGGATTTTCTCCACTTTCATCTCGGACAGCCTCCCGCTCTGTACTGTCCACGATTGCTACCGTTCCGACTGTCTCCGGATAGTTCGTGAACCGGCGGCTGCATCCGCTCAAGTTCAAAAGGAACGTCATGCCAAGCGCCGCCGCTGCATATAAATATTTCCGGCGTTTCTGTTTCATCTTGTTTGGCTCCATTTTTCTTCTCCATTTTAAAATTTCTGCATTTGCCTATTTCTATTCTTACTTCCATTTTGGTTTTCTATTTGCTTCTGTTTTCAATCAATTATAACAGCTGCCATATCCGAAAACAAGAAATTATATATTCAAGAAAGACTCCTGTCTGAATGGCTTTTTTACTTAACATGAATGTTAAACGAAGTTTCCTATTTCTTCTTCGCGCGAGCGCGCATCATTGGCACGTTAGTGCCTTTTTGTGTAATAGAAAATTCCTTAGAATTCCCTATTACACAAAAAACCGCCACACTGTCTCCAGTGTGACGGCTTCTCATCTTCATGAGGCATCGGGGATTCGAACCCCGGACAACTTGATTAAAAGTCAAGTGCTCTACCGACTGAGCTAATACCCCATATGCCCAGAACCGGAATCGAACCAGTGACACGAGGATTTTCAGTCCTCTGCTCTACCAACTGAGCTATCTGGGCGTAATGGTTATTTGGTTTTATGCGGATTAAAAGTTTGCTTGTCGCTTTTTTAGTCCGAAGTGCTTAGCTCAAAAACTTCGTTTTTTCGCTTACGGCATTCGCCGTATACATCTAAAAATATATCTGTTAAAAAACATGCAAGCATGTTTTTAACTTCTATATTTTTATCTGTGCACTTCTCATTGCATAAAAAAATTGCGGGGGCAGGATTTGAACCTGCGACCTTCGGGTTATGAGCCCGACGAGCTTCCAGACTGCTCCACCCCGCGCTAATTCTTACTCTATTATTATATACAATTTCTGGAAAAATACAACCATTATTGTAAAAATAATAATGGATGGAGGTGGATTCGAACCACCGAAGCGAGACGCAACAGATTTACAGTCT
>OMGP01001526.1_pt1 | contig 18232 bp, 10 predicted proteins | sample 1646091 | NCBI WGS metagenome assembly OMGP01 (sample SAMN05578580, study PRJEB25193) | human gut metagenome | biome: Human Microbiome; feature: human-associated habitat; material: feces | host: Homo sapiens | place: USA:Birmingham | reverse complement strand
GGAGAGGTTTGGAGAGGGGGAGGGGGAAACTTTCTCCAGAAAGTTTCCCCCTCCCCCTCTCCAATATCCCTTTTGTCCCTAACTCCGCATGGCGAAGTTGATGACGAACATGGCGGTGATGATCCACATGAAGAGGCTCACTTCGCGGGCACGGCCGGAAAGGAGCTTCACGGCGGCGTAGCTGACGAAGCCGAACCCGAAACCGCTGGCGATGCTGTAGGTCAGCGGCATCATGATGATGGTCATGAAGGCCGGGAAGCCTTCGGTAAAGTCATTGAAGTCGATGTTCATCACTTCCATCATCATGAGCGCGCCCACGATGAGCAGCGCCGGAGCCGTGGCGAAAGCGGGCACAAGGCCGATGAGCGGGGCGAACACCAGAGAGGCGGCGAACAGGACCGCCACGGTCAACGCGGTCAGGCCGGTGCGGCCGCCCTGCGAAATGCCCGCGGCGCTTTCCACATAGCTGGTGACGGTGGACGTACCGAGGAAGCTGCTGACCACCGTGCCGACGGAGTCGGTGACCAGCGCCTTGTCGAGGTTCTCGATGTGGCCCTTGTCATCCATCAGCCGGGCTTTGCGGGAGAGGCCGATGAGCGTCCCCATGTTGTCGAACAGCTCGACGATGGTGAAGGTGAAGATGATCGAAATGATGCCGTACTTGAGCGCGCCCATGATGTCGAGCTGCATGAGCGTGGGGGCGAGGCTCGGGAGGGAGAAACTCATAACGCTGTCGATCCCGGAAGGGGCCGGAGATACGCCGAATACCATGCCGAGCACGGCGGTCACGAGGATGCCGATGAGCAGGCTCCCCTGGACGTTACGGGCCATGAGCCCCGCCGTGAGCATGAGGCCGCAACAGGCCAGCAGCGGGCCGGGTTGGGTGACATGGCCGAGGGCGACTACTGTAGCGTCGTTCTTTACCACGATGCCCGCGTTCTGGAGCCCGATGAAGGCGATGAACATGCCGATGCCGACGACGATGGCATACTTGAGGTTCATGGGCACGGCATCAATGAGCAGCTGGCGGACGTGCGTAACCGTCAGCAGCAGGAACACGATGCCGGAGAAGAACACCGCACCGAGGGCCACGGTCCAGTGCAGGCCGAGGACGCCGCAGACGTAGTAGGCGAAGAAGGCGTTCAACCCCATGCCGGGGGCCACGGCCACAGGGAAATTGGCCCAGAGGCCCATGGCGGCGCTGCCGATGACCGCGGACCAGACGGTTGCTGCAATGGCGGCTTCCTTGGGGATACCCGCGTCCGCGAGGATGCTCGGATTGACGAAAATGATGTAAGCCATAGCGACGAAGGTGGTCAGGCCGGCGAGGATTTCCGTTTTGACGGTCGTTCCTTTTTCGCTCAGCTTGAAAACCCGTTCCAGTATGCCTTTTGTCTGGGCCATGGGCGTTCCCCGGTGGTTGAATGGTTTCGGATGATTCCCCCTAAAACAGACAACCCCTGTACATGGGAATCATGGACAGGGCAAGTCTGCTGAAAAACACGGCTGATTTTGCTCAGCTTTGATGATGGTGGCATGGGCCGCCCGGCTTGCGGAGACAGGCACAGGTATTTTGCGGCGGCGTGTCGTTGAGGCAGCTTTCCACGGCGGCGATAATGGCGTCGTAGCCCGTGCAGCGGCAGAGGTTCCCGGCGTGCCCTCGGCGGATCTCCTCGCGGGTAACGGGTTGGCCCTTGTGTTTTTCGATGAAGGCCGTACTGCTCATGACGAGGCCGGGCGTGCAGAAGCCGCACTGGACGGCCCCGGCGTCCACATAGGCTTGCTGGACGCGGGAAAGCCGGTTGCCCTTGGCTTCGCCCTCGGCGGTGCGGATCGTTTTTCCGTCCGCCCAGACGGCGAGGAAAATACAGGAATCCACGGGGATATTGTCGACGAGCACGGTGCACGCGCCGCATTCGCCCACGCCGCAGCCTTGTTTGGAGCTGGTCAGGCCTTCGGCGCGCAGGACTTCGAGCAGCGAGGCGCGGACGTCAAAGGAAAGTTCCCGCGCCTTGCCGTTGACGGTGCAGCGTATGGTTTTCAGCATGAGGCGGCCTCCTGAAGTTCGACGGCGCGGACGACGCACCGGGCAATGACGCGTTCCGCCAGCGTGCGGATGATGTGCATACGGAAATCCCGGTTGGCGCGCCACGAGGTTCTGGGCTGCACGTCCGCTTCCACGGCGGCGCTGATTGCGGCGAGGGTGGCGGGCAGAGCTTCGGGCGTCGCGCAACGGCCCAGGGCGGCGGCTTCGGCGCTGGGGCAGCGCACCGGGATCGGCGCGGATACGGAATAGGCCAGCCGGATGCCCGAAATGACCGTCCCGTCAAGTCTGACGGCCGCCGCGCAGCCGATGGTGGCGATGTCCATGGCTTCGCGCATGGCGTATTTGTGGTAGGCTGCGCCCCAGCCCTGCCAGTCTTCAGGCCGGAACTCCACGGAAAGGAGCACTTCATCCCACTTGAGGGCGACCCTGCCGGGCCCGGTATGGAAGCCGAGGGCGGGGATGGTCCGTTCTCCCTCCGCTCCTCTGATATTGAGGTAGCCGTTCAGGGCGAGGACGGGTGCGCAGGTGTCCGCCGAGACGGCCCCGTTGCAGAGGTTGCCGCCGATGGTGCCCATGTTGCGGATCTGCGGCCCGGCGACGCTGGCGGCGGATTCCCCGAGCATGGGGATGCATTCGCGGATGATGGGGGATTCCTCAAGATCGGTAAAGCTGGCCCCTGAGCCCACGCGCACGGTGCCGTCCGCCTCGCGGGTGATGGGTTTCAGTTCGGGCAGGTCATGGATGTCCACGAGCCGGGAGAAACCTTCGAATTCCCGCAGCTTGATGAGCACGTCCGTGCCGCCCGCGATGAGGCGGGCTTCGGGATCTTCTCCGAGCAGCCGGATGGCGTCGCTCACGGACTCCGCTTTTTGGTAGGATTGTATATCGAACATGGGTGATCCTTTGGGTTGAGGATACCCGGGGGAGAGGGCTTTTTCAAAAAAGCCCTCTCCCCCGGACCCCCTCCCGCAAAACGCCGACTGGCGGGGAGGGGACACGGAAGGCGTTCAGGAAGGATATGCCGGGAAAAAGCCCTATCCTCTTTTTCAAATGAACCGTCTTCGCTCAAATGTTGCTCGGGGTTTGTTTCCCGGTCGGCCCATCATTTCATACAGCGCCGTCCTGAAGCCCGCATACGAAAATTTTTGGTGGATGAGGGGAGGGGGTCGGGGAGGGGAAAAGGCCCCTTTTTGCGGAATCCCCATAAAGGGGACAAGCGGGGCATTCTCCCCTCCCCGATAGTTTTCTATCCCTTAATCAATCCAGCCTTCACGAATTCCTCGAACAGCAGCTTCGGCGTCATGGGGATGGCGTTGACGGCGACGCCGGTCGCGTCGAGGACGGCGTTGCGGAGCGCCGGGGCCGGGCTGATGAGCGGCGGCTCGCCGAGCGACTTGTTGCCGTATACGCCTGAGGGTTCCTGCGTTTCCACAAACGCGCAGTCCAGATCCGGAATGTCGCAGGTTGTGGGGAACTTGTAGTCCAACAGATTGTTGTTGTGCACGCGCCCGGTGGCGGGATCGACGAGCAGTTCCTCATAGAGCGCCCAGCCGATGCCCATGCCCATGCCGCCGTGCACCTGCGCCGTGGCGAGCGCGGGATTGATGATCACCCCAGCGTCGTGCACGTTCAGGATGTGCGTGATGCGGACCTTGCACAGCTCGATGTCCACTTCCACTTCGGCAAAGCAGCCGCCGAAGGAGGGGGGATTCTGGCGCGTCTTGAAGGATGCCTCTGCGGAGAGCTGTCCGCCGCGATCCTTGTTGTAGAAAGAATCCATCGCCAAATCGTGCAGCGTGACCACGACGCTTTCGGGGTTGCGGACAAAGACCACGGCATCGCCCTGCGCGGTCGGCGCGATGGTCAGGGCGGCGGGCGTGTGCCCGGTCATTTCGGCGGCATAGCCGAGGAGCTTCCGGCGCAGCCCGTCCGCGACGGCGTGCACGGCGGGGGCGCAGGTGTAGGTCTGGCGGGAGGCGTAGGCCCCGGGATCCCACGGCGTGATGTCCGTGTCCTGCGTGGAGATGACGTGGATGTTTTCATAAGCGACGCCGAGCGTTTCCGAAACCATCTGGGCAAAGGCGGTGTCCGCGCCCTGTCCGATTTCCGTCGCCCCGGTCATGAGGTTCACCGTGCCGTCCTGATTCAGGATGAGGCGGGCGCTGCCCGGTTCCACATTGGCGGGATAGGTCCCCGAACCATAGCTGAACGCGGACACGCCGACCCCGCGCCGCAACGGGCTGCCCGTGCGGACGGCTTCTTCATTGAAGGCTTTACAGGCGGCCTTGCGTTCGTCCCACCGGAACTTTTTGCGGCCTTCCTCAAGGCAGTCGCTGATGCCGAGCGTGGCGACCGGCTTGCCGTTGAGCGGAGAGATGTCGCCGTTGCGCCCGGTGTTCTTCAGGCGGAAATCCAGCGGGTCCATGCCGAGCGCGCGGGCCGTATCGTCCATGAGGCATTCGATGGCATAGGCGGTCTGGGGAGAGCCGTAGCCCCGGCAGGCCCCGCCTACGGGGATATTGCTGTAAAAGGTCTTGGCTGAAAAACGGTATGTGGCGTGCGGGTAGACGTAGCAGACCTTGGAACCGCCCGCCGCCGCGATGGAGTGCCCGTGCGAGGCGTAGGCCCCGGTGTTGGAGAGCACGTCGAGGCCGTAGCCGAGGAGCTTGCCGTCCTTTGTGGCCCCGGCCCGCGCCGTCATGGCAAAGGCGTGGCGCACGCGGGTGCAGAGCATACATTCCTCACGGGTCAATTCCATGCTCACGGGCACGCCGTCGAGCTTCATGGTCAGGAAGGCCACGATGGGCTCCAGCACCACATCCTGTTTGTTGCCGAACCCGCCACCGATGTAAGGCTTGATGACCCGGACGGACGACCACGGGATGCCGAGCGCCTGCCCGACCACGCGGCGGCAGATGTGCGGGATCTGCGTGGAGCTGACGATCACGATATGCCGCATGTCGTCCATGTAGGCGTAGGCCGTCTGGTTTTCCAGATGGCAATGCTGCATGGTCGGCGTGCGGTAGGCGCCCTCAACCACCACGTCGGCGGCCGCAAGGGCTTCGTCGAGCGTGCCGTTGCATTCGAGGGTGTGCTGCTTGAGCAGGTTGCCGTCGGGATTCACGGAGGGCTGGAGCACGGGCGCACCGGGAGCCAGCGCCGTTTCCGCCGAGGTCATGACCGGGAGGGGCTCATATTCGACTTTGACCAGATGGGCGGCCTTGCGGGCGGTGAGGCCGTCGCGGGCCACGACCACGGCCACTTCGTCGCCGTAATAGCGGACGTGCTTGGTCAGCAGAAGGCGGTCGGCCACGTCTCCGTGCGACGGGTCCATGGAGTAGGGATGTCCGGCTGTGGGAAAGAGGAAGCCCGGCACGTCATCGGCGGTGAAGACGGCCTCGACGCCGGGCAGGGCCAGCGCTTCCGAGGCATCGATGGAAAGGACCATGCCGTGGGCGATGGTGCTGTGCACATAGGCGGCGTGCCGCATACCCGGCAGGCCCATATCGTCGGTATACCGGGCCCGCCCCGTCACTTTGGCTTCGGCATCCAGCCGTTGTTTGGATTGTCCGATTGCCATGCCGCTTCTCCTGTTCTTCTGGTGTGAAATGGTTCGCTTGTGGCGTTGTTTACGCTGTGGGCACGTTCTTGTCCACAGGGCAGTGGAGGATGCCCCTGCGGATGTAGCAGGGGCGGTTGAAGCGTCCGAGGATGGCTTCCAGTATGCCGCCGCCGATGGCAAAGGCCTTGTCCGAGACGTGGTGGCAAGCCGTGTTGTCGCGCGGATCCACGTCGCCGACTTTGATCCGATCCGTAACGGGCGTTCCCGAGCGCAAAAGGCCACGGATAACGCCGCTGATAACAGTGCGGATTTCCTTGGATACGCCGTTGGCCTCAACGGTGGCGACGACATCGCCGGCCTTGACGTGGTCTCCGATGTCGTGGCGGCTGAGAAAGATGCCGGTCTGCGGAGCGCGCAGCACGCGCTCGGTGGTCATGCCCACGATGTCGCCGGGAATGCCGGTATCGGGCTCCGCGCTGCCGGAGTAGAGGACCCGTCCGAGGTTGTGCCCCCGGTTGGTTTCGACGATGCAGTGGACATTTTCGCCCACGGTGAAGCCGGGCCCCACGCCGATGACGAGAGGCGCGTCGGTGATGCCGACGCCGACGTTCCGTTTGGCGAGCGTGGCTTCAATGACGACTTCGGGGCGGAGGCGGGGGATGGTGACGCCCTGCGGATCTATCATGACCGGGATGCAGCCGGCGTCCCAGAGCGGGGCGATTTCTTCGGGCCGGGGAGCGAGGGCCGCCGTAATGCCTTCCACCGTGCAAAGGCCCTCATAGACGGCTTCGGAAAAGGCCACCCTGCGCCTTACGGCCATCGGATGCGCCGTTTCCAGAATGATCAGGCGCCGGAAGCCGGAACGATAGAGCCTGAGCGCGATGCCCGTGGCGATGTCCCCGCCGCCGCGGAGAAGAATGGCGAACTGTTGGTATTGGTACATGCTGCAACTCCTGCTGCCCGAAGAAGGGGTTTTCCCTGAACTATATACGCAGTGGCATGATGACACAACTATACCTTGGGATCCGGTCGGCAGCGTTCGCGGCCATTTCATATCGTGTTCGTTGTAGAAACAAGAAGAATCAATAAAAACATATTGTTGAATCTATAAATTTTTCTTTGTGCCGGGTGGATTTTTTAGCCGATGCAGTGCCGGGGCAAGCGGTTTGCGGGTGACGGGGGCCATAATGCGGAAGAACCCGCGGCATCCGGGGGGAGGAGCGGATCCCCGGATGCCGCGGGCCTGTGGAGGAGCCTATTTGTGCTTCGGCCCGGCGAAAGGCTGCTTGCGGGCCAACAGGCGGAAGAGGGTGGCGGCCTCCACCGCGCCGGACAGGGCGGCCTCGTTGACGTCGCCGTTCAGCGTAACCTTGGTGGCGCAGAGGGTTCCGCCGTCGAGATGGGCGATGAGGGCATCGCTTTCGAAGACGAAGCCGTCCTTTTCCGCAGCCAGCGAGAAGGCCTTGCCGCCGCGCTTGCCTTCCAGCCGCGACGGACTGGCGAGCCGGTAGCCGTCCGGGGCGTTGTCGAAGGATTCGCGGGACAGGTGGATACGGGGCTTGTCCCGGTACGGCGCACCCGCCGATGGGCAGAAGGTGGCGCAGTTGCCGCATTCGTTACAGGCGTCGGCAATGTTGACTATCTGGTAACTTTGTTCGAGCCGCCGGTTGGAGAGCGTTTCCACGCGCACGCCGTCGCCGTCGCGCACCGCAACCTGCACGGGGTGCGGCATGGGCAGGGAGAGCAGGGCAACGTTGGCCCGATTGGGGCAGACCGTGGTGCAGACGTTGCAGACCAGATCGCACTGGAGGCAACGGCGGGATTCGTCCATAGCCTCCTCTTCGGTGAGGGTACGGATGGCGGGATCGAAATCCAGCCTGTCTTCCGGGCTGCGTTCCGGCAGGGCCGGACCCATGACGCGGGTGGCCTGCCGGATGCGCAATCCGTCGAGATCCGGCCTCCGCTCGTCGGACGGCGTGGCTGTGGCCGCCTGTGCGGACAGGCCGAGGCGGGCAAGGATGGTTTCGGCGGCGTGGCGTCCGTCGGCCACGGCGTTGATCAGGGTCGCCGCGCCGCGCACGGCGTCTCCGCCCGCGAACACGTTCGGCAGCGATGTCTGGCTGGTATGGGGATCGGCCTTGAGCGTCATTGCGTCGGGCAGGAAGCCGGCCTTCACCCGCTGCCCGATGGACACGATGAGCGTATCCGCGCCCAGCGTGAAGGTTTCATCCGTGGGAACGGGGCGGGGACGCCCGCCGTCGGGATCGGGGACCAGCCGCATCCGGCGGCAGCGCAGGCCGGAAACACGGCCTCCATCGGCAAGGACTTCCTCAGGGGCACACAGTTCCACGATGCGCACGCCTTCGTCCAGAGCGGCTTCGATTTCTTCGATGTCAGCGGGCATTTCCTTGCGGGTGCGGCGGTAGGCGATGGTCACGCTGCCGTTTTCCCCCACGAGGCGTCTGGCGGCACGGGCGCAGTCCATTGCGGAATTCCCCGCCCCGATGACGACGGCGTGGGAGCCGATGCCCGTGGGCTCGCACCGGCGTACGGCGGAGAGGAACGAAAGCTGATCCAGAACCCCGGCGGCATCTTCGCCGGGGATGCCGAGGGGCAGGCTTTCCTGCGCGCCCACCGCGATATAGACGGCGTCGTTTTCCTCGGCCAGCGTGTCGAACAGGGCGGCGTCCACGGGCGTATCCTTATGGAGCCGCACGCCCAGCTTGAGGATGGCGTCGATGTCGCGGCGCAGGCTGTCTCCCGTCAGGCGGAAGGCGGGGATCGCGTCGCCCGCCATGCCGCCGAGCACCGGCTTTTCTTCGTACAGGTGCACCTCCACGCCCTGTGCGGAGAGGAAGCGGGCGCAGGACAGCCCGGCCGGGCCCGCCCCGATGACGGCGGCGCGCTTCCCGGTTTGGGCGGCGGGAACGCTGGAAGCGGCTTCGGCCATTTTTTCGGCCACGAAGCGCTTGACCTCGCGGATCATGAGCGGCTTGTCGTAATTGATGCGGGTACATCGGCTCTGGCACTGATGGTTGCAGGCCATGCCCTGAACGTTCGGGAACGGATTGGTGGCGGTGATGACCCGCCACGCCAGCTCGAAATCGCCCCGGGCCACGGCGTCGAGATACCGGGGAATGTCCTGTTCCGCAGGACAGCCCGACATGCAGGGTGCGGCGGCGCAGTCGAAGCGCGGGAGCGGGCGTTCTGTCTTGACCGAAACGTAGGGGAACCGTTCCTTGTGGTACCGGCTGCGCTTGCCGAGGACAGCCGCCGCATAGCTGACGAGGTTGGCGAAACCGGGATTGCCGGCGATCGGCGATCGGCTCTTCTCCCATTCGGCTATGGTGTGGGCCCCGGCCTTGCGCATCTCGGCACGCAGCGTGTCGAGGTACTGGTGCAGCCGCCCGTAACCGCCGGGCTTGAGGATGTCGGAGGACATGGTGATCGGACGGAGGCCGCAAGCCAACGTGTCCGCCACGTTGAACGTATCCACCCCGGCGGAGAAGGCGATGTCCAGCTTCCCGTCGAATTCCTGCTGGAGGCGTTCGGCGAGGTTGATGCTGATGGGGTGCAGGGATCTGCCGCTCATGTAAACCATGCCCTCGCTGCGGGGTAGGTTCTGCTTTTCGTTGGCGGTTTCGAGCGTGTTGGTCAGCTTGAGCCCGAAGGCTACGCCCGCCGTTTCGGCGGCTGCGGCGAGGTTGCGGATGATGGCCACGCCGTCGTTGTATTTGAGGTCGTGCCCGAAGGCTTCGTCGGGAACGCATACGTCATAGCCGAGCTGCGTATTCAGGATGTCGCGCAGGCGTTCTGGGCCGAGCAGGGTGGGGTTCAGCTTGATGGTCGTGTTGTACTTGCGTTCGGTGATGAAATAGCGGCCGATGCTTTCCACTTCGTCGGGCGGGCAGCCGTGCATGGTGGAGACCGTCAGGTTATCGGAGAGGCGGGCCGGAATGGGCATCTTCTCGATGGCGGGGTAGAGCGGGGCCAGCCCGGCCTTGATCCGCTTCACGTCTTCCTCCGCGTTTTCCATACGGTCGAGAAAACGCTGCACGGCTGGGCTCTTGATGCCCTCAAGGTTGTATCCTGCGCTCATGTTGAAGATGAAGCCGGGCCCCTTGCCTGGTTCGGCCTCCACGGGCAGGTTGAGCATGTCGCGCAGCACATACAGCAGCACGAAAGCCTTGAGGTACTCCTCGAAGGACTGATCAAGCTTCAGCTCCTGCGACCATTCGCAGTTGTAGCCCTCGTCGGCCATGTCGATGCAGGGCTTGGCGACGTTCAGCTCGTCGAGCACCTGCACGGTCTTGAGTTCGATATACCGAGCGCCGCACAGCCACGCGGACAGGATGTTCTGGGCAAGCTGCGTATGCGGACCGGCGGCCACGCCGAGAGGGGTTTCCAGCACCTTGCCGTAACGTTCCATGCGGAACGGATCATCCGGCTTCGGCATAAAGAAAAGCTCACGGTCGATGCCGAACAGTTGTTTGTTCGGCAGGTCGTGCTGCATCCAGCGGAGCAGCGTTGCGGCGTCCAGCGGTGTGAAGCGATCGGTATGCATCTATGCGTCTCCTTGGAAGTATGTGGAAACTGGAGAGGAATGGGCATTGGGGAAGAAGGGCTTTTCGCGCGTCGCCCGCACCTGTGTGTGGCGGAGCCATTTCATTTTGGAATGGCCCTAGAGCGTCCTCGGAACGAACCTTCCCTGTCCTGCATACCCGGAGGGCTGCCTGCCGAAAATGATAGGTTCGCCGCGCAGCCAGACATGGCGGGGCCAGCCGCGCACGACCATGCCCTCATACGGGGTGCAGTCCGCTTTTTGATGAAGATTCCGGGTTTTGATCAGCCGCTCATCCGTGGGATCGATGACCACAATGTCCGCATCCGCGCCGGGTTCGAGGCGCCCCTTGGAGGCAAGCCCCATGATCCGGGCCGGAGACGTGGACACCACGTCCACGAAACGCGGCAACGTCAGACGCCCGTGCAGCACGCCTTCGCTGAACAGCAGAGGGATGCGCGTTTCGACTCCGGGAACGCCGCCGGGACAATCCAGCACGCTTTCCTTCCCGCGTTCCCGTTTCTGGGCCAGCGAGAAGGAACAGTGATCGGTAGCGGCAACCGAGATGCTGCCGTCCGCAAGGCCCTCCCAGAGCGCGGCGCGATCCGCTTCCGTCCGCAGGGGCGGGGCCATGATGTACTTGAGGCCGTCCCGTTCGGCATAGGCGGATTCGTCGAGCAGAAGGTACTGCGGGCAGGTTTCCGCAATGACCGGCTGTCCGGCCTTCTGCGCCTCGCGGACGCAGGCCAGGCCTTCCGCCGTGGACAGGTGCACGATGTACACGGGCGCTTCCGCCGTTTTTGCCAGTTTCAGAATCCGGTTGACGGCTTCAGCCTCGCACCGGGCCGGGCGGCTCCGGGGATGGCTCATGGGATCGCGCGGCGCTTCGCGGCGCAGTTTGTCCCCCAGAAAACGGGTGATGGCGTGGTTTTCGCAATGGACGGCGAGCAGGCCGCCCGCATCCCTGAGCGCGGCGAGAACCTGCAGCAGCCCTTCGTCATCCAGCCTGCCGTCATAGGTGGTGTAGGCCTTGAGCGTGGGAAATCCCTGCGCCACGACCTCGGGAATCCGGGCAAGGACGGCGTCGTCCACATGCTGGAACACACCGTGCAAGGCGTAGTCCGTGTGGCAGCGGCCATCCGCCTGCTCCAGATACGCGGTGGGCTGATGGGGCAGATCGCATCCCTGCGGGCCGAAGCCCGGGTGTTCCACGATGGTCGTGGTGCCGCCCCATGCCGCCGCCAGCGTTCCGGCTTCGAAACCGTCGGAGACGTGCGCGTCGCCCACCGTCAGGTTGACGTGGGTATGGGCGTCGACTCCGCCGGGCATGACCACGCAGCCGGACACGTCCACGATTTCCGTTCCTTCAGGCTGCTGGGCCTCGTGCAGCCGTTCGCCGAGTTCCAGAATCCGGTCGCCTTCAATCAGGATGTCCGTGTTGAAGACGCCGTCCGCGCGTGCGACCAGCCCGCCGGTAATAAGCATACGCATGGTGAGCCTGTTTCCCTGTTGATGGTTTACAGCAGGGCCCAGAGGCGGCGGGCCTGCTCGTTGGCGTAGGCGAGGATGTCGGCCTCATCCATGCTGGCGAGCCTGCCGTGATCCACGATGAGCCTGCCTTGGCTGATGACGGACTCCACGTTGCGGGCGTCGAAGGCATAACAGAAGTGCCCGGGGAAGTTGTCCTGCGTCAGCGGCGTGGGGGAATCGTAGTTGAGGATGACCAGATTGTTCGCCCCGCCGCCCGGCGCATTGTGGCCTTGGATGTGCGCGTGTACGGCGCGGAGGCGCTGGTAGGCCGCCAGGGGGGACATGCCGCCTTCGGCGAGCCCGGCGATGAAGTAGGAGGATTGCGCGCTGCGGATCATGTCGCTGTGCATACCGTCTGTGCCGAGCATGACGCGGGGGAAATCGTTGTAGCGTCCGAGCCCGACGTTGTTGTTGAGGTTGCTTTCGGTGTTCTGCACGACCCAGCAGGGAGAAGTGCGGATAAGGTCGCGCTCTTCCGCATCGAGATGGACGCAATGCCCGAGGATGGACAGAGGCAGATCAAGCACGCCCGCGTCCGAGAGGCGGCGCACGACGCTCTTGCCGTAGGTACGGGCGCAGTGTTCCTGATCCTCGATGCCTTCGGCGACGTGGATGTGCACGCCCGTCTTGTGCTTGCGGGCGAGATCCACGGCGCGCCCGAGCAGGTCGTCGTCCACCGTGAAGGAAGCGTGCAGCCCGACGTGGCCCTTGCGCCCGGAGGACAGGAAGGCGTCGGTTTCATCGAGTCCCTTTTCCTTGATCTCCTCTCCATCGCGGCAGGAGATTTCATAGCAGAGCAGGTGTCCGAGGCCCACGCGATCCAGCGCCTTGGCGATGGTTTCGAGGCTGCCGTCCAGATGGAAGGGCGAGGCATGGTGATCGATGACGAAAGTTACGCCGTTCTTGGCACAATACAGGCCGGTAACAAGAGCGCTGGCCTCGATCATGTCGTGATCGAGCTTTTTGTCCATGCGCCACCAGACGTATTCGAGCACCTCAAGGAAGTTCGCCGGCGCCTTGGGTGCGGGAGGCATACCGCGTGCGAGGGCCGAGTAGATATGGTGGTGCCCGCAGCCGAAGGAGGGCGTGACGAGGCGGCCCGTGCAGTCCAGTACGGTGTCTTCCGGCGGACACTCCACAGGCGCGTGGGCGTCAAGCGCCATACCGCCGGACGGGCCTTCTTCGACTTTGATCGTCGTGGTCGTCGCCTTGAATGTTTCCGGGTCGATCCATGTGGCGTTGCGCAGGTACAGGCTCATTGTCGGCTCCTTTGGGAGTAGGGGATATGATGGATAATCAAGGGAGGGGACGGCAGCCCCTTGCCCGTCGGAAGCGCTACCTCTTCTTGCGCACGGGCAGTTCCCGCCTTCTCACGCCGTCCACAAGATACAGGGCGTTGACGATGGCGGGCGCGGTGGGAATGCAGGCGATTTCCCCGATGCCCTTGGCCCCGCACGGCCCCTCGGGATCGGGGACTTCCACGGCGATGACCTCTATTTCCGGCACGTCCACCGAGCGGAGAAGGCCGCAGGCGTTGAGCTTGCCGGAGGTCAGATAGCCATCCTTGACCGGGATGCTTTCGGTCAGCGCATAGCCCATGCCCATGACCACGCCGCCCTGTACCTGCCCTTCGTAGAGCGGGCGGTTGACGACGCGGCCCGAGTCGTGCGCGGCGATGATCTTTTCGATCCCGCCTTCCTCGTCCATGAATACCACATGCGTGGCAAAGCTGTAGGAAACGTGGTTGCGGATTTCACCCGGCGCGCCTTGCCCGGAAGTCTGTCCCGCCGAGTCGTAGTGCCCCTTGTAGAAACGGCCCACGAGACGGTCGAGCCGTCCGCCGTACTTGTTCAGATCGCCGCGAAGCTGCCGGGCGGCGTTGACCACGGCGTGACCGAGCTGGAACGTGCCCCGGCTGGCGGTGGTGCTGCCCGCAAAGGCCCCGTATTCGGTGGACGCGGTAATGTCGATGGCAACATCAGGGCCGAGTTCCGCCACCTCGCACAGCATCTGCCGGGCTACCGTGTTGATGCCCTGTCCCATCTCCGTCCAGCCATGATGCAGGACAAGCCGCGCGCCCGCCGGTTGTTCCGGAGCCGGGTGTACTTCAAGGTAACAATCGCAGGGTTCGGGGATGCCGTTGCCGATGCCGGAATTCTTGATGGCGCAGGCGATGCCCGCCCGGGGGTGGCTGCGGAAGGCGTCGCGCACCGCGAGCAGGGTTTCGCGCAGGGCCGTGCCTTCGCCGAGCACCTGCCCGGTGGTGACCATGCGGCCCGGGGCCACGGCGTTGTCATAGCGGAATTGCCAGCGGTCGAAGCCGCCCTTTTCACACAGCTCGTCGATGAGGCATTCCATAGCGAAATTCGACTGGTTGACCCCGAACCCCCGGAACGCGCCCGCCGGAAGGTTATTCGTGAATACCGCCTTCACATGCACGTCCACGGAGGGGATGTGGTAGGCGCTGGTGGCATGGGTGCCGGTACGGGTGACGACCGGGCCGCCCGCCGAGGCGTACGCGCCGGTATCCGCGATGATACGGACCTTGGCGGCCTGCAGGATTCCCTTTTCGTCGCAGCCGATGACGTAATGGAGCTTCATGCCGTGGCGCTTGGGGTGCATACGGATGGATTCGGGCCGGGAGAGCCGGACCTTGACCGGACGCCCGAGCAGATACGCGGCGAGCGCGGCATGGGGCTGGCAGGTGAAGTCCTCCTTGCCGCCGAACGCGCCGCCGGAGTCGGCCAGCGTAACCGTGACCTTGGGCGTGGGGACATGGAGCAGGGCGGCTATGTCGGTCTTGTCGTGCCAGATACCTTGCGACTGGACATAGAGGCGTACCCCGCCCGCTTCGGGAACGGCCAGCGTCGCTTCGGGCTCGATGAAGGCGTGTTCGACCGCCTGGGTCCGATACGTGGCCTCGGCGGTGAAGGCGCAGCGGGCCAATGCCTCGTCCACGGGCTCACCGCGCCGGATGGTCTTGTCGAGCAGGATATTGCCGTTTTCGTGGATATGGATGGGCGAGGTTTCCGCCTCCTCCATGTCGAGGAGCGGCGTCAGAACCTCATAATCGACCTTGACGCAGGCCGCCGCAGCGCGGGCTTCGGCCTCGGTTTCCGCGACCACGCAGGCCAACGCGTCGCCGATGTAACGGGTGACTTCGCCAGCCTTGATATAGACGGGCCAGTCCTTGGCGTAAAGGCCGAGCACACGCTCGCCGGGGATGTCGTCGGCGGTCAGGATGCGGACGACGCCGGGCATGTCCGCCGCTTCATCCGTATGGATGGCAAGCACGCGGGCCCGGGGATGCTCGCTGAAGACGATGGCTCCGTGCGCCATGCCGGGCGCGTCAATGTCGTTGACGAAGGGGCGGGTTCCGACAGCCCGTTCGTAGCCGCCGTACTTGGGCCAGCCCGATCCGAGGCGCGGGTTGTCGTCGGGTTCGGGAATGTTCCCTTCCGGTAATAATGTTGCGGCATCGAGGATGGCGTCCACAAGCTTGACGTAGCCGGTACAGCGGCACAGATGCGGGCGGACGGCCTTGACGACCTCTTCCCGGGTGGGGTTTGGATTGGCTTGCAGGAGTACCTTGGCCCGCATGAGGAAACCGGGAGTACAGAAACCGCACTGCACGGCTCCCCGGTTGACGAACGCCATGCCGAGCGTCCGCCTGAGCGTTTCCGGCAGGCCTTCGAGTGTGACAACGTCGCCGTCGGTTACCTTGCTCATGGGGGTGGAGCAGGCGAGGCACGCCTTGCCGTTCAGTTCCACAAGGCAGGCTCCGCAGGCCGCCTGACCGGAGCAGCCGTCCTTGGCCGCCGTGAGGTGGTGGTCATTGCGGAGATAGGAAAGGAGCGAAACGGCTGGATCGCCGTCATACGTCGTGGCCTGCCCATTGAGTCTGAACGCGATCATGGCATCTCTCCTGCAAGGCACTGGATTGTGCGGGGGGGGGACCTTCTGAAGAACGCTTCCCTTCCCGCGCCCCCTCCACTCCAAAAGCTTTTGACTGGCGGGGAGGAGACACATCGGGAGTTTTCTTTCTACTTATGGTTTATACGGCTTTGTCCGCACTCCGCAAAGTGAAACTTTTCAGGGGCGGGTTGCGACGCCGTGACAGCTTGTTCATTGTTCTTTCCACGTTTCTTTCCATACAACGGAACTCCCGTTCGCGGCCTCCCTGCCAGTCAAAGTTTTGCGGGAGGGGAGCGAGCCGCTCTGACAGGTCCGGGGGAGGGGCTTTTTCAAGAAGTTCCCTCTCCCGTGCCTTCATTCTTCCCTTACAAGCAACGCTGGCCGCCCTTTTCGAGCAGATCGAGGAGCAGATCCGCAGGGTTGCGCTTGCGGGCGAGGGTGATCATCGCGGCGATGATATAGGGCTTGTAGCTGGCTTCCTTGTACAGCGGCACGCGGTAGCGGTCGAACACGCTGGCGGCTACTTCACCCTCGGCGCAGGATACGCCGGAAATATCGGCGGGCAGGCAGTGCATGTACAGCGCTTCGCCATTGCGGGTGGAGGCCATCAGCGCCTCAGTGCACTCCCAATCCTTATGGTTGGCGTTCTGGGCCAGCAGTTCCTTTTCGAGCTTCTTGATGCCGTCCATGTCGCCCGCGCCGTAGAGATCGGTGCGCTGCTGCATGGCCGCGAAGGGCGCCCAGCTCTTGGGGTACACGATGTCCGCGCCCGCGAAGGCTTCGGCCATGTCGTTCGTCCTCGCGAACGAACCGCCGGTTGCGGCGGCGTTTCGGCGGGCCACCTCCTCGACGCCGCCCATGACTTCATAGCCTTCGGGATGCGCCAGCACGACGTCCATGCCGAAACGGGTCATCAGGCCGATGACGCCCTGCGGCACGGAGAGGGGTTTGCCGTAGGAGGGCGAATAGGCCCAGCTCATGGCGATCTTCTTGCCCTTGAGCTTTTCCACTCCTCCGAAATGGTTGATGATGTGCAGCATGTCAGCCATGCACTGGGTGGGGTGGTCGATGTCGCACTGGAGGTTGACCAGCGTGGGCCGCTGTTCCAGCACGCCATCGCGGTAGCCTTCCTGCACCGCTTCGGAAACCGTGTGCATGTAGGCGTTGCCCTTGCCGATGTACATGTCGTCGCGTATGCCGATGACGTCGGCCATGAAGGAAATCATGTTCGCGGTTTCGCGCACGGTTTCGCCGTGGGCAATCTGCGATTTGCCTTCGTCGAGATCCTGCACTTCAAGGCCGAGCAGGTTGCAGGCGCTGGCGAAGCTGAACCGGGTACGCGTGGAGTTGTCGCGGAACAGGGAGATACCGAGCCCGGAATCGAACATCCGGCAAGAGATGTTGGCTTCCCGCAGGCCGCGCAGGATTTCCGCCACAAGGAAGGTCGCGGCGATTTCGTCGTCGGTCTTCTCCCACGTCAGGAAGAAGTCGTTCATGTACATGCGGCGGTAATCGCGCTTGGCGAGGCTGCTGATCAGTTTGCGGATGCGGATCTTGTCCATGAGGTACTCCTGTCACTCTTTGGTAATATGTGTGCCCGCTCCCTTCGTGAGCGCGGCGTTGAGATATTCGGGACTGGTGATGACGACTTCCGAGCCGCCGTTGCGGATGAAATCCACGGCGGCCTTGATTTTGGGGCCCATGCTTCCGGCGGGGAAGTGCCCCTCGGCGAGATAGCGTTCCATTTCGGAGACGGGGACGTTGTGCAGCGGGCGTTGCATAGGGGTTCCATAGTTGAGCGCGACGCTTTCGACGCCCGTGGAGATGGCGAGCATGTCCGCGCCGAGCTGCGTCGCCAGCAGGGACGAGGCGAGATCCTTGTCTATGACCGCGTCCACCCCGAAGAGCCCTTCGGGCATACGGACCACCGGGATGCCCCCACCGCCTACGGCGACGACGTTGAACCCGGAGTCGAGCAGGTTCTTTATGGCGTCCAGTTCAATGATTTCGCAAGGCTTGGGCGAAGGGACCACGCGCCGCCAGCCGCGGTTGGCGTCCGGCTTGAGTATCCAGTCGGGATGCTGTTGGTGCAGCTCCGCGAGCTGATCCTCGGCGTAGAATTCGCCCACGAACTTGTCTGGATCGCTGAAACCGGGATCGGCGATGTCCACGCGGACCTGTGTGACCAGCGAAACCGTCCGGCCCGTCTTGTCCGTAAGGCCGCGCCGCTTGAGCACGTTGTCGAGCGATTGCTGGATCTGGTAGCCGATGGCGCCTTGCGTGTCCGCGACGCAGCTTACCAGCGGGACGATGTGCATCCCCGCGACCGCGCGGGCGATTTCCGAGCGCAGCATGATGAAGCCCACCTGCGGACCGTTGCCGTGGGTAATCAGCACCTGCCAGCCTTGTTGGATGACGTCGGCGATGTGTTCCATCGTCTCGCACAGCGCGAGGTACTGGTCTTCGACGCTTTGCTTGTCGCGGTGCTTGATGAGGGAGTTGCCCCCAATGGCGATGACCGCAAGTTTCCGGCTCATGGCGTGGCTCCTGATGAGGAAGGGGAAAGCGGGGGAGGGGAGAAGGGTTCCTTCTCCCCTCCCCCGGACCCCCTCCCCTC
>OMGP01001482.1_pt1 | contig 18880 bp, 17 predicted proteins | sample 1646091 | NCBI WGS metagenome assembly OMGP01 (sample SAMN05578580, study PRJEB25193) | human gut metagenome | biome: Human Microbiome; feature: human-associated habitat; material: feces | host: Homo sapiens | place: USA:Birmingham | reverse complement strand
GCTGATCTGGAATGGATTTTTGCACGTAACTATGAAGGTACTGAATAGTTACGTATAATCCTAAATTAGGAGTACTCTGTTCTGCGCTCACATCTGCAGAAGCTGCGAAAGGCAGCTTTTTCGGAAGCATGGCTGCAAAAGAGCAGTTCAGAGATTGATAATCAGAGCAGCACGGACTGACGGAAAAGCCCGTCGGCCCGTTCAGATAAACGGAGGTAGAAAAGTGACCAGAAGGGAAGCCAGAGAACATTGTTTTAAGATGCTGTTCTGCCAGGATTTTTACCCGGCAGAGGAGAAGGAAGAGCAGTTAGAGAGATATTTTGAAGCGCCGAAGGAGGATGTGACCGGCGAAGACGGAAAAGATGAGATCCTTCATGATCCGTTTGAGAAAGAAGAGGACCGCGCATATCTCGAAAAACGTGTCGAGAAGATCATGGAACTGATCCCGGAGATCGATGAAAAGATCAACGAGATCGCGGAAGGCTGGAGAACAAGACGTATGGGTAAAGTTGAGCTTACGATTTTACGTCTTGCAGTGTTCGAGATGAAATATGATGAGGAGATCCCGGAGAAGGTTGCCATCAACGAAGCGGTTGAACTCGCAAAGAAATTCGGCGGAGATGAAGCCCCGGCATTTGTAAACGGTATCCTTGCAAAACTGATCCAGAAAGGCAATTAAACGATGGCAGGTGTTTACTCTGTTGCACAGGTAAATTCATACATCAAAAATATGTTTGCACAGGACTTCCTTCTTCGCCGCCTGTCGGTGAAGGGGGAAGTTTCCAACTGTAAGTATCACAGTTCCGGACATATCTATTTCACACTGAAAGACGGCGGCGGAACACTTCAGGCTGTCATGTTCGCAAGCCAGCGCCGCGGCCTCAACTTTAAGCTCGCCGAGGGACAGCAGGTTGTTGTAAAAGGAACTGTGGATGTCTACGAGCGGGACGGAAAATACCAGCTCTACGCGTCAGAAATCGAACTTTCCGGGCGCGGGGACCTGTATCTGAGATTTGAAAAACTCTTAAAAGAGCTGGAAGAGATGGGGATGTTTGACCCGCAGTATAAGCGGCCGATCCCGCGGTTCGCAAAGACCGTGGGAATCGTCACAGCGCCCACGGGAGCTGCGATCCGGGATATCATGAATATCTCCCACAGACGGAATCCATATGTCCAGCTGATCCTCTACCCGGCCCTGGTTCAGGGAGACGGCGCAAAGGACAGCATCGTAAAAGGAATCCGGACACTTGATGCGATGGGACTGGATGTTCTGATCGTCGGGCGCGGCGGCGGTTCGATCGAAGACCTTTGGGCCTTCAACGAGGAGGAAGTCGCCAGAGCGATCTTCGCATGCAATACGCCGGTGATCTCCGCAGTCGGTCACGAGACCGATGTGACGATCGCGGATTACGCGGCAGATCTTCGGGCACCGACTCCGTCAGCAGCGGCAGAGCTTGCGGTATTTGATTATTTCCAGTTCCGGATGGATCTGAATGCGAGAAAACAGCGCCTGATGAAGGAGATGGGAACATGTCTTGAGCGGGCTAAAAGCAGGTTAAAGCATGATGAGCTGACATTGCGTTTTTATGACCCGAAGAGCCAGCTGAATGAGAAGAAAAAACGGCTGGCGGACGCGGAAGATACACTTTTACGTCTGATCGCAGAGCGGCAGCAGGAGACGAGACGTGATCTGCAGAATGCGGAGGCACTGCTCAGAAGATCCATGGCGGACCGGCTTGCGGCTGATAAGAGGAATCTTGCGGTGAAGAGTGAACGTCTGTGGGGACTGTCCCCGTTAAAGAAGATCAGCGGAGGATTCGGATTTATCACGGACGGAGATGGAAAACGTCTGGAGACTGTGGAACAGGCGGAAGCCGGAAAACGGATCACGGTCCGGGTGAAGGACGGTCGAATCGGGGCTGTTATAGATCATGTTGAGAAGTATCGGTAGGAATCCACCACAGAATATTATCTATCGCACCAATTTTCACGAATAATTAAACAATAATTCAAGTAGGAAAATAGAACGATACGGCAGGATATGCTGCCACAGTGAGGAATCATATGGATGACGAGACAAGAAAACAGATGAATGTCGAGGAGACATTTGCGGCTCTCGACCGGATCATCGGAAAGCTGGAAAAGGGAGACGGATCTCTGGAGGACGCTTTCGCTGATTATGAAGAGGGCATGAAGCTTGTAAAGAGCTGTAACGAAAAAATTGAGACGATTGAAAAAAAGATCCTTGTTTTGAGTGGAGATCAAACGGAGGAAAAGGAAAATGGCGGACAATTTTAAGGAAAGGTTCAGTCAGGCGGTCAAGGAGACTGAGACAGTCGTATATTCATATTTGCCGGAGGAGACCGGACACCAGAAGACGATCTTTGAGGCAATGAATTACAGTGTAAAAGCAGGTGGAAAGCGCTTAAGACCGCTTCTCATGCGGGAAGTGTACCGTCTGTTCGGCGGAAACGGTCCGGAGATCGAGCCGTTCATGGCGGCCATGGAGATGATCCACACCTCGTCCCTGATCCATGACGATCTGCCGTGCATGGATAACGACGAATACCGCCGCGGAAAACTCACCACCTGGAAAGCCTACGGCTATGATATGGCAGTGCTGGCGGGTGACGCGCTGATGATCTACGCGTTCGAGACTGCGTCAAAGGCCTTTTCCATGGGCGCTGATCCGGCAAAAGTCGGCCGCGCCATCGGGATCCTCGCAGAAAAGACCGGAATCTATGGCATGATCGGTGGACAGACCGTCGACGTGGAGCTCACCGGAAAGGCAATCCCGAGAGAAAAACTTGATTTCATCTATCGGTTAAAGACCGGTGCTCTCCTCGAGGCCTCCATGATGATCGGTGCAGTTCTTGCGGGCGCGACCGTGGAAGAGATCAAAGAGGTGGAAACGATGGCCTCCGAGGTTGGTCTCGCGTTCCAGATTCAGGACGATATCCTCGATGTGACGAGCACTCAGGAAGAGCTTGGAAAGCCAGTTCTGAGCGATGAAAAGAACGAAAAGACCACTTATGTGACCTTAGAAGGCCTTGAAAAGGCAAAACGGGATGTAAAGGAAATTTCTGACCGGGCAGCAGGAAGACTTGCGGGGCTGCCGGGAAAAAATGAATTTCTGTATAATATTATTGAAATGCTCGTGAATAGGAAAAACTAATCACTATATAAAATATGTAAGGGAGTAGTCTGGAAACATGCTGCTTGATCATATAAAACAGTCTTCGGACATCAAAAAACTGAAAGAAGACCAGTATCCGGAGCTTGCGCGGGAGATCCGCCAGTTCCTGATCGAAAAAATAAGTAAAACAGGCGGCCATCTCGCTTCAAACCTTGGGGTTGTGGAACTTACGATGGCCCTGCATCTGGCGTTTGACCTTCCGAAGGATAAAATCGTCTGGGACGTGGGCCATCAGGCCTACACCCACAAGCTTTTAAGTGGAAGAAAAGCCGGTTTTGATGACCTGCGCCAGTTTGGCGGAATGAGCGGATTCCCGAAGAGAAAGGAAAGCCCTTACGATGCCTTCGACACAGGACACAGCTCCACCTCCATCTCTGCGGGGCTTGGACTTGCCCAGGCGAGAGAGATCACAGAGGAAGATTATTCGGTGATCTCGGTCATCGGAGACGGAGCCCTGACCGGCGGAATGGCATATGAGGCATTGAACAATGCGGCCCAGATCAGAAAAAATTTTATTATTGTTCTGAATGACAATGAGATGTCCATTTCCAGGAACGTGGGCGGAATGTCGAAATATCTCAGCAGTGTCCGCACAAAAGAAGGATATGCGGAGCTAAAGCTCCGAGTGGAACGGACACTTTCCGCGATCCCTGTGATCGGAAGACCGCTGGCATACGGTCTGTACCAGTTAAAGAACGGGATCAAACAGTTCCTTGTTCCGGGAATGTTATTTGAGGACATGGGGATCACGTATCTGGGGCCTGTGGACGGCCATAACGTTCAGGAAATGATCCGTGTATTTAAGGAGGCGAAGCGCGTCCAGCATGCGGTCTTAGTCCATGTTATCACGAAAAAGGGAAAAGGCTACAAGCCGGCGGAAGAAAATCCGGCGCGATTCCACGGTGTGGAACCATTCGATATCAAGACCGGAAATCCTTTAAAGAAAAAGGAGTTTCCGAGCTATACGGATGTATTCTCAGAGAAGATCTGCGAACTTGCCGGAAAGAATAAAAGAATCGTGGCTCTGACAGCAGCCATGCCGGACGGAACAGGACTCACGAAGTTTGCGAAGGAATTCCCCAAACGGTTCTTTGATGTGGGAATCGCGGAGGCCCATGAGGTGACATCGGCGGCAGGCATGGCGGCAGCGGGACTGAAGCCTGTAGTTGCGGTATATTCTTCCTTTTTACAGCGTGGATATGACCAGGTGCTTCACGACGTCTGTATTCAGGATCTTCCGGTCCTGTTTGCCATCGACCGGGCCGGTCTTGTGGGAAGCGACGGGGAGACGCATCAGGGAATTTTTGATATTTCCTTCTTAAGTCTTGTGCCAGGAATGAACATCATGGCACCGAAAAACTGCTGGGAGCTTCAGGACATGCTGGAGTTCGGCGTGAATTTTGATGCGCCCCTTGCCATCCGTTATCCGAGAGGACAGGCGTACCGCGGACTGGAAGAATTCCGCGCTCCTGTCGAATATGGAAAGGCGGAGATGCTCTACGAGGAGTCAGAGATCGCACTTTTTGCCCTCGGCAGCATGGTGAGCACCGGCGAACATGTCCGGGAAAAATTAAAGGAAAAAGGACAGCCCTGTACCTTAGTGAACGCAAGATTTGTAAAGCCGCTCGATACGGATATGATCGATCGTCTCTGCAAGACGCATAAACTGATCGTCACCATGGAAGAGAATGTTCTCCGCGGCGGAATGGGCATGTATGTCACAAAATATATCCATGAAAAACACCCGGAGATCCGCGTGATCCAGATCGCGCTTCCGGATGCCTATGTAGAACACGGAAATGTTTCCGTGCTCAGGGAGATGCTTGGAATCAACAGCGATTCTGTGATCAGACGCATTGAGACGGAATTTTTAAACGAGAAGAGATAAGGAGCAAAGCCAATGAAAGAACGGTTGGATGTTCTGCTGGTAAAGAGAAATCTGGCGGAGTCCAGAGAGAAGGCGAAGGCGGTCATCATGTCCGGCATCGTCTATGTGGATGGACAGAAGGAAGACAAGGCGGGATCCATGTTCGACGAGACAGCGAACGTGGAGGTGCGCGGAACCACATTAAAATATGTGAGCCGCGGCGGCCTGAAACTGGAGAAGGCCATGACACATTTCGGCGTGACATTAGAGGGAAAGATCTGTATGGACGTCGGAGCGTCCACGGGCGGATTTACGGACTGCATGCTTCAGAACGGGGCAGTGAAGGTTTATTCTGTGGATGTGGGGCATGGACAGCTGGCGTGGAAGCTCAGAAATGATGAGCGCGTGGTCTGCATGGAAAAGACAAATATCCGTTATGTGACTCCGGAGGAGATCCCGGACAGGATCCAGTTTGTATCCATTGACGTCTCCTTTATTTCTTTGACGAAGGTCCTGGGGCCGGTGAAGGCGCTCATGGAGCCGGACGGAGAGGTCGTATGCTTAATTAAGCCGCAGTTTGAGGCAGGGCGTGAGAAGGTCGGAAAGAAGGGCGTTGTCCGCGAAAAATCCGTCCATCTTGAGGTCATTGAGATGGTCGCCTCCTTTGCGGGCAGCATCGGTTTTGAGGCCCTCCATCTGGAATTCTCCCCGATCAAGGGGCCGGAGGGAAATATCGAATATCTGCTCCATTTAAGAAACTGCACGGATGGAAGTACATTTGCGAACGACACCATCGGCGCTTCCGAGATCGTTGAAAAGGCACACGAGACACTGGATAAATAAGGCATAACAGGCATAATTTTATGAAGAAATTTTACATCGTTGCAAATCCTGACAAAGAGAATACGAAGAATATGCAGGCGGCTATTGAAAAGTACCTGAAGGCTCACGGCGCGGGAGTTTCCTTGGGGAAAAGCGTGTCCGGACATGGAAATCCGTACACGGATCCGGAGGAGGTACCTGCGGATACCGAATGTGTCATCACGCTGGGCGGGGACGGAACCCTGATCCAGGCGGCAAGGGATCTTGCAGGGAGAAATCTTCCGATGATCGGTATCAATCTCGGCGGCCTCGGCTATCTTACCCAGATCGGCCGGGAAGGCGATGTGAAGGAGCTTCTGGATGCGCTTTTGGAGGACTGCTATGAACTTCAGGAACGCATGATGTTGAAGGGCTGTGTTTACCGGAACGCAAGGCCGGTGAAAGAGAGCATTGCGCTCAATGATATCGTCCTGACAAGAGACGGAGATCCACGGGTATTAAAGCTAAAGCTTTACGTGAACGGACAGTTCTTAAATGAATTCAGCGCTGACGGTATGATCGTTGCGACTCCTACGGGATCCACAGCGTACAATCTGTCGGCGGGGGGACCGATTGCCCAGCCGGACGGACAGCTGATGATCCTTACACCGATCTGCCCGCATACGCTGACGTCGAGAACGATCGTTTTCGGAGCGGATAGCCGGATCAGGATCGAGATCCCGGCAACAAACCGGGGCAGTCAGGTGGCGGCTTTTGACGGCGACACGTTAGTGCGGCTGGAAAATGGGGATTATATTGAGATCACAAAGGCAGAGACGGTGACAAGAGTTGTGAAGCTTGATCACCGGTCATTCCTTGATATTTTAAAGATGAAGATGTACGACGCGTGAATTTACAGCGGAATAGCGCTGCAGGACACGCAGGGCGGTGTGCGGATCATTTCAAAAGAAGTGAACTGGACACTGATACAGGACGAGATCAGAAAGGGGCAGCAGACATGAAGGTTGACAGACACAGTAAGATCGTGGAGCTGATCGGAAAATATCAGATCGAGACGCAGGAGGAGCTTGCGGAGTATCTGAAAAAGGCCGGATATCATGTGACACAGGCGACAGTATCGAGGGATATCCGTGAACTGAAGCTCACGAAAGCTCCTGGAAAAAATGGCCGCCAGTGCTATGCAGTCATGCAGCATCAGAAAGATTTTGGCGAGAAATATATCCGTATTTTCAGGGACTGCTATGTGTCCATGGACATGGCACAGAATATTCTTGTGATCAAGACGGTTTCCGGTATGGCGATGGCAGTCGCTGAGGCACTGGATGTGATCGGTTTTCATGAGATCGTCGGATGTGTGGCCGGAGACAATACGATCATGTGCGCGGTGCGGACCGTGGATGACACGATCATTCTGATGGATAAGCTGAAGAAGATCATTGAAGGAAAGTAACTGTTCAGTAGGTCTGCGCATTTACTGCGCTGACCGTAAGAAAACTTAGAATAGAAGGCAAAAATCCTATCGGCACAGCCGATTTGGAATGGATTTTTGCGCGTAACTGTTTACTGAACAGTTACGGAGGAAAATAGGCTTTGGACCTTTTGGTTTAAGGCAGAATATTGCAGAAATATTGAGCCCTGCAAAGCAGAACCGGGATAATTATCTGGTTTTGCTTTGCAGGGATTTTTTTAGGAAACAGAACAGAAAAAAGAGAACAACTGTTCGAAAAGCACTGGACAATCGAACGTATGTGTGCTATACTCGTTTTACCAAATCGAACAAATGTTTTATTTTCATAGAGGGAAAGCGAGGGAACAGGATGCTTGTTGGTTTACATGTAAAAAATCTTGCTCTGATTGAGCAGGCTGACGTGGAGTTTGGAAACGGTTTAAATATCCTGACCGGTGAAACCGGAGCCGGAAAGTCGATTATCATTGGCTCTGTTGCCCTGGCGCTGGGCGCGAAAGCGTCAAGGGATATGATCAGATGTGGGGAAGAGTATGCGTATATTGAGCTTATTTTTTCGGTTGATGACGAGAAAAAACGGGAAGAATTAAAGAAAATGGATGTGTATCCGGATGAAGATGGTCTTTTGATCATCTCAAAAAAGATCACCCAGACGAGAAGCATCAGCCGGATCAATGACGAGACAGTGACGACGGCGCGCTTAAAAGCCGTGACCGGAAAGCTTCTCGATATCCATGGACAGCATGAACATCAGTCTCTCCTTCATAAGCAGAAACATCTGGAGATTCTTGATGAATATTCCTGGAGAGAGACAGGAAGCTTAAAAAGAAATGTGGCAGAGAGTTACCGGAGATATCTGGAATTAAAGGGAAAGCTTGACGGATTCTCTCTGGATGAGGAAAGCCGGAAGCGGGAACTTGATTTCGTGAGATTCGAGATCGATGAGATTGAGGATTCTGCATTAAAACCGGGCGAAGAGGAAGAACTTGCGGCGAAATTCCGTAAATTTTCCCATAGTCAAAAAATTATGGAAAGCTTACAGGGAGCTTATCAGGCGGTAGATGGGGACGCGATCGGGCGTGCGTACCGTGAGATGGAAAGTGTGGCATCCTACGATGAAAGACTGTCCGGGATCGCTGCGGGGCTTTCTGACGCGGAAAGTATTTTATCGGATATCTGCAGGTCGATCTCAGACTATATGGATGAGATGGAGTTTTCAGGGGAAGATTTTAAAAAGACGGAAGAACGTCTGGATCTTGTCCGTGGAATTATGGCAAAATACGGAAACAGCGAGGAAGCTGTCTTAAAGAGTCTGGAAGAAAAGAAAAAACGACTTGAGGAACTGGAAAACTATGAGGAACTGGCGTTTGCCGCAAAAGCCGAGTTTGAGGAGCAGAAGCGGGTTCTGGGACTTCTCTGCGGACGGCTCTCGAAGGAGAGAGAAAAAGCAGCAAAGATTCTGGAGAACCGGATCACGGAGGAGCTTGAGGACCTGAACTTCCTTCATGTGGAATTTCGGGTAGATGTACACCGGACCGATCACTTTACGGCAGCCGGCTCCGACGAGGTGGAATTTTTGATCTCCACAAATCCGGGAAGTATTCCGCCAAGGCCGCTGGGGGAAGTTGCTTCCGGCGGTGAGCTTTCAAGAATTATGCTGGCGATCAAGACGGTCCTTGCGGACACGGACGATATTCCAACTCTGATCTTCGATGAGATCGATACCGGTATCAGTGGACGGACTGCCCAGAAGGTATCGGAGCGCCTGTCCTATATCGGAAAAAAGCATCAGGTACTCTGTATTACCCACCTTCCGCAGATTGCGGCAATGGCGGATACGCACTTTGAAATAAAAAAATCTGTGGAGAATGGTGTGACTGCGACGAAAATCAGAAAACTAACAGAGAAGGATGAGGTGGATGAACTCGCAAGACTCTTAGGCGGAGCTGAGATTACGGAAAAAGTACGGGAAAATGCCGAGGAGATGAAACGTCTGGCAGAGGAGACAAAGAATCACAGAGCTGTACTTCAAACAGCGGGATGAATCGGCAGAATGAGAAAAAACTGACAGGGTGAAAATAAGAAAGCATCACATAATAGGAGAGGAGCAAAAAAGCTGCCTCTCCTTTTTTTATAATGGTTTCTGTGACGGATGGGAATGACTGTCTGATAAAGTGGAAACGATAAAAGGGAAGCGGCAGCTTCGGAAAACTGCAGTGCAGGCGCGACAGCGGCGTTGCAGATAAAGAATGAATAAAGGAGGAGCTGCCATGATGAAAAAAGAATCGTTTCGACGGATCCTGATCCGGATATTCTGGATTTCTCTCGTCTTTACAATCGGATTTTCCTGGGTCTATATCCGGTATGCAGTGCCGGATCGGCTGAATCTGGTGGTCAATGAGGAAGAAGTCTTTCATTTCGCTCTTCCTCCCGGAGTGACCTTTGAGAGTGACAGCGAGGAGGTTGTCTTGAAGAATGCTTCAGAAATCCCGCAAGGAATGATCCGGATCGAACGCCCGGATTCAGTCTCTATGTATGGGAAAAATGAGGGAAGCTACCGGGTTGGAATGAAGTTCCTGGGACTTATCCGGATGAAAGACATTCAGGTGGAGGTAGTGGATGGATCTTATGCGATCCCCTGTGGAATGCCGGTGGGAATCTATTTAAAATCAAAGGGCGTTATGGTGATTGGGACGGGGCAGGTCACAAATGATACGGGAAACGTTGTGGAACCTGCTTATGGGCTCTTAAAGTCCGGAGACTATATCCAGACGGTGGACGGAGAAGATCTGGAAGATAAAAATGATCTGGTGGACGCGGTGAGCGCGTCAGACGGGAAGACGCTGGCGCTCGGAATCCGGCGAGATGGTCGCAGGATCGAGGTCGATATGACACCGGTTCTTGCGGAAGACGGAAGCTATAAGCTTGGTGCCTGGGTCAGGGATGATACTCAGGGAATCGGAACCATGACTTATGTGGATATGAACGGAAATTTTGGTGCTCTTGGGCATGGAATCAGTGACAGTGATACCGGGGAACTGGTGGATATTGAAGGTGGGGAACTCTACGAGACCCAGATCCTCGGGATCGAAAAAGGTCAGACCGGAAAGCCGGGAGTCATGTCGGGAGTGATCTATTACGGAAAAGGAACAAAACTGGGGGAAGTGAAGGAGAATACGACAGAAGGAATCTACGGAACCGTAAACCACCATTTCCTGGATTCAATAAAAACCGATGCGATTCCCGTCGGTTTCCGACAGGATATCCACAAGGGAACTGCGTACATCCGAAGCAATGTGTCCGGGGAAGTAAAAGATTATGAGATCGAAATTCAGAAGGTGGATTACGGCAGCATTCAGAAAAATAAAGGTCTGGTTCTCCGTGTTGTGGATGAGGAACTTTTAAATTTGACAAGCGGCATTGTTCAAGGGATGAGCGGTTCACCAATTATCCAGGACGGAAAACTTATCGGGGCTGTGACCCATGTGTTTATCAACGATCCGACGAGGGGGTATGGGATCTTTGCGGAGAATATGATTTCGCATTGAGCGGGTACAATTTATGGTAAAGGTATTTAGAGCTTATAGGGGTTTAACAGAAAGTGAGCAGAGGGGAGCTGGACACAGGGGGTATCGTTGTGAAGGAGCTCATATCCGTTTGAACAGTCATTTATGCCAGTGTTTGCAGGAACGTGCTTAACAGGTTCGCCGGGATCTGTCCCGGCGCAGATGCCTTTCCTGCGGTTCCGAAGGTCACGCAGGAGCCGACGAGCTGACCGCAGATACGGCTGATGACGCCGGTGGGGCTCATGGACATGGTGATCACCGGGGTATCACTGTGCTCCTCCTTCATGGTCAGTGTGGCATCAAGCAGTGTCAGCACGTCCCGCTCACACTGCGGCATCACCGCGAATTTCACGATATCAGCGCCCAGGGACTGCATCAGGCAGAGATTGCTTATGATGATGTTCTTATCCGGCGTTGCGGTAAAGTCGTGGCGGGAAGCGACGACCTTCACACCGACCCGGTGGGCTGCCGCAACGATCGTTTTCATCGTCTCTTCCCCGCGGGAGAGTTCCACGTCCACGAGGTCAATAAGACCGCTGTCGATCACGGCAAGGATCGTCTTTGTGTAGGCCTCCGTATCGATCTCCATCATTCCGCCTTCCACGCTGGTACGGATCGTGAAGAGCACCGGAATATTTCCTAAAGCATTCCGGAATAAGGTCATTGCCTTGATCCGGACTTCGGGATCCTCCATACCGGTGTAGAAGTCCGCACGCCATTCGATCAGGTCAAACGGAGTATTTCGGATCAGATTTACAGATTTTTTCAGGTCATCAAGATTTGTATCCGTAACCGGAATGCAGATCTTCGGCATTCCGTCTCCCAATTTTACATTTCTTACTTTTACAATTGCTCCCATAAGCGGTTACTCCCCTGTTTCTATATGATTGATGTAATATTCGGTCATGCGTTATATAACGCGCATCTCGCAGAAAGAATGCTGGTGCTTTGCATTCCAAATCGGCAAAGCCTGCGAAGCGTGATCAGCTATGTCCATAGTATAAAGACAGGAGAGAAAAAAGTCAACACTTACGCGCGTTAAAGTTTAAAAATTTAAAGTAATATATTAACAGGAACGATCAATTCACACCGATCAAGCAAACTCATCGATCAATTGCAAAGGCGCACAAAGGATTGTTAAAATAATATCATATAGATTTACAGGAAAACAGTCTTATTCCTGCATTTCACACATCAATTTTTACCATTCATACACGATTTTGTGCAGTTTGCACGAACCCCATTGTATCAGGGTTACGTTTACGTTAAAATTTAGACATGAAATGTGAAATATTTATAAAGAATATGAAGCATTTGAAAAGTGGGTATGTAATGATCCGGGTGGGACCGGATCGTTACGGGTAAACAAAAAGAAGGAGAGGTAAACAGTATGAGATTAGTGAAAAGAATCACAGCAGCAGCTATGGCACTCACAATGACAGCAGCTCTTGCAGGATGTGGCAGCAGCTCCGGCAGTACATCTACAACAGCAGCAGCTGACACAACAGCGGCAGCCGTAACTGAGAAAGCGGCGGATGGTTCCAGCGCAGAGGCAGGCAGCACGTCCGTGAGCATTGACAGGGCGAAAGAGTTTGTCACAGTCGCAACCGGTCCTACGAGTGGTATCTACTACCCGATCGGCGGCGCATTTGCAACCGCATTAGGAAATGCAGGATATAAGACATCCGCACAGGCAACCGGCGCTTCCGTTGAGAACATCAACCTGATCTTAAACGGTGAGGCAGAGCTTGCGATCGCAATGCAGGACTCCGTCGTACAGGCTTATGAGGGCTTTGGTGCGTTTGAGAAGGCAGAGCCGGATCTGAGAGCCATGATGAGACTCTGGCCGAACTACGTACAGCTTGTAACCGTGGCAAGCACAGGCATCAAGAGCGTTGAGGACTTAAAGGGCAAGAGAGTCGGTATCGGTGCTCCGAACTCCGGTGTTGAGTTAAATGCGAGAATGATCTATGAAGCATACGGCATGACATATGAGGATAGTGATGTTGACTACTTATCCTACGGCGAAGCGATCGACCAGATGAAGAACGGCCAGTGCGACGCGGCATTCGTTACCTCCGGTCTTCCGAACGCAACCGTCAGCGAGCTGGCATTCAGCTACGATATGGTGATCGTTCCGATCGACGGCGAAGGCAGAGATAACCTGATCGAGAAGTATCCGTTCTTCTCCGCAAGCACGATCCCGGCCAATACATACAACAACAAAGAGGACGTGGAGAGCGTATTCGTTTACAATATCATGCTTGTAAATAAGGATGTATCCGATGACATGGTCTACGATATGCTTGACTGCATCTTCTCCGACGATGGAATCGCTACCATCAAGGCATCCCACAACACAGCAGACAAGAACATCGATGTTTCCTTCGGTGTTGACGATGTAAAGATCCCACTTCATGACGGTGCTGCGAAGTGGTGGCAGGATCACGGTTATGAGACTCCTCAGAACTAAATTAAAAATTCTGATTCCGGTTCTTCTGGTAATCACAGCAATCTCTGCTGCCGTGTTCGCACGGCAGCAGAAAAAAATTCTGGTGATCGAAGAGCTTGAAACCGGAAATGTTTACCGGGAGATTCCGGTAAAGACCGGTGACGAGCTTTCCTTCCAGTGGGAACATTCCTTTGAGCATATTCCGTGGTACGAGTATTACGAGATACAGAAAGACGGAAGCTTCATTCTCCACACCATCGCGGTCGCGGGCTTCGGTGCCGGAATTCCGGCAGAGATGGACTGCAAATACCGCTACGAAGACGGACTCGTCTACATGGATGAGATCGAAAGCGTCTTTCCGCAGTTCAACTGGATCAATTCCCAGACAGCCCTGAAGAACATCAAGGTGAATGGCGAGCTCCTGATTCAGGGCTCTGACATGCCGCATCACGTAAAAATGGTGCTGAGGATCCGGAATGGTTTCGAAAAATAAGAAAAGGAAACTGCTGAAGAAACATCGACAACAACTCTGACAACGAAGGGAAGGGAAATCTGTATGAGCGAAAAAGAGAAAAACATCGTTCCCAGTACAGCGGAAGCAGAGATGAGCGAGGAAGAAAAACAGAAACTCCTCGAGCAGTTTGATAAAGAGAGCAAGACGAGAAAGTTCGGGTCCCCGGTATTAAAGAAAGCTTACCGGGTATTCGCGATCATCGTTACCTTATATCATCTGGTTTTCGCATCCGGTCTTTACATGCCGGAAACATTAAAACATCGTTCCATCCATGTCGGCATGATCCTGATTCTTGCCTTCATGCTTTATCCGGCTACGAAAAAAGCGAGCCGCAAAGTGATCGCATGGTATGATTATGTATTTATCGCATTGTCAGCCGCAGTTCCGATTTATATGTGCGTAGATTATGTAAACATCATCAACCGTGCCGGAAAGCCGGACATGATGGATGTCGTGATCGGTACCCTCTTAACCCTGGTCGTTCTGGAGGCAACGAGACGTGTCTGCGGCATGGCTCTCCCGATCATCTCCATTATCTTTATGATCTACAGCTTAATGGGCACGAAGCAGGGACTCATCCCGATCGATGTCCCGGGCATCTTCCTCCACAGAGGATATACATGGCAGAAGTTAATGAGCCATTTCTTCTCGAACACGGAAGGTATTTACGGATCGTCGGTCAACGTCGCGTCCACCTACATCTTCCTCTTCATTGCCTTCGGTGAAGTCATGAACAAGTGTGGCATGGGTCAGTTCTTCAACGACTTCGCGAACGCCATCGCGGGCGGCACAAAGGGCGGCCCGGCAAAGGTAGCGGTCGTTGCTTCCGGTCTTCTCGGAATGATCAACGGTGCAGCCGTAGCCGTCGTTGTTACGACCGGTTCCTTTACGATCCCGCTTATGAAAAAATCCGGCTATGACGACGAGTTCGCAGGTGCCGTTGTTGCGACCGGTTCTGTCGGCGGACAGCTGATGCCGCCGGTTATGGGTGCTGCCGCATTCATCATGGCAGATACTCTTGGCATGAAGTACAACGAACTTCTTTTATCCGCGATCATCCCGGCAGTCATCTACTACATGGGCATCCTGTTCCAGATCCAGATGAGGGCTGAGAAGATGGGAATGCAGGGAACCCCGAAGGATCAGCTTCCGAAGATGTCCCAGGTCATGAAGGAGTACGGTCATCTGGCACTCCCGATCATCTTCCTCGTTTACATGCTGTTCTTCTCCGGAAAGACGGTTATCATGGCTGCGTTCTATACGATCGTATTCACGATCATCGTGGCGCAGTGCAGAAAGAATACGAGAATGACCTTCCAGGATATTCTTGATGCGATGGTAGCGAGCGCGAAGTCTACTGTATCCGTAGCGATCGCCTGCGCCTGCGTTGGTATCATCGTTGGTTCCTGCTCAATCACAGGTTTCGCCCTGAATATGGCAAATACCATCATCAGCATCGGCGGAAAGAGCCTGATGTTCACACTGGTATTCACAATGATCACCTGCATGATCTTAGGTATGGGGCTTCCGAGTATCCCGTCCTATATCATTACCTCCACGATCGCGGCTCCGGCTCTGGTACAGCTTGGTATCCCGGCCCTGGTTGCCCACATGTTCTGTTTCTACTTCGCAATGTTCGCAAACCTGACACCGCCGGTTGCCCTTGCAGCTTTTGCGGCAGCAGGTATCGCAGGCGGAAGTCCGATGAAGACAGGATGGGCATCCGTAAAGCTTGCGCTTGCAGGATTCATTCTTCCGTACATGTTTGTATACAATACAGACCTTCTGCTGCTTGATACTCCGCTTGCAAAAGCGATTCAGGTTGCAGTAACTGCTGCAGTTGGTGTATTCTTAATCAGTACAGCAGTCGAAGGTTTCCTGTTCACAAAGGTCAACATCGTATTGAGAATTGCCAGCCTCATTGGCGCTTATCTCCTGATCGACAGCGGTCTTGTGACAGATATCGCAGGTATCGTGATCTGCGCAGTTGTATTCGTATTCCAGAAAGCAGCTGCAAAGAAGAGTGCACCGGCGGCAGCGTAGACCTTCATAGATAACCGGTGAACACACAGGGACTGCTGCAGAAAATTTACTGCGGCGGTCCCTGTTTTTCTATATGTGTCCGTTAGAACACGCCGGGTCAGGCGTCAGACAGTTGTGATCCATGCCATGCGCAGATGGAAGCGCAGACATTCCGAAATGGAGGTTTTGTGCAGATTGCAATAACCACTGCGGACAGATATAGAAAAACAGGGATCGTCAGAGACAGGAGGAAACAACATGCTGCTTGATGTTATTTACAGTATCTGCTTTAACATCTGCCTATTGGTAGTGCTCGCCTTCATGATGACGAAGATGGACTTTGTCCAGAGACTTCTCTTAAATGAAGAGGGCGGAAGTGAGGAAGGAAGAGGGGAGAGCGTCTGGCAGAGGCTCTGGGAAAAGGTGCTTCTCGGTGTAATCTTCGGCGTCTTCTGCATCATCTCTGATTACATTGGGATTCAGGTGACAGGGGCGCTGCCGAATGCCCGGGTGATCGGTGTCCTGTCCGCCGGATTTCTGGGCGGTCCTGTCTCCGGCTTTATCACGACAGCGATTGCGGCGGCTCACCGGTATCTGATCTTCCCTGAGCGGATCTCCACGGTGGCCTGTGTGCTCTCCGCGGTCATCCATGGGATCATCGGTTCCTTTATCGGCTGGAAGAAGAAGGAAAACCGCCAGTACTCGAATACATTTCTGCTCGGAGTCACGTTCATTTCCGAGATGATCCATATTGTTCTGATCCTGCTTCTCACCCGGCCGTTTGATGCGGCCGTTGAGATCGTAAAGATCGTGATCGTTCCGATGGTGATCATCAATTCCGTCGGCATGGTGATCTTCTTTAATGTTTTTAAATCGATCTTCAACACGGAGGACTTGAAGGTTGCGTCCAAGGTCTCCCTCGCCATGAGAACCGCCGAGCGGTGTACCCCGTATCTTGGCTCTGTGGAGAAGGACCGGAAGACGGCGGGAAAGATCATCGACATTATTATGGAAGAGTACCACTGTCAGGGCGCGGCACTGATCGATGACATGAAATTTCTGGCAAGGAGCGGGGCATTTTCCAGTATCGTTCTCACAGAGAACAATTATCCGAGACTTTTATCTGCAACAAAGACCTTCAAGACAACGAGGATCAGCCGCGTGCCTTTACCGGAGGACGGATTTTATCCTCTTTATAAGGAGAATGTGATCATCTCTGCACCGATCCTCCTCGATGAGGGAAAGGTTCTGGCGCTTGTGATGCTGGTGAAGAAAAATGCCTATTCCTATCGGGCGGACATTGAATTTGTCACGGGACTGGCGAATCACTTCGCGATGCAGATCAAGCTCTCGGAGATGGAGAAACAGAAGGAAGAGCTGAGAAAAGCGGAGCTTCGGACCCTGCAGTCCCAGATCAATCCGCACTTCCTGTTCAATTCTTTAAATACGATCTCCTACTTCTGCCGGGAAAAGCCGGAGAAGGCGAGGGAGCTCTTGCTGGCACTGAGCTCCTATTTCCGCAGCATGCTGGAGGATACCGATTATATGGTAACTCTTGACACGGAACTTGAGCATGTAAAAGCCTATACGATGCTTGAGGAGGCGCGGTTTGAAAAACGTCTCTCGATCGAGATCAATGCGGATCCGGAGACGCTGCGAAGCTGCGTGCCGAACCTGATCTTACAGCCCATCGTGGAGAATGCGGTCCATCACGGGGCAATGCAGAGGGAAAAAGGAGTCGGAAAGGTCATCGTAAACGTAAAACGGGAGGAACGGTCCACGAGGATCGACGTGATCGACAACGGACCGGGAATGGACTACCGGATCGTCCAGAGCCTGTACGGCGGGGAAAAAGTGGAACACACAGGAATCGGAATGATGAACGTGCAGCAGAGACTGATCTCCTTATACGGAAAGTCCTACGGACTCCAGATCGTGACAAGTGAAGAAGGGACGTACGTGCGGATGAACATTCCGGACAGCGCGGTTGGAAGCGCGCAGCAGGAGAAAACGCCAGGCTGACGATCTTCTGAAAGAACAGATGACAGCAGCCTGCTGTTTGGAACAGCGGCGTTTTTGACAGAACATGGGAGGCATGAGGTATGAGAATAGCAGTAGTTGACGATGAGCGCCCGGCAAGAAGCGAACTTAAATATCTGGTGGAACAGTGTGAGCCGGAGGCGGAGATCGCGGAGGCCGACGGAAGCGAAGAATTTCTTGCAATGCTGGAAAATGAGACCTTTGATGTGTGTTTTGTGGATATTAATCTGGGTGGAATGAACGGCACTACGCTGGCATCCATGATAAAGAGAAAGCAGCCGGACACGCTGATCATCTTTGCCACTGCGTTCCAGGAATACGCGGTAAAGGCCTTTGAGATCGGGGCGGTGGATTATCTCTTAAAACCCTTTGACTATGAGCGCGTCAAACGGGCGATGGAGCGGGTCCATGAACACATAAAGGAAAAGGCCGCCGGTCCCGGATATGAAATCGGGAAGATCATGGTGAACGTGGGCTCCAGCTTTCAGGTTGTTGACGTGGCGGATATCGTGTTCATCGAGACGGAAAAGCGTTCCTGCAAGATCCATATGAAGGACGGATCCTTCTATCTGCAGAACGAGTCATTGAACAATTATGAGATCCACCTGAAAAAGAGCCGGTTCTTCCGGATCCACAAGAGCTACCTAATCAATCTGGATTATGTGAAGGAGATGCAGGTGAGCTACAATAACGGATATTGTGTGAAGATGAAGTATTATGATGCTGAGGCACTGCCGATCGGTCGGACCCAGGTGAAGGAATTTAGACAGATTTTTGAAAAATAGAAATAATTAGAACAACAAAGCAAATATTGAAAAATAAAGATCCCGTCAAAAGCCAGGACGTACAGATATTGTACAGAGGAAGGTTTCGGTGGGATCTTTAACAAGAATCAGCAAGAATTCTCCCACCTCTATAGGTGGTGAGATGAATTGC
>OMGP01001464.1_pt1 | contig 19108 bp, 19 predicted proteins | sample 1646091 | NCBI WGS metagenome assembly OMGP01 (sample SAMN05578580, study PRJEB25193) | human gut metagenome | biome: Human Microbiome; feature: human-associated habitat; material: feces | host: Homo sapiens | place: USA:Birmingham | reverse complement strand
CACAGGGCGGCGCACAGGGCCAGGGCCGCGGCCGCCCGGCGGCCCAGCCGCCGGGCCGGCGCGCCCTCCTCCAGCATGCGGTTGAGCCGCTCCACCGCCGCCGGGCTGGGCCTCAGCCCGTCCATCTCCCGCCTATAGTCGTTCTGAAACATCGCCGTCCTCCTTCAAATACCGCCGCAGCAGCGCCCTGGCCCGGAACAGCCGGGACTTGACCGCCCCTTCGCTTTTGCCCAGGACGGCGGCGATCTCCGCCACACTCAGCTCCTCATAGTAGTACAGATGCACCGCCGTCCGGTACTTAGCGGGCAGGGCCAGTACCGCCTCCACCACGCCGCCCTCCCCGGGCGGCTCCGGCGCGGGCAGCCCATCGTCCAGCGGCCCCTCCCTCCGCCGCCACGGGGCGCGGAGCACATCGGCGGCGCAGCGCGCGCCCACCCGCAGCAGCCAGGCCTTGGCGTGCTCCTCGTCCCGGAACTCCGGCCTGGCCCGGAGCAGGCGGACAAAGACCTCCTGCATCACGTCCTCCGCGTCCGCCCGGGAGCCGGTGCGGGCGTAGGCCAGCCGGTAGAGCATCCCGGCGTACTGCTCCGCCAGGGCCGCCGGTTCCCACCAGCGTTCCTCCATGGGCCTCCCTCCTTTCTGCCTATAACACGGCGCGGACGGCCGTTTGGTTTCGCACCCGCACAAAAAAAGACGGATTTCCCCCATGGGAAATCCGTCTGCCCATACACAGGCCTCTTCTTACCGTTTTTCCTCCGCCGGGGCGGGCGGCCACAAGGGCCGCCCCTACATCGCTGCTGCCCGCCCCACCGGCGCGGCGCACATACTGCCAGTACGGAAAAAGCGTGGGCCTGTCCCCGTCCGTCACACCCCCGCGGGCTCCCCGGCGGCGGCGCGGAACACCGCCTCCACGTCGGCCCGCTCGGCGTGGCCCTCGTGAACCTTCACGCCGTCCACATAGTAGCAGGGGACATAGTAGTAGTCAAAGGTATCGGCATAGGCGGGCTCCGCCGCCTCGTCTACCATTCGGAGGGGGATGTCCCGCCACGCGGGATGCTCCTCCAGCAGCTCCTCCTGAAGCCGGAGGGCCAGCTTGCAGTGGGGACAGTTGTTCAGAAGAAACAGGGTGATCTCTTTCATTTGCGCACCTCAAATTCCACGTCAATGTCGCCCCCGCACACCATGCCCAGCTCGGCCGCGCCGGGGGTCAGATCATAGTGTCTCCGCACCGGGCCGCCCCCATGCGCCCACAGGGCCTTTGCCTCCTGGACGGCCAGGTGCTCCACCGCGCCGCCGCCGATGGTGCCCAGCACCGAGCCGTCCGGCCGCACCAGCATCCAGGTACCCACGCCCCGGGGGGCGGAGCCCCGCTTGGCGGTGATGGTGCACAGCACGCCCGGCTCCCCCACCGCCGGAGGCACAGCCGCCGGCCCCCGGCGGGCCCGCTCCTGCACCAGCTCGGCGGCGATGGACACGGCGATCTCCGCCGGAGTCTGGGCCCCGATGGGCAGGCCAATGGGGCTGTGCACCCCGTCCAGGATTTCCCGGGCAATGCCCGCCGCCTCCAGGGCGGCCTTCACCGCCGCCACCTTGGTCCTGCTGCCGATCATGCCCGCATAGGCGTACTTCCCCCGGAGCACGTGCTCCAGGCAGTCCCGGTCGTGGGCGTGGCCCCGGGTGAGAATCACGTAGTAGTCGCTCTCCCGGCTGCCCAGGGCGTCCAGCGCCTCCAGAAAGGGGGCGCACACCACCCGGGCGGCCATGGGGAAGCGCTCCGGGCTGGCAAACTCCGACCGGTCGTCGATGACCACCAGCTCAAACTCCAGCCGCCGGGCGATGTGGGCCACCTCCAGGGACACGTGGCCGCCGCCGCAGAGAATCAGACGCTCCATAGACCCGCCCTCCTTCCAAAGTATAAAAGCCCCTCCAGCACGCCGCCGCCGATGGCACGGGCCTTGTCGGAGACGGTGAAGCAGTGCTCCGCCCGGCACCGGGGGTCGATGTCCCCCGCCTTCATGCCCGCCGTGACGGCCAGCCCGGCGGGGAGCATCCCCCGCACCACGCCGGTGAGCTGGGCGCGGGCCGTCCGGCCCGCCACCCGGGCCACCGGCTGGCCCTCCTCCACCCGCTGGCCGATGGCGGCCAGCGGCTCGAACGCCCCGTCCGCCGGGACGCGGATGATGCGCTGGGTGGTGTAGCCCCCCACATCGCCGGGGACGCCGGTGTTGGGGGCGGCGCTCCCCCGGGTGAGCAGGCGGCCCAGATCGTGCCCCCGCATGGTCTCCACCACGCCGTGGCAGTCCACCCCGGCGGTAAAGCCGGGGCCCAGGGCCAGCACCACCGGCGCGTCGGTGATGGCCGTGCCCAGGTTGCGCTTGGCCAGGATGGCGTCCACCACCCCGTCAAAGGGCAGCTCCCTCAAAATGGCCGCCTCCGGATCGCAGAGCACGGGAACCTCCCCCCGCTCCAGCGCCCGGCGGGCCGCCCCGGCGTCCTCCGCCCGGCGGGCGGAGATCCCCTCCACCTGGGCCGCGCCGTCGTACATGCACTGGGAGAAGGCCACCGTCCGACGCACCGCCGTGGGCTGGGCCACCTCCGTCATGACCACCGGTATGCCCGCCCGGTACAGCCGCACCGCCGTGCCGGTGGCCAGATCTCCCGCTCCCTTGATCAGAACCAGCATAATCCGCCCCGCTCCTCCTCCCGATAGTAGGTAATGGCGCTGTGAATGCCCCGCTCCGCCAGCCGTCCGGCCACCGCCTGGGCGTGGGCCGCCCGCTCGGGGGTGTCCGCCTTGTTGAGTACACAGCGGAAGGCCATGGCCTCCCCCACGCCCTTCCGCCCCCCCTGGGGGTTGGCCAGCAGAAGGGCCACGTCCTCGGGGGTGAGCACGTGCTCCGCCCCCGCGCCCAGCAGGGCGCACACCCGCTCCGGCCGGTGGCAGACCGCCCCCACGGCCTGTCCCACCGCGTCCATGCCCGCCACGGCGGCCACGGCGTCGGCGCAGGGGGGGATCACGGGCTCGTACTCCGCCGGGGCCTTGAGGGGCAGGCGCTTGGCCCCGTCGGCCTCCACCAGTACCACATCGGCTGCCCGGCGCAGCTCCTCCGGAGTTCCCGCGCCGGAGAGCTTGTCCCCCCGGAAGACCGTCCCCACGGTGACCACCCCGTGCCCTTCCAGGGCGGCCCGCAGGCGCTCCGGCGTCGGCTCCTCCACCAGGGGCAGGCCGGGGTGGCGCAGAATATGGGTGGTGGTGGTGACCACCACCGTCCGCCCGCTGTCCGCCGCCTGCCGGGCCAGGGCATACAGGGTGGAGGTCTTGCCCCCCGCCCCCACCAGGGCCACCATCCGGTGGCGGGCCATATCCAGGCCCAACTGCTCCCAGATGCCCATGCTCAGCTCCCCGACAGGTGCTCGATGAGGATCTTCACACCGATGGCAATGAGCACCAGTCCCCCCGTCAGCTCGGCCCGCCGCTGGAACAGGCAGCCCAGGCGGCGGCCCACCAGGCCGCCGGTCACCGACAGGGCAAAGGCCACCACGCCGATGACCGCCGCAGAGGCCAGAATATGGACGCTCATAAAGGCCATAGACACCCCCACGGCCAGGGCGTCGATGCTGGTGGCAATGGCCAGCACGCACAGCCGCCGGGCGGACAGGTCGGGGGGCGCCTCGTCCTCCTCCCCGCAGCCCCGGCGCAGGGACTCCCACGCCATCTTGCCGCCGATGACGGCCAGCAGGCCGAAGGCTACCCAGTGGTCCACCGCCTCGATGTACTGGCTGACGCTGCTGCCCAGCAGCCAGCCCAGAAGGGGCATAAGAAACTGAAACGTGCCGAACCACAGACCCATCTTAACGGCCTGCCGGGGACCGAAGCCGGGGATGGAGATGCCGCTGGACACGGATACCGCGAAGGCGTCCAGCGCCAGGCTCACGGCAATCAGGAAAATCTCAACCAAACCAATCACCTGTCTGCAAAATATTGTTAGGAGAGTGAAATTTATTATAGCATACCTTCCATGGATATGCTATAACAATTAGAGATATGAAGGCACAACATGGGAGGGCTTTATGGAACACGAGGAGTACATGCGCCAGGCGCTGGAGCTGGCCAGGCTGGCCATGGCGGAGGGAGAGGTGCCGGTGGGCTGCGTCATTGTGAGGGACGGCGCGGTGGTAGGGCGGGGCCGCAACCGGCGGGAGACTGCCCAGACCGCACTGGGCCACGCGGAGCTCGAGGCCATTGCCCAGGCCTGCCGCACCCTGGGGGGGTGGCGGCTGGCCGGATGCGCCCTCTACGTCACCCTGGAGCCCTGCCCCATGTGCGCCGGGGCCATCGTCAACGCCCGCATCCCTGCCGTATACTACGGGGCGAAGGATGACAAGGCGGGCTGCTGCGGGTCGGTGCTCAACCTCTTTGAGGAGCGCTTCAACCACCACCCCCGCATCTACGGCCGGGTGCTGGAGGCGGAGTGCGCCGCTCTGCTCCAGGAATTCTTTCAATCTTTGCGCTGATTTAACGCTTTTTTAACAAGGCGTGCTCGATTTTGTAACAACCCCCTGGTAGTATAACACTTGCAAGAGACAGAGCTTCTTTTCATTCTATCCTCCAATCATGTGACGGGCAGCGGGTGAGCACCGCTGCCCGCCTCATTTTACCGGCGCTTTACATAAGAAGCAAATTATTTAAAGGTTCTGTAACACATTCCGATTTATTCGTTAACATCTTTCGGGTATTATAATACTTGCAAGAGACAGTTTCTTTTCATTTCATTGTATCCTCTTTCCTTCGATAAGGCCGGACGTCAGGAGCAGACGTCCGGCCCTTGTCGTTTTTTTGCATAAAGCAGCGCCCCCGGCTTTTGCCGGGGGCGCTGCTTTTGTCCCTCTTATCCAGTAAAACAGAGCCCTACCGCTCCTCCCGGAAATATGCCAGGCCCAAACTGGCCGGCGGCTGCTTGTCGCGGTTGTTGCGCATGGAGGTAAAGACCAGCACGATCACGGTGACCACATAGGGCAGGATCTTGTAGATCTGGTCGGGGATCAGGTCGATGGGCATGCGCAGGTAGAGAATGAGCAGGCCGCCGAAGAGGATGGAACCCCAGATGGCCCGGTAGGGGCTCCACAGGCAGAAGATCACCAGAGCGACGGCCAGCCAGCCCACGCCGGAGAGTCCCTCGTGGTTCCAAACGCCGCCCACCACGGTCATGATATACACCATGCCGCCGATGGCCGAGATGCCGCCGCCGATGACGGTGGCCAGATACTTGCAGCGGGTGACGCTGATGCCGGCGGCATCGGCGGTGGCGGGGGACTCGCCCACCGCGCGCAGGTAGAGGCCGGAGCGGCTGCGGTGGAGGTACAGGCCCATGGCCACTGCCATGGCGATGCCCAGATAGGTGAAGATGCTGTGGCTGAAGAGCAGCCTGCCCACCACCGGCAGCTCCTGGAGGAAGACCGGGAAGGGCGAGCCGTTGAAGGCCCCCTTCAGGGTGTTGCTGACGGCCACGTAGGTGCCCTCCCGCACCCGCATAAATTCACCGATGTACTGGCCCACGCCGGTGCCGAAGATGGTGAGGGCCAGGCCGGTGACGTTCTGGTTGGCCCGGAGGGTGATGGTGAGGAAGCTGAAGAGCAGGGCAGCCAGCGCGCCGACCAGGAAGGAGGCGGCGATGGCGATGACCACCGCCAGGGGGGCGGACACCGCCGCGCCCGCCAGCTTCTCATAGTAGAACGCCGCGCCCAGGCCCAGGGCGCCGCCCATGAACATCATGCCCTCGACGCCCAGGTTCAGGTTGCCCGACTTCTCGGTGAGGATTTCGCCGCTGGTGCCGTAAAGCAGGGGCGTGCCGTAGAGGACGGCGGCCGTGATCAGGTTGAGCAGAAAGGTCATTTCGCCGCCTCCTTCCTCTTGTGGCGCTCCTCCGCGCCGCGGAAGACCAGCTTATAGTTGATGAAGAACTCGCACCCCAGCATGAAGAAGAGGAGCACGCCGGTGATGACGTCGGAGAGGGACGCGGGGATACCCATCTGGGTGTTGAGGGTGTCCGCGCCCTTCTGGAGGACGGCCAGCAGGGCGGATATGCCCACCATGGCGAAGGGGTTGAGCTGGGCCAGCCAGGCCACGGTGATGGCGGTGAAGCCCACCCCGGCGGCTACGCCGGAGTACAGGGTGTTGTTGGCGCCGGAGACCAGCAGGAAGCCCACCACGCCGGCGATGGCGCCGGAGAGGAACATGGTGCGCATAATGACCCAGCCCACGTTCATGCCCGCGTACCGGGCGGTGTTCTCACTCTCGCCGATGACGGCGATCTCATAGCCGTGCTTGGTGTATTTCATGTAGAGGAACATGAACACCGTGAGGGCCAGCACCACGATCCAGCCGCAGTACACGCCGGCCACCCGGGGCAGGCAGGCGTTGGAGGCGAACTGCTCAATCTGCTGGCTGCCCCGGGGGATCTTCTCCCACGGGCCGCCCTGGAGCCACTTCACCACGCCGATGATGATGTAGTTCATCATCAGGGTGAACAGAGTCTCGTTGGTTCCCCAGCGGGCCTTGAAGAAGGCGGGCACCAGCGCCCACAGGCCGCCGCCGATGGCGCCGGCGGCGCACATGAGGAGCAGCAGGGGCACCTGGGGGATGGAGTCGGCCCAGAAGAGGGCGAAATAGGTGGCGCACATGGCGCCGGCGGTGATCTGTCCCTCGGCGCCGATGTTCCAGAAGCGCATCTTGAAGCAGGGGGCAATGGCCAGGGCGGTCCCCAGCAGGGGGATGAAGTTCTTCACGGTCTGCCGGATGCCGGAGGTCTTGCCCAGGGCGCCCTCCACGATGATGGCGTAGCCCTGGATGGGGTTGTTGCCCGAGAGCAGGATCACCAGGCCGCCCACCACCAGGGCCAGCAGGATGGCCGCGATGCGGATGCCCCACTGGCCCGCGCCGGCCATGCCGTCCCGCTTGGCCAGGCGGATCAGGGGTGTTTTGCCGCTGCTATGCACGCTCGCCCGCCTCCTTTCCGCCGCCCACGTGGGTCATGTAGAGGCCCACCTCTTCCTTTGTGGTATTCCGGCCGTCCACGATGCCGGAGACCTTGCCGCCGCAGAGCACCAGGATCCGGTCGCACAGCTCCAGCAGCACGTCCAGATCCTCCCCCACCAGGATTACGGCCACGCCCTTCATCTTCTGCTGGTTGAGCAGGCCGTAGATGGTGTAGGACGAGTTGATGTCCAGGCCCCGGACGGGGTAGGCGGTCATAAGCACGGTGGGGGTGGAGTCGATCTCCCGGCCCACCAGCACCTTCTGCACGTTGCCGCCGGAGAGCCGGCGCACCGGGGTGCCGACGCCGGGGGTGACGATCTCCAGCTCGTCAATCAGCCGCTGGGCCAGCGCCCGGGGGGCCTTGCGGTCCACGAAGGGGCCCTTGTGCTCCCGGTAGGTCTTGAGCATCATGTTGTCTACCATGTCCATGCCCGCCACCAGGCCCATGCCCAGGCGGTCCTCCGGCACGAAGGCCAGGGACACGCCCACACGGCGGATCTGCATGGGGGTCTTGCCCACCAGCTCCTCGCCGTCCCGGTCTACGGGGACGTGGTAGCCGGCAATGTCGCTGTTGGGGTGGGGCGGGTAATAGAGCACGCTGCCCGCCTCCGCGGCCTGGAGGCCGGCGATGGCCTCCAGCAGCTCCTTCTGGCCGGAGCCGGCGATGCCCGCAATGCCCAGGATTTCGCCGCCGAAGGCCTGGAAGGACACGTCATCCAGGGTCTTGATCCCCTCGTGATCCCGGCAGGTCAGGCCCTTGACCTCCAGGCGGAGATCCCGGTACTTGGCCTCCGGCCGGTCGATGTTCAGGCTCACCGCCCGGCCCACCATCATCTCGGTGAGCTTCTGGGGGTCGGTGTCGGCTGTGTGGACGGTGCCGATGTACTTGCCCTTGCGGAGGACGGCCACCCGGTCGGAGAGGGCCATGACCTCGTGGAGCTTGTGGGTGATGATCACGATGGCCTTGCCGTCGGCGCGCATGTTGCGCAGGACGGCGAAGAGCTTTTCCGTCTCCTGGGGGGTAAGGACGGCGGTGGGCTCATCCAGAATCAGGATGTCCGCCCCCCGGTAGAGCACCTTGAGGATCTCCACCGTCTGCTTCTCCGACACCGACATGTCGTAGACCTTTTTGCCGGGATCGATGTCAAAGCCGTACTTTTCGCTGATCTCCTTCACCCGGCGGGCGGCGGCCCGGAGATCGAAGGCCCCCTTCCCCTCCAGGCCCAGGACAATGTTCTCCGCCGCGGTGAACACGTCCACCAGCTTGAAGTGCTGGTGGATCATGCCGATACCCAGGGCGTAGGCGTCCTTGGGGGAGCGGATGGTGACCTCCCTCCCGCCCACGCAGATGTGTCCCTCGTCTGGGAAGTAGATGCCGGAGATCATGTTCATCAGGGTGGTCTTTCCGCTGCCGTTCTCCCCCAGCAGGGAGAGAATCTCGCCGCGCCGGACCTCCAGATCAATTCCGTCGTTGGCCACGACGCGGCCAAACCGCTTGGTGATCCCCTTGAGCTGGATCGCGCTGACCTGTTCCAAACCCAGCCTCCTTTCCCGGCCCCCGCGGGGCCGAAGCGTTCTCTTCTCTCGCACTCGCTGTTCCTCGCGGCAAAGGCCCCCGGCGCGGTCGCGGGGGAGAAATCCGGGGCCGGCCCGCCTGGGCCGGCCCCGCCTTTGCTTCCGGTTTGATCTTTTGTTTACTCCTCGGTGATGCCGTCGATGACGTAGCAGAACTGAGGCGCGGACAGGCCGCCCTCCTGGCTCAGGTCGGATTCGGGGAAGAACTCGCCCTCCCCGATGCTCCACACCTCGCCGTCAGGATTCTGGGCCGGGTGGCCGGACAGGGGGCCGGCGAACACGTGCAGGCCGCCCGCCAGATCGGCCTCCGCCTTTTCCAGCGCCTCCTCAGTGCCGGGGGCGGCAATGGCGGTGTTCAGCTCGGTCAGCTTGACGGAGCCATCGGCGTAGCCGGCAGTCCAGTCCTGGTCAAAGCTCTCACCGTTGGCCACGGCGGAGATGGCATAGACGAAATAGGGCGTCCAGTCCACGCGGCAGGAGATGAGGCTGGCCTCGGGGGCCACGCCGGTCATGTCGTTGTTGTAGCCGCAGTGGAACACGCCGGCGTCCTGGGCGGAGGTGGCGGGGGTGGTGTTGTCGGAGTGCTGGGAAATGAGCACGCAGCCCTCGTCGGCCAGGGCGGAGGCGGCGGCGGCCTCCTGGGGCGCGTCGGACCAGGAGTTGACGTACTTGACCTTCATGGTGACAGAGGGACACACGCTCTTGGCGCCCTGGTAGAAGGCGGTGTAGCCGGAAACCACCTCAGCAAAGGGGAAAGCGGCCACGTAGCCAATGACAGCCTCCTCGGCGGTGATGGTGCCCTCGTCGATCATCTGCTGCAGCTTCATGCCGCCGGCCACGCCGGCCAGGTAGCGGCCCTCGTAGATGTTGGCGAAGGCGTTGTGGGTGTTGTCCAGATCGTCCACGGCAGAGGCCTGGTTGGTACAGGAGATGAACTCGATTTCGGGGTAGTCGGGGGCCACCTTCAGCATAAAGGGCTCGAAGCCGTAGGAGTTGTTGATGATAATATCACATCCATCCTCGGCCAGCTCGATGTTGGCGTCCTCGCAGCCGGAGTCCTCCAGGATATTTTTCTTGTAGCTCCACTCCACGGTAATGCCCTGCTCGGCCAACTGGGCGGTGGCCTCCTCCACGGCCTTCATAAAGTTATAGGTATAACCCTGGTCGTTCTCGTCGCCGATGCAAACCATGCCCACCTTGACGGTTTTACCCTCGGCGGAGGGCTCACCAGTACCGTCAGTCACCGGGGTGGTCTCCCCGCCGGCCGGGGTGTTGGCGGAGCCCTCGTCCCCGCTGTTGCCGCAGGCGGCCAGTCCAACAGACATAGCGCCCGCCAGGAGCAGTGCAAGCAGTCTCTTTTTCATCGTTTAAGTTCCTCCTTAATTGCGTCTCTCAATCAATCGGGTCCTCTATTCAAAACGGCTGCCTGAACACGGGGGCACTCCCCCCTGCTCACCGACGGGCGCCATACGCGCCGAACGCCAAAATCATCCGCTCATCACGGAGGGACGTCCTCCGCCTGCGGCAGCCGGTCTTGCTGTGTAAGACAGGAGCCCAGAGGCTCCCCGACGAACCGTAAGACCTCGGTTCATCCGGCGGAGGCGCCCGCCTCCGCTTTTCTCTTCGCTTTCTTTCCTCCGCCCTCCCGGCGGGCGGCCACAAGGGCCGCCCCTACGGGATGCGGCGGCTGGAGCTGTGGGCTCAGCAGAACTCCACGCCGCCCTCCACGCTCATGGCTTTGATGCGCGCCAGGGACTCCACCCGGACTCCCATACCGCGGATCAAATCGCCGCCGGGCTGGAAGGCCTTCTCCACACAGATGCCCGCACCCACCAGGGTGGCCCCGGCATCCTGCACCAGGTTGATGAGGCCCTGCAGGGCCGAGCCGTTGGCTAAAAAGTCGTCGATGAGCAGTACCCGGTCCTCGGGGTGCAGAAACTCCTTGGACACGATGATGTCGTACACCTTGCCGTGGGTAAAGGACTCCACCTTGGAGGTGTAGACATCGCCGGCGATGTTGCGGGTCTTGTTCTTCTTGGCAAAGATCACCGGACAATCAAAAAACTGCGCGGTTACACATGCGATCCCGATCCCCGATGCCTCGATGGTCAAAATCTTGGTAACCCCGCAGTTCCCAAACAAGCGCAGGAACTCCTTGCCCATTTCCTGGAACAGCTTCACGTCCATCTGATGATTCAGAAAGCTGTCCACCTTCAGCACGCCGCCTTCACGGATTTTCCCGTGGGTCCGAATGCGCTCCTCCAGCAGTTTCATTATGTCCCTCTCCTTACTCCACAAGAAAAAGTTATTTCTATTGTATCGAATTTGACAGACAACTGCAACTGCCTATATTCTATCAAAAAAGATTGCTTTCGTCACCTGTTTTTAGAAATTTTGTACGGAGGTTCTCCCCGCTTTCCGGTTTTTTCATTGTGCTTTTGCGCCGGGTTTGGTACAATGCTGTTGATCGCTTTTGAGCAAGGAGGTTTATTGTTATGAAACACCGTTTCTGTGCGGCAGCCCTGGCCGCCGTTTTGCTTTTGAGCGCCGCACCCCTCTCCCCCGCGGCCAGCGCCGCATTTTCCGACGCGGAGGGCACCTGGGCCGCAGAGGTCATCGAAAAGGCGGAGGGCTATGGCCTGATGAACGGCTACCCCGACGGCACCTTTGGCGTGGGGAAGGAGCTGACCCGGGGCGAGTTTGTGGCCGTGCTCTGCCGCATGTTCGGCTGGGATGCCGCCTCCCCGGGCGCGCCCTCGTTTTCCGACTGCCCCGCCTCTCACTGGGCCTACTCCTATGTGGAGACCGCCCTGGCCCACGGCGTGATGGACGCCGGCGGCGCCTTCCGTCCGGAGGACTATATCAGCCGGGAGGAGATGGCGGTCATGCTGGTGCGGGCCCTGGGCTACGGCACGCTGGCCCAGTCCCTGTCCGGGCTGGAGCTGCCCTTTGACGACATCACGGACAACCGGGGGTACATCGCCATCGCCTACGACATCGGCATGATCACCGGCGTGGCCGGGGCGGGCGGCCAGCTCAAGTTCCTGCCCCGCGACTCCGCCACCCGGGAGGAGGCCGCCGCCATGCTGGTGCGGGTGTACGAGCGGTACACCTCCAAGCTGGACTGGCTCCACGGCTTTTACGCCTTCTCCTCCTATTCCCAGATTGATCTCACCGCCTCCATGGACGCGGTGAGCGTAGGCTGGGCCCGGATGGAGTACGACCCCGCCGCCGGGCCCGTCCTCAACTCCTCCCGCACCAACGGCAACGACTGGGTGCGCCCCGACGATCCCACCCCCGCCACCGATTACTGGGATGCCCGTAGCCTCCCCTACAACTTAAATGTATATGCCTCAGCAGACGATTCCATCCCCCTCCCCGACGGCACCACCACCTCCACGGTGGCGGCGGTGACCGGCACGCCCGAGGCCCGGGCCCAGGCCGTGGCCGCGTTGACTGCCGCCAGCGCGGACTACGCGGGCCTGACCATCGACTTTGAGGGCCTGAAGGGGGATACCATAAAGCAGAATTATGTAACCTTTCTAAAAGAGCTGGACGCCGCCCTGCCCCAGGGGAAAACCCTCTATGTCTGCGTCCAGCCCGACACCTGGTACACCGGCTTTGACTACCGGGGCATTGGCGAGGCCGCCGACAAGGTGATCCTCATGGCCCACGACTACCAGTGGACCTCCGTCCCCGACTCCTATGCAGGCACTACCAACACCGACTCCCCCGTCACCCCCTTCGCCAGCGTGTACGAGGCTCTGCGTGATCTTACCGACCCGGCCACCGGCGTGGCCGACCGGAGCAAGCTGGCCCTGCAGATCTCCTTTGGCTCGGCGGGCTTCCACGTGGACGGAGAGGACCGCCTGCTGGAGACCACTATCTACCACCCCGCCCCCTCCACCCTGGCTCTGCGCCTGGCCCAGCCCGACACCCAGGTGGTCTACTCGGAGGAGTTCCGCAATCCCTGCGCCCTCTACACTACCGAGGACGGCAGCCGTTACAAGGTCTGGTACGAGAACGAGCAGAGCGTGCTGGACAAGGTGGCGCTGGCCCGGATGTTCGGCATCACAGGAGTCTCCCTGTGGCGCATCGGCAACATCCCGGCGGACGGTGCCTACGACGTGTGGAGCGCTCTGCTGACCCAGCGCTGACCCGCTTACCATCTACTTAGGAAGTGAAACGGATGACCAACCGCAAGGAACTGCTGCGCGAATTCCTGCTGATGAACCTGGGCACCCTGCTGGTGTCGGTGGGGGTCTACTTTTTCAAATTTCCCAACCATTTTTCCATGGGCGGCGTGTCCGGCCTGGCGGTGCTGCTGGGAAAGCTGCTGCCCCAGCTCTCCCCCTCTACCTTCAACACCATCATCAATGTGCTCTTTTTGGTGCTGGGCTTTGTAATGCTCAACAGGGGCTTCGGCGCCCGGACGGTCTACTGTTCCATTCTCTCCGCCGGGCTCATTCAGCTCTTTGAGTGGGCGTTTCCCATGGACCGTCCTCTCACCGACCAGCTCATGCTGGAGCTGTTCTTCGCGGTGATCCTCCCCGCCCTGGGCTCCGCCATCCTTTTCAACATAGACGCCTCCTCCGGCGGCACCGATATCGCCGCCATGATTCTCAAAAAATACACCGGCCTGGACGTAGGGCGTGCCCTGCTCCTCTCCGACGTGGTCATCGCGGCGGCCGCCCTCTTTGTCTTTGACATCACGGCGGGACTGTGCTCCCTGCTGGGCCTGGCCCTCAAGTCAGTGTTGGTGGACAGCGCCATTGAGTCCTTCAACCGGCGCAAGGCCTTTTTCGTCATCTCCTACGACCCGGAGCATGTGTGCGACTATATTACCCATACCCTGGGCCGGGGCGCCACCGTATGGCAGGCCCAGGGCGCCTATACCCACGCGGAGCACCACGTGGTGCTCACCGTCCTCACCAGGGGACAGGCCGTGCTTCTGCGCCGCTACCTGAAAAAGATTGATCCCCACGCCTTTCTGATTGTAGCCAACTCCAGTGAAATCTTTGGAAAGGGCTTCTTACAGCCCTGATTCTCCGCCCGCCCGGACCTAAATGCCGGGCGGGCTTTTTTGCTGTGCAGGAGCAGAGCAAAATTAGCCCTGTGCCGCTTAACAGCGGCACGGCCATGGGATGACAGCGCGTGGGTTGGTACGGCCCACATGCGCAAACACTTCATGCGCCTGAGCCTTTGCGTCGTTTCGCGGTACGCCCTGTGCGCACGAAGCTTTCTGTCATTTTGGAAAATATTTCCCAATCGACGGCATTCGGCTTTTTTTGCGCCAAAATATGGTAATATATGGTTAGTCAATATTCTACCGCAAAGGAGGCTTTCCGATGTCCTTACTGCGTCGAAAAGGACTGTTTGAGAGCACCAAAGTGCTGTTTCTCCCCATTGCCGCCATTTCCCCCAATCCGGACCAGCCCCGCACCTGCTTTTCCCGGGAGGGCCTGGAGGAGCTGGCCGCCAGCATTCAGGAGCTCGGCGTACTCCAGCCCCTGTCCGTCCGCCGGTCCAAGAACGGCGGCTACGAGCTGATTTCCGGGGAGCGCCGCCTGCGGGCCTCCCGCATGGCCGGTCTCACCGAGGTGCCCTGCATTCTGGTCAGCGTGGACAGCCAGGGCTCTTCTTTGCTGGCCCTGGTGGAGAACCTTCAGCGGCGGGATCTCAACTTTGTGGAGGAGGCCACCGCGCTGGCCAAGCTGATCGAGACCTACCATCTGTCTCAGGAGGAGGCGGCCCGCCGCATCGGCAAGTCCCAGTCGGCGGTGGCCAACAAGCTGCGCCTGCTCCGCCTCCCGCCTGATGTCCTCACTCTGCTGCGGGAGCGCGGCTGCACCGAGCGCCACGCCCGGGCGCTGCTCCGCTTGGAGGAGCTGGAGCTCCAGCGCACGGCCGCCCGGCATGTGGTAGAGCAGGGGCTTACTGTGGCCCGGACGGAGGAGTATGTGGAAGCCCTGCTTCATCCGGCAGACAAGCCCGCCCGCAAAAAACCAACCTTTGTAATTAAGGATGTGCGGCTGTTTCTCAACACCGTGACTCGGGGACTGTCCATGATGAAGAGCGCGGGCGTACAGGCCAACTGCAAGCGCCAGGAGACGGAGGACTCCATCTTGCTGACCATCACTATTCCCAAGTAGAGGCGCGCCGTACGCCGAGGCCATGGCGGTTTTCCTGAAAGGATGGGGCTGTTTCACGTGAAACAGCCCCATCCTCTTTTTTTCCTGTTTCACGTGAAACAGCGCGAATTTCAGTTGAATTACGTCTACCGCCGCTATATAATAGAACCTGACCCTTTGCAACGACCCAAAAAGGCAGGTGTGCTATGGCAAAGACCATTGCGATTGTGAATCAAAAGGGCGGCGTGGGAAAGACTACCACCTGTGTCAACCTGGCGGCGGCTCTGAAAAACCAGGGCTGCCGGGTGCTGGTGTGCGATTTTGACCCCCAGGCCAACACCACTTCCGGCTTCGGCGTAGACAAGACCACCTCGCCCAACATCTATGACGTGCTTCTCAACGGGACGGAGACCGCCAAGGCCATCTCCTCCACCTCCTACGGCGATGTGCTCCCCTCCAACAAGGCGCTGGCGGGGGCCACCATTGAGATGATCGCCCTGGAGCAGCGGGAGTACCGGCTGAAAAACGCCTTGGAGCAGGTGGCGGAACACTATGACTACATCTTCATTGACTGTCCCCCCTCTCTGGAACTGCTGACCCTGAACGCCCTGTGCGCAGCGGATACCGTGCTGGTACCGGTGCAATGTGAGTACTACGCCCTGGAGGGGCTCAGCGACCTTCTCTCCACCATTCGCATTGTCAAGCGATCCCTCAACCCCAAAATTGCCCTGGAGGGGGTGGTACTCACCATGTACGACGGCCGTACCAATCTCTCCATGCAGGTGGCGGAGGAGGTCAAACGCCACTTCCCCGGCCAGGTGTACGCCACGGTGATCCCCCGTAACGTCCGCCTGTCCGAGGCTCCCAGCTTTGGCAAGCCGGTGTCCGCCTATGACGCCCTCTCCCGGGGCGCGGAGGCCTACGATGCCCTGGCCCAGGAGCTGCTGGAGCACAATCAATACGCCGTCACCCGTGTGGAAAGGAAGGATTGACCTATGGCATTGGAACGCGGCCTGGGCAAGGGCCTGGGCGCACTGCTGGGGGACGCTGCCCTCCAGTCCCAGGAGGGGGGCTCCCTCTCCCTCCCCATCTCCCAGGTGGAACCGGGGCTCAAGCAGCCCCGGAAGCGGTTTGACGAGGAAAGCCTTCAGGATTTGGCCGACTCCATCCGCATCCACGGGATCATTCAACCCCTCACCGTCCGCCGGCTCTCGTCGGGCTATTACCAGATCATCGCCGGGGAGCGCCGCTGGCGGGCCGCCAAGCTGGCGGGCCTGAGCGAAATCCCCGCCGTCATCATCGAGGCCGACGACCGCAAGGTGATGGAGCTCGGCCTCATTGAGAACCTCCAACGGGAGGATCTAAACCCAATTGAAGAGGCCAACGGCTACAAGGTGCTCATGAGCGAATACGGTCTCACCCAGGAGGAGGTGGCCCAGCGGGTGGGCAAGTCCCGCCCCGCCGTTGCCAACGCCCTGCGGCTGCTGACCCTTCCCGACCCGGTACACCTGCTGCTGGAGGAGGGCAAGCTCTCCGCCGGCCACGCCAGGGCCATCCTGGCCGTGCCCAGCGGGGAGCTGCAGAAAAAGCTGGCGCAGAAGGTCATCGCGGAGGAGCTCTCCGTCCGGCAGACCGAAGCCCTGGCCAAGCGGCTGGCCGCGGAACCCAGAGAAGCTGCGGAGCCCAAGTCCGCCGCCGGCCCTGACCTGTCCATCTATCTGCGGGAGGCGGAAAAGACCCTGGCCACCCGCTTCGGCCGCAAGGTTCACATCATCAACGGCCGGAAAAAGGGAAAAATCGAGCTGGAATACTACAATCCAGAGGATTTGAACACTCTGCTGGAGCTGCTGGAGCAGCTTCCCTCCGCCGGGAAAGGAGGGGGTTCCCTTTGAGCACCGATTCCGACAAGCAGGAGCGCAGCCGCCTCCAGCACGAGGCGGAGCATGAGCGGCCGCACAAGCGCAGCTCGGTGCTGCTCTACCTGGTCATCCTCTTTGCAGCGGCTTTTCTCCTGCTGCTGATGTCCTACTTTATGCAGCAGCGGGCCAACCAGGAGGCCATGGACAAGCTGGAGCAGACCTCCGACTCGGCCACCCAGTCCCTGGAAAACATTCTCCAGGAAAACGAAACCCTCAAGGTGGAAAACGAGGCCCTGAGCCAGCAGGTGGCCCAGCTCCAGGAGGCGCTGGAGGACGCAGAAAGTGCCTCCGACGACGAAGCCGCCCTGGTGCAGCTGGAGGCGCTCTGCTATTTGAACCAAATTCGCGCCCTATACAACGACGGGCGCTACTCCGATGCCCGGGATGCGGCGGCCGCCGCCGAGGCCGCTCTGGCTGGAGCGGGCGGCATGGAGGGGGTACTGGGTACGGTGGCCGATGGTCTCACCGACCAGCAGCGACAGGACTACAACCCCCTGGAGGCCTACCAGTCTCTCATGGAGTGGCTGGGCTGATTGTTTCACGTGAAACGGCGTCGGGACAAAGTCCGCTCCATTTCATCCGGCGCACAGCGCCGGATAGCCATTGCACTCCCTTGTCCCTCCGCTTCCCCACGCGACCCGCTTCTCTGGGCTCCCGTGGGGGCCCCATCTGCACAAAGTCCGCTCCATTTCATCCGGCACACAGCGCCGGATAGCCATTCCGCTCCCTTGCCCCTCCGCTTCCCCACGCGACCCGCTCCGCACTTTTCTCTCCCCTGTAGGGGCGGCCTTTATGGCCGCCCGTGGGCGACCACAAGGGTCGCCCCTACGGGTTTATCTCACACCACTTTATTGAAGGAGAATCAACCATGCTGGACATTAAATTCATCCGGGAAAATCCCGACGCCGTGAAGGAGAACATCAAAAAAAAGTTTCAAGAACAGAAGCTCCCCCTGGTGGATCAGGTGCTGGAGCTGGACGCAGAGAACCGCCGCACCATCCAGGAGGCCCAGGAACTGCGCACCGCCCGCAACGCCAAGAGCAAGCAGGTGGGCGTACTGATGGGGCAGTCCAAGAAGGACCCCTCCAAGCTGGCGGAGGCCGAGGCGCTGAAGGCCGAGGTCAAGGCCGACGCCGACCGGCTGGCCTTCCTGGAGGGCCGGGAGACCGAGCTGGCCGAGCAGCTCCGCCACATCCTGCTCCAGATTCCCAACATCATCGACCCCTCCGTGCCCATCGGCCCCGACGACTCCTGCAACGTAGAGGTACAGCGCTTCGGCGAGGCGACAGTTCCCGGCTTTGAAATCCCCTACCACACCCAAATCATGGAGTCCTTCGACGGCATTGACATGGACGCCGCCGGCCGGGTATCCGGCGCGGGCTTCTACTACCTGATGGGCGACATCGCCCGCCTCCACGAGGCGGTGCTGGCCTACGCCCGCGACTTCATGATCGACAAGGGCTTCACCTTCTGCATCCCCCCCTTCATGATCCACGGCAACGTGGTGGAGGGCGTCATGAGCCAGACCGAGATGGACGCCATGATGTATAAGATTGAGGGAGAGGATCTCTACCTTATCGGCACCTCCGAGCACTCCATGATCGGCAAGTTTATCGACCAGATCATCCCCGAAGACAAGCTGCCCCAGACCCTCACCTCCTACTCCCCCTGCTTCCGCAAGGAGAAGGGCGCCCACGGCATCGAGGAGCGGGGCGTCTACCGCATCCACCAGTTCGAGAAGCAGGAGATGGTGGTGGTGTGCAGGCCCGAGGAGTCCATGGACTGGTACGAGAAGATGTGGCGCTGGTCAGTGGAGCTGTTCCGCTCTCTGGACATCCCTGTGCGCCAGCTGGAGTGCTGCTCCGGCGATCTGGCCGATCTCAAGGTCAAGTCCTGCGACATCGAGGCGTGGAGCCCCCGCCAGCAGAAGTACTTCGAGGTGTGCTCCTGCTCCAACCTGGGCGACGCCCAGGCCCGCCGCCTCAAGATGCGGGTCAAGGGGGAGAACGGCACCTACCTGCCCCACACCCTGAACAACACTGTGGTCGCCCCGCCCCGGATGCTCATTGCTTTCCTGGAGAATAACCTCCAGGCGGACGGCACTGTGAAGATCCCCGCCGTCCTCCAGCCCTACATGGGCGGCACCCAGATGCTGACCCCCAAGCAGTGACCCCAGCTCTTCTCTCCGGCTATATCGCGTGTCCGTGCCCCAATGGGGGCGATGACTGCCTTTAAAATTTCGTTTTGTAATTTTTTCAAGGAATATAACGTTTTGTTTTACCCGTCTCCAGCGGACAGCGCATCCCCGCCCCTGGCTTTGGATCATTTTCGCCCCTGGAAATCGCTCCAGAACGGTCTGCACCCGGAAACCCTTGCGCCGCAAGGGTTTCCGGGTGCAAAGAGGCAGAGGCTTTCCCCCTCTCCCCCGCCCTCTCCGGCTGCTCCCT
>OMGP01001365.1_pt1 | contig 20271 bp, 20 predicted proteins | sample 1646091 | NCBI WGS metagenome assembly OMGP01 (sample SAMN05578580, study PRJEB25193) | human gut metagenome | biome: Human Microbiome; feature: human-associated habitat; material: feces | host: Homo sapiens | place: USA:Birmingham | reverse complement strand
AGATAGATATGCGGCTGAAGGAATATTTCGCCGATCATGACGTAATGCTTCGTTATGATTTTCAGGAAGTATGCTGCATGACACGGACTACGGCGAACCGTCATCTCCGGCGATTACTGGAAGAAGGTAAATTGAAAAATATCGGCAAACGTATGCAGCCGATTTATGTGGCTGCAGCGGGTTATTACGGGGTATCTCGGGATGTGCTCCGGCGGTAGATGGAAACGATTTGAGTAAGCGTCGATTTGAAGTGTGTCGGTGAAAGTGGTGAAAGCGTGATAGAAGGGCTTTTGCATGGTCGCTTTCACCCGCATTCCTGCTTAGAATAGAGGTTTCAGGAAGAAGGTGAAAGCGGTGAAGGATGTAGTCATTTCGTATGATAATATAGGGCTTTTTTGTTTTTCAGTGAAAATATAGAGGTCGATTAATGATGTAAATATACTTTTTTCTTATATTTGTGATTCAAGAGCACAAGATAAAGAGAATGATGAAACAGTCTATTTATTCTTTTAAACAATTACTGTCGGGAGGCTTGCTTTGTTGCGCGATTCTGTTGGCTGTTTATATATTTCAGGCGTTTTTCCCTGAAATGTATGTTGATGCGTTTTCATCTTCTATACATCTATTGATGTGGCTGACACTCTTTGTGGGGGCATTACTATGGACATTCCGTGTAAAAGGAGAACGTATCGGTATTTCTGAAGTAATAGACTGGCAGTTTATAGCCGCTTTTGTTTTGATTACGGCAGATCAGATTTATATCATCATGCCGAAAGAAATTCATTTGGATATAGCGCCTGTATTGTCGGGATATACTATTCCTGTATTGGTTGTCGTTGGTGTAATGGTAGCCGGCACGATTAAAGTCTCCATTGCATTGTATCAAAAATTGGCTGACGAACGTCGACAAACTATTCTTCAAGCTCAAAAAATACAACAATTAATGGATGATCCTCCAACAGAACAGAAAGGCGTTTCTTTTCTTCGTATGCTTATTGAGAATCGCTCTATCGCTCAATTATCTGTTAAAGATTATCTTTTATTAGTAGAGGGGTGCCATCTGATTGATCCTGATTTATTTGCTTGGTTGAGAAGGCAAGGTTGTCAACTCACACCGCGAGATATTGTATTATGTGTGCTTATTCGAATGTGTAAAACGAAAGGGGAAATTTTATCTATATTTTGCATTAGTGATGGCACTTATCGTACAATGAAGTCCCGTGTTCGAAAGCGTTTGGGGATTGGAGAGGAGGATTTGGAAAATTTTTTGCAGAACGAATTAAAATAATAATTTTTGTAGGGTACCGACCAATCGTATAAACGTGTCAATAATCGTCAAACTCCCACCCATGATCATATAGTAAAACCATACTCGTTTATTAGAATATGGTTCTTGTGGAAATAGGCTGATAGCTCCTGCCACAAATGTTGTTCGTGCAAGGAGCTCAAAGAAAATAATTAGAAAATCTTGAAATGTATAGTTTATGTTGTCAATAAAGCGATCTAAATAACACATTGCAATACTGGCAATCCACATTACATTATATAGAAATATATATATAATTATTCTTTTATACATTCTTCGTATTCTTTATCAGCTGCTCTTTGATTTCTTCTGTAGTTGGCTAATGCTTGTGTATAACAATAAGTAGTTGGAGATTCAGCTTTGCATTTGGCTATGGCATTATTATAATCTGTTTCAGCTTGTTCGTATGCTGCTTGTCTCAATTCTTCACATTTACTGTTTCCATTTCCTTCTTTGCGTGTTTTTAATATCTTTCTTTTTGCTAGCCCACGACTTTTGGCATATTGCCTGAATAATGACAACCGTTCCTCTTCACTCAATCTTAAGAATACTGTATGCTCAAGCAAGCCTTTTTTAGCTTCATCCATTTGTCGGAGTTCTTCTTCCAGATTCGCTTTTTTGATGAAATCTTCCATATACTCATCATCATTCAGACTTTCCATGAGTTTGTCATATTCTTCGTCACTTAGTTTTGAAGTATAAGCACTGAACTTGTCCGCTAATTGCTCACTACATCTTTCAAATTCATAAAACTCGTCTGAATTGGCAACGGAATCTATCAATACATTTCCTGTATTCCAAGTTTGAGAGACCAAGCTGCGTGTTTTAGCAATTGAGTTTACTTCTGTTGCTGTCTCATTTGTATAGTTGTATTCATCGGTGCTACAACTATAAATAAGGAATGTGGTCAATAATATTCCAAACAGTGTAATTATGTATATACTACTCTGTTTTTTGTTCTTGCTTTTCATGTCTTGTTTATAATTTAAATTAGGAAAAACAAAGAAAGGGATTTTACAGCAATTAGATGGAATGTTTTGTTCAAAAAATGAAATAATTTGCTCAAATAGTTGTTTGATGACTATAATAACTCATATATTAATGTTACAATTTAGATATAAAATGACTTTTTTAGGGCTCTATATGCCCGATAAATGCCTATATGACAGGGATAGGAGTGTAACGCTCTCTTGAATGGCATTTGTTATGCTCGTATCTTTGTGTAAAAATAATATTATGAAAGCAATGACAAAGCTGATTCCTATTATTTGCCTTTTTGTTATTATAGGCGGTTCTCTTTTATATTCTTGTTCACAAGAGAAGAAAAAGGAGACTGCTATTGTACTTCCGTTGGAGGCAGCTTTGTCACAGGCTGGAGAAAATCGTGTTGAACTTGAGAAAGTATTACATCGTTATCAATCCAATCCATCGGATAGCTTGAAATATAAGGCAGCTCGTTTCCTGATAGAGAATATGCCATCTTATACCTATTATAAAGGTAAGCTGCTGGAACAATACCTCACCTTTTTTACTCTCTTGCAAGAAGCACGAAGTAAAAAGGTATATCCACAAGCAATGATAGATTCTATCAGAAGGATGTATGGACCATTCTCTTTAGATTCTTTGCAATATTGCAAAGACGTTGTGACAGTCGATTCTGCTTATTTATGTAATAACATCGACTGGGCATTTAAAGTTTGGCAGGAACAGCCTTGGGGGAAGAATGTATCTTTTGCTGATTTTTGCGAGTATATTCTTCCTTATCGTATTGGTGATGAAACATTAAGCTATTGGCGTGAGGATATTTATCGAAAGTATAATCCTTTGCTTGATTCATTGCGTGCTTCCACGGTTCTTGATATAGAAGATCCGCTTGTTGCCGCCCGCTGTTTGTGCGATTCTCTTCGTAAACGTAGCCGCTTTTTTACAACTACGGTTCCGCAAGGACTTCCTCATGTAGGGCCGGAGATTGCCCAAAGCGTTTCGGGCAGTTGTCGTGAACTTTCCGATTATGTCGTTTATGTTTGTCGTGCGTTGGGAATTCCTTGTGCCATAGATTTTATGCCTCTTCATGGAGGTGGAAATGATGGGCATCAGTGGGTGTCGTTCACAGATAAATATGGTACGCTTTATTTTCAGGAGTATCCGGATAAGATAAAAGAAGTCCGTAAGGATAAGATGTGTGGAGCTTCGAAAATAAAGGTTTATCGGAATACGTTCAGTCTTAATCGTATTATGCAGGCAGAAATGCAACGCTTGGATACGGCTGTTGTTCCTTTCTTCCGAGATCCGCACATCGTTGATGTGACAGCCGATTACGCAAAGACATACAAAAAGAAACTGGAGATTCCTGAATCTATGCTTTATGCAGGAAAGCCCCGTTCGCGTATTGCTTATCTTTGTGGCAGTAGCCGCATGGATTGGGAGCCTGTGGCATGGGCGGAGTTTGATGGTAAACATCTTGTTTTCAGCGATGTCCAGATAGAACCCGTCATGCGGATAGCAACTTACGAACGGGGAAGACTTCGTTACTGGACTGATCCTTTTGAAATAACTGTTTCCGGTGAGTTTCATGTTTTTACTCCGTCAGATAGTGTTCAGGATGTAACGCTGTTTGCTAAATATCCTTTGTGGCAAGATGAGAAGTATCAAAAACGTATGATAGGAGGTGTTTTTGAAGGAAGCAATGATCCGGATTTTCGTCAGAAAGAGGTGCTTTTCCTGATAGAAAAGCAACCCGAACGGTTGCGGACAATGGCGTATTCCCGTTCTTTGACGCCTTTTCGGTATGTCCGCTATATAGGACCGGAAAAGGGACATTGTAATGTGGCGGAAATAGAGTTTTATGAAGCGGGTGGACTGTTGCCATTAAGCGGTAGAGCTATAGGCACTCCCGGTTGCTATCAACAGGATGGCTCGCACGAATATACAAATGCGTTTGACGGTAATACTGAAACATCTTTTGATTACACGGAACCCTATGGCGGCTGGACAGGGTTAGACCTAGGCACGCCAAAGGTGATAGATAAGATAATTTATACGCCTGCCAACCGGGATAATTATGTTCGGTCGTTGGATGACTATGAATTGTCTTATTGTACAAAGAGAGGGTGGAGGACATTAGGACAGCAAACGGCGATGTTAGATTCGCTGGTTTACAGGAGGGTTCCTAAAGGAGCGTTGCTGCTGTTGCAGAATCATACACGCGGGAATCAGGAACGAATTTTTGTGTATGAGGGTGGAAAGCAAGTGTGGAAATGAAGAGTTTTTATGATTGGATGTAATATATTTAACAATTTAATGTTCTATTATGGGTAGAAAAAATATTCGTACAGGAGTGGCATTGGCATGTGTATTATTTATGTCAAGTTGTGGCTTTTCTGCTAAATTAGCAAAGAATCATGATGAAATGAAGAGTGATTCAAGAATATCGGATTATCTCAACATCAGTAAAAGAGAACGTGCATTAGTTGATTCTATTGTAGCATTGAATGAATATGCTGTATTTCTTGATTCATTCCAGAAATATTTGACAAAAAAGAATGCTATGCGTAAGGGCGAAGATGTGGAACAAACGAAAGAGTTTGCGGAATATTCGGCAGCGTGTTCTAAAATATTCAGGATTATTGATAAGTTGAAATTAAGTAAAGATGCGTCTATCGCTGTGTTTGAGAATGTGTATAGAGTTGCTAATAATAAATAAATTGAATCGTTATGAAATTATTTAAAAGTGTTTTTGGAGCTATTTTGGTAGTATCATTTTTGCAGATTGGTTATAGTTGTTCTTCTGATTTTCATCGTTTTAATGATGAGTTGGATGAAATTAAAGTAGATGGAGCAACAACAAGGGGAATGGCTGGTCATCGTATGTCTCTTGTAGACTCAGTAGCGGAGACTGATGAGTTTGTGGAATATCTGATAGCTCTCAATTCTTTGTATAAAAAATCTGATGAATATTTTTCTAAATTGAGCAAACAAGAAATTGAGATGTTAGAGTCTACAGCAAAATTGAATAATGTTGAAGACGTAGATGCGGGAATAGGTTATTCAGACCTTTATCAAGCTTTAAAAAGCGAGATGGACATGGTGGTGAGAACAGCGAGAATTTTGCATGAAAAAACTGATTACTTAAGATTGAATGATGATGAATTGAACACTTTATTTAGGGATCAGACTCTTACTTCAAGGCGGGTGATTAAGAAGAGTAGAAGTTCTGAAAATGATCGAATACAAAAATGTGCAGCAGAAAGACAAGAGAGGTATGAACAAGCAGAGCTAGAAGCTAGTAGGGCTATGGGAGAATGTGCGCTATTGAAAGATGATTGGGAATATATGCAATGTATGGGAGATGCGATAGTTGCTCGTAATGCAAAGTGGGCTCGGGCTGATGAATTATATGAAGATTGTATAAAATCGTAATGCGCCCAAATGATAGACTGGTAATCAATAGGGGTAAATTGGTTTGTTGTTGACGTTTGTAAGAGTATTATTTGATACTCATACAAACACAATGATGCTGATTAGGTCTTTTTATATTTAGAATTAGGGTGCCGTGATCAAGAATAATGGTTATTTGCAAATTCTATACAGGAGTGAATGAAACAATAAATGTGGATAAGGAGAATGTGAAAAGAAGTGTTTTTTTATTCCTTCTGGGAATAATATTGTTTGTTTGCCAGACAAAAGCATCTACAATAAACGATGTGTCTGCTGTAGAGACAGAAATGATAAACTTTTTCCGTTCTACATTACAGCGTAACTACGGCAGTTCTGATGGAAAAGCAGTAAAGTTGATGATGGATGCTCTTCTACATTATAAATTTCATTATATTATTGATGTGGATAAGGAGGCTTTGAAAGCTATTAATGACAAACTTTATCCGGACATGTTTGGTAACTATTTTGTAGAGACTAATGAGCATCCGATTGATTCGCTTCATACGAATTGGAAACGGTACGATCCTTATCATATTATTTGTGGCTATGAATTCAAAAAACAACTGAATGGAGAAACTTATTATCAGAAGGAACTGTCTCAGGCTACATCTCCTTTATTTAAAGAAATATGCAATGCGTATGAAGCAACCGGCAGTTTACCTTTTACTGTCGTTTTGGGAAAGTTCCGAGCCAACAACCATCAATGTTTGGATGCTTTTGAAACGGATAGGGATGTTCAGATGCTTTTCGCTTTCTTCTTTTGGCGTTATTTATGTTATTGCGTGAATATTGATTTTATGACAGGAAAGGATAAAACGAAGTTATATATAGATATGAGAAGATAAGAAGTATAAGTTTAATTTCATCAATAGACGGTGATAAATCATTTTTTATAATATGAACAGACAGAAAATTTATTTGGCAATAGTCTTGGCATTGATATTCATGTCAAGTTGTGGCTCTTCTGCTAAGTTAGCAAAGAATCATGATGAAATGAAGAGTGATCCAAGAATATGGGATTATCTTAACGTCAGTGATAGAGAACGTACATTGGTTGATTCTATTGTAGCATTGGATGAATATGCTGTATTTCTTGATTCATACAAAAAGTATCGGACAAAGAAGAATACTATGCGTGAGGGCGAAGATGTGGAACAAACGAAAGAGTTTGCGGAATATTCGGCAGCGTGTTCTAAAATATTCAGGATTATTGATAAGTTGAAATTAAGTAAAGATGCGTCTATCGCTGTGTTTGAGAATGTGTATAGAGCTGCTAATAATAAATTGAATTAATAAAGAATATGATCCGGGAAGATAAAACGTCAACTAAAAAGATGCTGTCGACCAAGAATAACATTTATATAGGGTTGTGTATCTTATATATATTGTTATCAATGATAAACAGGAAATATTCAATAGGAGATATAACACTGCATATCGTTTATCTTTCAACTTGGTTTTTTCTTTTATTGTGGGAAGTAGTAGATGTACTTATAAATAAAAAGAAAGATTTTGGTTGCATAGTTATAATTTCAATTGTGCTGGTTACGTCCATCGCAAATATGTTGAGGTAAAAAATAATATATTATTATGCGAACCGTTTTATTTCTAGTTAGTATCGTTTTTAATATAGTTGGTATAGCGACTGCTAACGAAGCATTCAACCGTTGTGATACTTTTCCATCTGCGCAAATGGATTTGTTTACTTATGGAAGTTCGTCTATTGTAACAAGTGAGATGAATTTTAGAAATCTGTTTCGGAATTTTCCCATTTATGTAGATAATGCTAATGAAATAAAACTGCTATATTATCACTATGTGGGAACGATTAAAAACAAGAAGCAAATAAAAAGCTATGTGAAGAGAAATTTTCCACCATATGTTCCCAATTGGGGAGTAGCTGGAAGTCAAGGAGGAAATTCTGATATTGGTGAATTCTCTACTTGGCGTTTCACAATTGAACAAGATCCTTTTCAAACAATAGGCAAAGACATTGTCAGTAAGATGATGCGGGAGGTTAAAATAGGCTATGAAGTATGGGAGGTTGTGTTTAAATTGTGGGATACGACTTACCATTATTATATGTTTGTGGATGCTAAAACGCAAGCAATTGTGAAGTGGGGGAATATTTTTGGAGCCAATATACCACAAAGCCATATTGATTTCATAAACAGGAAATACAAACGAGATACCAAAAAGCATATTGAGGTTGTTCCGATTCTTCATCATCAATAACGGAAAAATATGATAGGATATGAAATAGCTATTAATGATCAGTCACCTGTGGTTGCCACGTCACCTGATGTGACAGTCGTCATGGTGCATAGCAATTGCTCTTTCGGTGATAGTATTTATGTAGGAGGCTTGGATACTTCGAGAAGAATCGCTTGGGTAGATGAAAAACTGAAAGTGGGAGATAGGGTCCGGTTGAAAAAGGTATTGGAGGATGAGAACTTGATTTAATATTAGGATAGAAATGATAAGACTCTTTCATATTTTGTTTGCCGCAGCATGTATAGGCAGTATGTTTGTATATTCCCACCAATTTACAGACGCATATATTGTGCCTAAATGGTGCTGGGTTTTGTTCGTGCTGTTATGGATGCTGGTATGTGCTGCAATTCTGGCATTGCAACGTAAATCTGTATTGGCAGACACGGTGATATGGGGAAGTATCATTGTTTTCAGTTGTTGGTTGCAGGCTGTTTATGGAATATTGCAATACGTAGGTTTATTTTCTTCTCATGCAACCTTTCGTGTGACCGGTAGTTTTGATAATCCGGCTGGATTTGCTGCTTGCCTTTGTGCAGGATTGCCTTTTGTCGTTTTTTTGATAATACATAGGAATAAATACATTCGGTACGCCGGATGGCTGGCGGGGGGAGTGATAGTGTTGGCCATATTTTTATCTCATTCGCGATCCGGTATGGTAAGTATCGCTGCGGTATGTGTCATGTTTTTGTGTGGAAGATTCGTTCATGGAAGATTGTGGAGATATTTACTATCGGTATCTATGATAGGATTGTTAATAATCGGCTCCTATTGGTTGAAAAAAGATTCGGCAGATGGTCGGCTGTTGATTTGGCGGTGTGGCTTGGAAATGGTGAAAGATGCTCCTTGGACGGGACATGGCCTCGGAAGTTTCGAGGCTAAATATATGGACTATCAGGCGGACTACTTCAAAGAATATGGTTCGCAAAATCGTTATGCGATGTTAGCGGATAATGTAAAGCAGCCTTTCAATGAATATTTGGGAGTTCTGATTAATTTCGGTATTGTTGGATGGGCTTTACTTTTGGGTATTGTGGGGGCGCTTGTGTATTGTTATAGGCAAAATCCTACACAGGAAAAGAAAATAGCTCTTTATATTTTGCTATCAATAGGCGTATTCTCTTTCTTTTCCTATCCGTTTATGTATCCTTTTACGTGGATGGTGACGTTTCTTGCCGTTCTCATGTTGACTGCTGATTATTTGAAGCGGATAAAGATAAGTACATGGGGCAGGAATATAATGTATACAGCAACGATGATGTGTTTCTTCTGGGGACTGGTTAGGCTGGGCGCACGTACACAGTCGGAACGCAGTTGGCAGGAGGTTTCGGAGTTAGCTCTTTGTCATTCGTATGATGAGGCGCTTCCGTACTATGTGAGTCTGAAACATCGGTTCAAAGATAATCCTTATTTCCTGTATAATTATGCTGCTGTTTTCACGGAAGCCAAAGAATACGAGAAGGCTTTAAAAGTAGCGTTGGAGTGTCGCAAGTATTGGGCAGATTATGATCTTGAATTATTATTGGGTGATATTTATATAGAAAAAAAGGATTATAAACAGGCTGAAGAATACTATATGAGTGCCTCGTATATGTGCCCTAGTCGTTTTTTGCCTCTTTATCAATTGTATGAACTGTATAAATGCATAGGTAATACAGAGAAGGCTTCGGAATTGGCAAAGATACTTCTGGAAAAGCCTGCAAAAGTAAATTCAATGTTAATCAAACGGATAAAATATCAACTCAAAAAGGAGTGTGAACTTTTAATATTATGAATATAATATGTAATTATGCGACATTCATAATGTTTTTCCTTAATGTATACCTTTATATTTGGAATCCTTTGGAGAAACATTATGATTTAATTAAAATAGTGTTTGGTTGGGTTATTGCTTTGTTTGTATTTAATTATTTGTTTCGGCATAGCAAAATAGAAAGGATAGGATATGTTATATCTATAATGCTTCTTGCCTTAGCTTATTTTGTGATTCCAATATAGGATCTGTTTGTTTATAGTAGTTCTCCTTATGGCTCGTTTAAAGTGCTTTAGTTACTATATGTCGAGATATTTTCTATCAAGAATGAGAACAATTGAGCAGATATGTATCTCTCTGTATCCATAGCAGTCGTTATTAACTGCAAAACTGTAAATTGAAAGTTAGTTAGGACTAAGTGCCTGACAATATATTATTTGTAACAAAAAACAATTATGAGAAAGTATATCCTTTATTCGTTAGCTATCCTGTTGGCAGCTTGTTCGAAAAGTGTTCCTTATTCTGACGAAACCATTAAAAATGATCTGCGTGTACCTGCTTATCCGCTGCTGATGCTCCACCCGCATCTGCGTTTATGGTCGACAACAGATCAGCTGACAGAGAAGAATATGATTTTTACTAATGGGAAAAATCTTCCTTTTGTCGGTTTCCTGCGGGTGGATGGAACGATGTATCGCTTTATGGGTAGACGTGAACTACCTATGCAAGCCATTGCAACAATGGCATACGATTATGAAAGCTGGGAAGGAAAGTTTACTTCTCTTAGACCGGATGAAGGCTGGGAACAACCGGATTTTAATGATCAATATTGGCAGGTAAGTGAAGGGGCATTCGGTACACGCGACAGACGTGAAACGAGAACGCCGTGGCTTTCAACTGATATCTGGGTGCGGAGGGAAATCGTGGATATTGATCCATATTTGCTTGAGAACAAGAAAATTTATTTGCGTTATTCGTATGATGACATACTTCAATTATATATTAACGGAAAACTAGTCGTGAGTGCAGACCATGCAGCGGCAAATTTAAAAGTTGAGCTGCCGGATTCTATCTTGAATACAATGAAGGAAGGGAAAGCCCTTATTGCAGCTCATTGTGAGAATAAAACAGGTAGTGCATTGATTGATTTCGGCTTATTTGCAGAGGAGCTGGGAATATTGGTAGAAGGCATAGCTCCTGTTTCTAATGAGAAGGAATGGATTGGGAAATATACAACGGAACAACCGGAAGAGGGTTGGGAAATGGCTGCTTTCAATGATAGCACATGGGCACAAGGAAGCGCTGCTTTTGGCACGGAAGGCGGACCGAGTGTTGGTACTCCCTGGAATACCAATAGGCTATGGATTAGGAGGGAAGTCTCATTCGATCCTTCTTTAGTGAAAAACAGACAACTTTTTGTGCGTTATTCGTATAATGACGGTATGCAGCTGCTTATTAATGGAAAGGAGCTTGTTCGTACAGGAACGAAGGCACGCAACGATGTGAAAGTGCAGATCCCGGATTCTATCTTGGAAACAATGAAAGATGGAAAAGCCTTGTTTGCTGCCCGTTGTGTGAATTGGGGAGGTACTTCCTTTGCAGATTTCGGGTTGTATGGTGAGCTAAAGGAAGCCGGGCAAAAATCAGTGGATGTGCAGGCTACCCAAACACATTATATTTTTGCTTGTGGAGATGTGGAATTGAAACTGACGTTTACGGCTCCTTATTTATTGGATGATTTGGAACTGTTAAGTCGCCCGGTCAATTATATTTCTTATCAGGCTAAAGCCTTGGACGGTAAGGAGCATGATGTCGCTATTTATTTTGAAATGGATCCTCATAAAGCCTTTCGTGCCGGGCAGTCTACGGAGATGTATGAAAAAGACGGTTGGGTGATGATGAAGACCGGTCGGGAGAATCAGAAGTTATGGGTAGATAAGCTGAAAGATGCTCCGGCCTGGGGGTATTTCTATTTAGGAGCGAAAGAGAATGCTACTTATGCACAAGGGGACGCGGCAGAGATGCGGGCACACTTTATGAAAGAAGGTGATTTGAAAGAAATGCGTCGGTCGAATGAAAAACGTTATGCGGCTATAGCACAGAAGCTGGAAATGAATAGTGAGTTTCCTCAACATCTGATTGTGGCTTTCGATGGATTGTATACAATGGCTTATTTCGGTGAGGACCTACGACCTTATTGGAATAAGGACGGAGATAGAACGATAGAAGGATTATATGAAGACGCGGAAAAAGTATATAAAGAAACAATGGCAAGGTGTTATGCTTTTGACAGGCAATTGATGGAAAATGCTTGCCGTGTCGGTGGTAAAGAGTACGCAGAACTATGTGCTTCGGCATATCGTCAGGCCGTTTCGTCTTTCCAGATGTCTAAGGATTCGAGTGATGAGTTGCTCTATTTTACTACGTTGGTGGGTTCACTGGATATTTATTATGCTGCTTCACCGCTATTTCTTTGTTATAATCCCGATCTGCTGAAAGCAATGTTGAATCCTTTCTTTTATTATAGTGAGAGTGGTAAATGGAATAAGCCTTTTCCGGCTCATGATTTGGGCGGTTATCCGTTTGTAAACGGACAAGCGAAAGGGGGAGATTTACCGGTTGAACATGCCGGAAATATGCTGATTATGGTGGCTGCTATGGCTAAAGCGGAAAAAGATGCATCATACGCAAAGGTTCATTGGGAGACTCTCTCCAAATGGGCGGGGTATTTGGTGGAGAACGGGGTTGATACCGGTAAACAGATTGATACCGATAGCTTTGCCGGCCGCTATTCTCATAATGCTAATTTGTCTGCCAAAGGAATTTTAGGTATTGCATCGTATGCTCTTCTGGCAAAAATGCTAGGTAAGCAGGAAGATGCGGAAAAATATTTGGCAGCAGCAAAAAGAATGGCTGAAGAATGGGAGAAACTGGCATCAGATGGAGATCATTATCGTTTGGCTTTTGATCAGACGGATAGCTGGGGGCAAAAATATAACTTGATTTGGGATAAACTTCTTGACCTTCATGTTTTTCCGGATAGAGTCGTAGAATTGGAGACTGTTTTTTATAGGACTAAATCGAATACTTACGGTTGTCCGTTGCATAGTAAAACTGATTATGCGAAAGCTGATTGGACTGTATGGGCGGCTGCATTGCAAAATGACCGGCTTATGTTTCGTGAGTTTATTCTTCCGCTTTATAATTATATGAATGAAAACAAATGGCGTGTACCAATGGCAGACACTTATAATGTGGTGAATCAGAAAACAAGAGTCACATCATGGGGAAGACCGGTAACGGGTGCCTATTTCATAAAATTATTAGAGGCGGTTATTGAATGATGTTGATTTAATGTGTATCTGTGCAAAAAAATAGTGTGGTTGTCCTGATTCTATGCTTCGGATGTGCTTGATAAAGAAGAACCGATTGTAGCTATTGAAAAATTACTCTAGAGGAATATAAGAACGGATTTTTACATATGTAGATCAAATTCAAATTTGGAAATAATACTAATATATAACAGTTAATTAGATTTGTAAAATGAAGAAGACTATTGCTTTGATTTTTGTATCTTTATTTTTTCTATCTAGTTGTATAAATGATACAACAGGTAAAAAAGCTAACTTGCCAACCGAAAAATCCGTTATAGAAAATAGGAAAGCTTGCTTGGAAATTGTAAATAAGAAATATGATTTTGGAAAAATAAGCAAAAAAGAACATTCATATTTAGATGTTGAATTTGAGTTGAGGAATACGGGGAAAATTCCTTTAATAATATCAAAAGTTGACGTGTCTTGTGGGTGCTTGTCTGTCAATTACTCGAAAGAACCAATAAATCCTGGTAAAATAAGAAAACTGGCAGTACATATTGATACTAAAAATCAATATGGTATGTTTAATAAGGTCATTTTTATAAATTCCAATGCAGAGAATAACCTAGAGCTTATAAGGATAACAGGTGAAGTGGAAAAGTAAGTGGCATTTAAGGCGTCTAACTATATTGATATCAATGTGAAGTTAAATGACAAATTAATTGTTAAAGAGTAAATAAAGTTATATTTGCTAGAACCATTTGATGATATAATAAATAAACAAAAGTGAATATGGATCCTCCATGAATTAAGATAATTGCTAGAAACAGTGGATATTGGTTACCACTATGATATTGAAGTTACATTCTTGGTTGGAACATCCTAGGGTGAATATAAACTAATTTTATAGCTAAGTGCCAGATTGCACAAATAGGACATGTACCAAGTATAATGTTAATAGAATGTCACTTAACATTTATTATAAGATAAATGTGTATTAGAAAAAATATTGTATAACGCTTCTTTTTGTAAGAAGCATAATGATTATTTATATATGAAAAAAATATATTTTATATTAATTGCACTATCGTATTTTATAGTTTCGTGCTCTAATATTGATGATGAGTTTCGTTATAGTTGTAATGAAAAAATTGATAGTTGGGTGAAAGAGAACTTTACTGAGATTCAAAAAATGGGTTATACCGAAATTCTAGAATATGATATGGGTACCCAAAAAGCAATTTATAATGCGATGTCGTTAGAACAAAGATATAATCTTTGGATAACTAAATTGAATAATGTTCTAAGATTGGAATGGAATGAGAAAGAAGAAGAACATCTGAATAATTTGTTGATATTTATCGAGAATAATAAGATACTTTTTGATAATAAAAAGAACGATGATATAAATGACAAATTTGAGTTGTTCATGTACCGATGGAAAGAATATGCAAAAAATGAATTGGGCTGGGATCAAATGAGTCTTTATAGTATTTACTGCACTTTAATAACTCCTACTAAGAAATTAGAAAATGATACTGTTCGACTCTTTGTAGAAGAAGATTTACTATCTAATAATATCCCACAAACAAGGTCTAGTACAGAATTAATAAAAAAACATGATACAAGTGGGGATTGCCATTGTTCAACTAGCTCTGATTTTTGTGGTAATAATAATTCGTCATCAATAGTAGGAAGTTATACATATTATTGCTCTAGTGGTTGTAGATCTACAGGTGAATTAAAAGGTTGTGGTATATTATGGCAATATGAGTGTGACGGCGGTTGTGATATGTATTATACACCTGTTGGTAATTAGAATATACTTCAATTAAATTAATTATCATTAAATGGTTCTATAGATGATAAGCTTCAGTTTTAATGACAAGATTATGTTTTTATCTTAAATTGTATCTGCTATAATGAAATATGTATACGTTTTTTTTGCGTCAGTTGTTCTATCTGTTATTAATTGTTTTCTAAGATCTGGGTATATATATATAGGCTCCTTACATGGATTTGAATTATCAATATTGAGTGCCTTAATCTTATATTTGGTTTTTACTTTTATTGTTCTTAAAAAAAGTAAGCAATCTAATATCTTCTGGTTATTACTTGTAATTTTACTTGGATGTCTAATATTGGATCTGCCTGTGCATATATTAGATTTTAAGAACACGCTTATATCGTTGCTTGATTTGCCGTGTCGCTGGTTGGCAATTATTGTGGCTTATTTTTGTTACCGTTGGCAAAATTATATGATACGGTTATTTTCTTTGGTAATTCTTTATTTGATGTTTGCTTTTTGGTTAACTTTCGAAGGCTTTGACTTATGGGTGCATAAACTAAACTTTGGAACATTTACAGGGAAAGTAATTGAAGATGTGGCTGAGAATGATATAATGTTTACGAATGAGTTAGGGGAAAAGAAGAGTATAAATCAATTGCACGGTGAGTATATTGTTTTAGATTTTTGGTTTACTGGATGTAAAATATGTTTCGATACAATGCCCAAATTTCAAAAGTTATACAATTTGTCAGATAGTAATAAGGTCGGATTATTTTCTGTTTGTTGCTATAATGAAAAACAAGGTGAGGACTATCTAACAGGCCGTAAGGTACTTTCTGAAAGAGGATATGATTATCCTGTGCTTTCAATAAATATCAGAGATTCTTTATTGCAGAATTTAGGTGTGAGTGCTATGCCAATGGTTTTAATCTTTAATTCTGAACGAAAACTGATTTTTAGAGGTTCTCTCGAATATGCGGAAGAGTTTATGAAAGATTTAAATGAAAAGATTTGATATGAAACATATCCTCAACAGGAACATTAAAGATATACTCTATATAGTAATCTTGGGTGTTTTTATTATATGTGTTATGTTTATTTCCTTAGATATATTTCAAGACTCTGTAATATTAACTAAGTGGTATGCTTTTTTGATTGGTTCCTCCGTATTTGGTGTTTTAATGCTATGTTCAAGAACTGTTTTTTGTGTATTTGGTGATAAAATTACACTGTGCTTGTTGATTTTTTTATCATATCTGCTTATACGAAATGTCAATTCATATTTAGGTATTAACTCTCTTTATTCTCCACTAGCGTTCTTTGTTTTGTTTCTATGTTTCCGTAACTTGTCAACGAAACTGAATAATAGAATAGTTGTCGTCATAGTAGTATTATGCTTTTTCCAATCTATATATGGCATACTTCAGTATTGTGAGGTTTTTAATAATTATAGCAGATTTAAGGTTGTAGGAAGCTATGATAATCCTAGTGGATTTGCAGCTTGTCTTTCAGCTAGCTTTCCTTATTGTTTTTCTTTCTTTAATACGAAGAAGCCAATACTTTTGTTTACGGGAGTTATAATCTCTATTTTAATAATAATAGCAATAATTCTATCCGGTTCTAGGTCTGGTATACTTTCAATAATTATAGTATCCGTGCTTTATTGCGGATATAAGCGTTTTTTTTGTTGCAACAAACTAATAAAGCAAGTTTGGCTGTGTAGTGGTATGTTTGTTCTAATAGCTATTGGAATAATCTTGTTTGTAATAAAAAAAGATTCCGCAGTTGGTCGCATACTCATTTGGAGTAATACTCTTGAATTAATAAATGATAGACCGTTGTTTGGATATGGACCCTGCGGTTTTACTGCCAATTATATGAGTGCACAAGCAGTCTATTTTGAAAACAATAGTGAAAGCATTTATTCTCAACTGGCAGATAATATTATAATGCCATTTAATGACTACTTATTTATTGCTGTAAAATATGGTATTGTAGGGTTGTTGATGTTTTTTGTTGTTGCGTATTTTGTGTTTAAAGAAAGTGACAAATTAGAATTAGGCCATTTTTGCATAATTTCAATAGGAGTATTCGCTTGTTTTTCATATCCGTTAAGATATCCTTATGTACTTTTTTTATTGGCCTACTCAATTGCTATATCTTCAAAGAAAATCTGTATGCACAACTTAAATGTAATGGTAAAAAGGTTATTAACGGGTATTCTTATCATTGGAATGTATATGCTCTGCCTAGATATTCGTTTTGAAAGTAAATGGAATATCCTTGTTGAGATGTCTGTATTAGGAAAGACACGGACTTTAATTCCAGAGTATAATAAATTATATAAAACCTGGAATTATAATCCTTCATTTTTGTATAACTATGCAGCGGTTTTGAATAAAGCTTCTGATTTCCGTGTAAGTAACGCTGTTATAAAAGAATGTGTAAAATATGTAAATGATTATGATACTCAAATACTATTGGCTAATAACTATTATAATCTAAACGATTTGGATTTGGCGGAAAAGTATTATATGAATGCAAGTAATATGTGTCCAAATAGATTTATTCCCTTGTATGGATTGTTTCTTGTCAACCAAAAAAGAGGAGATCAGAAAAAGTGTTATGAATTAGCTAGCTTAATATTAAATAAACCTATTAAAACAATGTCAAGTACGATAAAAAATATAAAGAGAGAGGTTTATGTATTTAACAAATCTAAGAAAGCTATTAATAGATTAGACGAACGTAATGAAGAAAATTAGTTTTTTTTTGATACTCTCAAAAATCGTGCTAGGTCTTACATTTCTTTTTTCAGGATTTGTAAAGTCTGTAGATGTTTATGGAACAACATTTAAAATTGTCGATTATTTCCATGCATTTCATTTAGATATTTTCCAACCATTATCAAAACTACTGGCTTTTGGTATTGTCGGTTTAGAGTTTTTGCTAGGTATCTTAATTATAATAGGTATATATGCTAAAGTTGTATCAAAATTAGTAATATCAATAGTCTTTTTTATGATGTTACTCACTTTGTATATAGCTTTATTCAACAATGTTGAAGATTGTGGATGTTTTGGAGATGTATTAATTCTCTCAAATTGGGTTACATTTTTTAAAAATGTAGTATTGCTGATATTTGCATTCATGTTTGTGATTTACCACCGTTTGGTGACTTCATTATTTTCAATAAAAATAAGAAAGTACGTTTTAAGGTATAGTTTTATATATATTAGCGGAATTCTTTTATATAACTATATATATGAACCATTATTTGATTTTCGCCCTTATCATGTTGGCGCAAAGCTTATGCCTTTTGACTCAATTAATAAGAAAAACAAAGATCAAGTATCTTTGATTTATAGAAAGGATGGTGAGGAAAAAGTTTTCACTCCTGAAACAGCTCCTTGGCAAAATGGTGAGTGGACATATGTTGAAACCCGTATCAATTCTTTAAACATAGAAAATACGAAATCAATTGCAGACTTTTCAATTCAAAATATTAGATTTAACAAAGAAAATAAACCAACAATAATTGATATAACTGATAAGGTTTTATTGGATTCTGAATACTCTTTCTTTTTGCTGATACCAGATTTATCAATATTGTCAGACATTCAGTATGATACAATAAATAAAATTGCATTGTATGCAGGGAACAATAAATACAAAGTTTACTGTCTGACAGCTTCTACTAAAAATGAGATATTACAATTTAAAGAGCATCTAAATCCAGAAATAATGATATGCTTAGCTGACAATAGATTAATTAATACTATTGTGCGTGCATCCCCAGGATTAATGATTATGAAAAAAGGGCTTATAGTAGCTAAATGGTCTAGTTGGTCCTTCCCTTTTGATTTGCATCTGGGATGTAATATAAACGAACTAATAACTTCATCCCCATCATCAGTGAGAATTGGTCCTATTATATTAGCTGTATTGTTACTGCTTCTGCCTATGATGGTTTTTAAAATTAAGGATAAAAGAATAAATAATCGATTTACGAAATGAAAAGAAATATTGTTTACTTGCTGGCTTTGCTTTTTGTAGCCTGCACAAGCGTGAAGTAGTCGGACGAAACCATCAAAAATGATCTTCCCGCGCCCGCTACCCCATTGCTCACATTACATCCGCACGTGACATTATGGTCCGCCGCCGACAAACTCAACGAAAAGAATATATCTTTCGCTAGTGGTAAAGAACTCCCCTTTATTGGTTTCTTGCGAGTAGATGGGGTATATCGTTTTATGGGTAGTGAGAAACTTTTTATGCAGGCTATTGCTCGTCCGGTTAATTATATCTCTTATCAGACCAAAGCTCTTGACGGCAAAGGACATGATGTGGCTATTTATTTTGAGATGGATTCGCATAAGGCATTTTGTGCCGGGCAGTCTACGCAAATGTATGAAAAGAATGGATTGGTACTGATGAAAACGGGCCGAGAGAATCAGAAGTTATGGGTCAACAAGGGGAAGGAGTATCCGGCATGGGGAAGATCGGAACGGGTGCCTATTTCATAAAATTATTAGAGGCGGTTTTGGATGAAAAAGGTAATAATATCGTTTCAAAAGATGAAATGAATTGTTCAAGATAATCTTGATAGAGTAGGCACCTGAAAGTTATAATTATAGATGAATAGGGGATATTTCGTTTGTTTGTACTTTACGGAGGGCGTGAATAGCAACCTTATTGATTGTAATATACTATTGAATGATGTTGGTTTAATGTGTATCTTTGTAAGAAATGCGGGACAACACATGGAATCAATATAAATCCCATAAATAAAATCAGATAATTATGAAAAACATTTTCCTTCCTAAAGTAACGATGTGTATAATTGCATTGCTTGCTTTAATTTTACCAGCTTCTGCACAAAATACAAATGCGACAGATGAGTACAAAGAAACGTTGAAGAAAATCATGGATTTTTCTGGTACTTCGACTACTACGGATGACTTTCTCCAGAGATTATCATCTATAATGAAATTGAATGCGCCGAAAAAGGATGAGGCTTATTGGAATGAGTTCTCTAAAAACTGGAAAGAGAAAGTAGAAAATAAGGTGTTTGAAATGTATATGCCTGTTTATGAGAAGCATTTAACATTGGAAGAATTGAAAGCTGTTGCTGCATTTTATGAATCTCCCGTAGGTAAAAAATATAAAGAGGCTTCATTGATTGTTATGCGTGAGACAATGCCGTTGTTAGTGAAGCAACTCCAGACAGAGACATTCAAAGTGGTTAGATCAGAGAAAAGTGAACGAGTAAAAAGAGGTGAACAGCGGTTGAAAGAATATGAGCAAAAGCAGAAGCGTGATAAAGAATATGAGCAAAAGCAGAAGCGTGATAAAGAATTATATGCACAAGCCTATATGCTTCCAAGCGATAGTATAGTTA